>Ga0315294_10000634_pt1 | contig 37999 bp, 39 predicted proteins | sample YL17G13_40_MG_FD_203626 | JGI IMG/M metagenome (GOLD analysis project Ga0315294, IMG submission 203626) | Sediment microbial communities from Yellowstone Lake, YNP, Wyoming, USA - YL17G13_40 | ecosystem: Environmental > Aquatic > Freshwater > Lake > Sediment | place: USA: Wyoming | collected...
GAGTATTTAGTAAAGAATTTGTGAATTTTTTATTGAATGAAATTGGACTAGTTCCAGCACCAAAATGGAATCGCGCTGTTATACCGAATTATTACATTGGATCTAGACTCGACAAATATATATTAAGAGGATATTTTGATACTGATGGGAGCATTGTTATCACTAACAACAACGGCACAATTTATCCTCGACTAGAAATGAAAGTTTGCCCTTCACCAATGAAAGACTCTTTAATAAAAATTTTGAACAGAAGAAAATTTAGATTCGGAGTTTATAGCATTGAAAATAATAGAACGAGGATACAAATGAATGGATATTCGCAACTTTTAAAATGGATAAGAGAGATCGGTATAAAAAATACTAATCAATCAAATAAAATTAAAAATTTGATAGCGAGGCGTGGATTTGAACCACGGACCTTCGGGTTATGAGCCATTCGCGACAAAAGCCTCGACGAGCACTCCAGGCTTTGAGAGCCATGGGAGTTAACCCTAAGACTTTGCTCCACCTCGCTGTATACATAATTGAACGTAGCATAAATTTATAACTTATTCGAATATAAAGCTTGAATATAATTCTGTAAAATAACCACTGAATGTAGTTGTAATTCTATATTACACCCTCCCAGCCTCTATGTTATTATGAAAATTAATGCGAAGGCTAACAGAAGGCATAATAAAATTTTTAAAAAGATCATCAGACTTTTTAAAGAACTGATAAAGAATGGGGATGACAGGCATGCAGTATGAAAATAAAAATGATGGGTTACGCAAAAGGCTGAAAGATTTTGCGAAGGATTACAAAGGATGGACACCGATCATTTATGGTGGTTTGAGCGCTCTGACTGCCTATGTGGGTGGTGTTGCAGTAGCTTCTGCTAAGGATATTTACGGCTATGTTGCAACAGAGTTACCGAAGATACCTAAATATATCTCGGAGAATCCGAATATCGGCGATTTGCTGCATAAATCATTTGCGCAAATTTATTCCTCGCTCATCGGCGTAAACAGCTTTGCACAAGATTGCGCGATAGCCGGTTTTGTAGGCGGTGTAATACTCGTAGGACAGACGAGAAGTTTTTTGAGAAAAAGATTGGGAGGTGAATAATGTGGCGACGCTAGAAGATTTGAAACCCACAAAAAGGGATGTGGTAGTCGGGGTTGGTAGTATAGCAGTATACAAACTTTTTGTGGAAAACTGGATTAGGGATATGAGAGGTAGGATAGAGGCATATCTCGATAGGCGTGAGGAAAAACGTGAAGAAAGGGAGGAAAGGTTGAGAATGGCTTACGTAGCAGAGGCTCGAAAAGAAATGAAAGAATTGGTCAAGGAGTTGATACCGCATCTTTACGAGGTGAAGGAGCAAACAGCCAAGCAGGGCGAGGCGAATGTCTAAATCTTTAGACCCGACACAGCTGTTTGCAAATCTCTACGCATTCAACCAATGTAGGGATATATACGAAAAGGAGAAGGAGAAGTTTGAAAAATATGTTTCACAAAATCCACAAAAGTCGAAGGAGGAGCTTGTCACAGAAGGTTCTAAGGTATTACTGGATGAGGTACTGAAAAGGTATGATATTGAGAAGCTCCCTCCTGAAATAAGAACTGTAATAAAACTTGTATGGTCAAAACCTGCAAGCGAGGCCGGTGAGTTGATAGCTGATTTTATAAGGATATATTTCAGAGAACATGCTGCTGGCAAGGATGGAAAGGAGAGGAGAGGAGAGGAAGTGGTCAAGGAGATTGCTTACAAATACGTGAAAGGCTTTCTGTTGAAAAAATTGGGGATTTGATGACTCTGCTAGAGACTTTGCAGTATGAAAGGGAGTTATGCGACATAGAGGGAAAGAGTAATGGAGCAGCAAGGTTCTATAAAGAAAATCCGGAGGAACTGGGAAAGATGGTTGATGAGGTGAAGCAGTTCAGATACAAGGTGGCAATGTCGAAGATAAAAGATTGGGATAAAAATCCCATTGTTAATTATGCGGATAGATTGTTGGAAATGCTTGGATGCAAGCAAGACAGTCAGAATGATGTTAGTATGCAAATCGCAAATCAAGCAAAAGAAAAAAACGATAGCATACTTTCTTACATAATCCCGCTCGGCCTGATGCTAATACCTATGATTTTAGATGAAATTTTTCCAAAAAAATATGAAAATAAAGATGGTGTGGGTGCTACTGAAGATTGCCAAAGCTATTTAAATATACCTGGTGATAATAAAAGTGATTGAGATGAGATGTGGCTGTGTTTGGCTCAATTAGATCCTTTTTCTTAGTCTTGTTGCTAAAAAAATATTTTCTGAATTTAAATAGAGAAAAAATAAATTTTGAAGTAGGTGGGCTGCATGACAGATAACATTATTGATCCTTTTGGAACAAGCATTGTGACAGACTACTCGCGGCTTTTTACTGAGTTGGGGCTGAAGCCTGTAACAGAAGAGATGCTGAGGGGAATAAAAAAGCCTAGCCTGTATCTGAGACGGGGAATAGATTTTGCGCATAGGGATTTTGACAAGTTTCTTGCAGCTGCAGAAGCGAAAAAGCCTGTTGCTGTTATGTCCGGCATAAAGCCCAGCAATGAATTTCATCTAGGCAGCAAAATGACTGCAGAGAAGATTATATTTTTCCAGAAAGAGTTTGGGGCGAAGGCGTTTTACTGCATAGCTGATTTGGAAACACTTGTAGACAATCAGATGTCACTTGAAAAAACGCATGAAATAGCTGTGAACAACTTGGCGGATATACTTGCACTAGGCCTTGACCCGAAGAATGCATACATCTACAAGCAGTCTACTGAAAAAAGAGTGACTAACCTTGCGTACTTGTTCAGCAGGAAGATTACATTAAACCATCTGCAAAGTTTGTATGGCGAAAGACCGCTGGGTTTGTATTTCGCTGCCTTTGCACAGTGCGGTGACATACTGCTGCCACAGCTGAAGGAGTTTGGTGGGGTGAAGAATGTGTTAGTTCCCATAGGTGTTGACCAGGATCCGCACATCAGGCTTGTTAGGGATGTTGTTGACAGGGTTAAAGACCAGTTAAAATTTTTACCGCCTTCCTCCATATACCACAAGTTCTTCCGGGCTTTGGACGGAGAGGCGAAGATGAGCAAAAGGAATCCCATGTCCATATTGCTGCTGAACGACACGCCTGAGCTTGCTGAGAAAAAGATAAGATGCTGTGTTGATGGCGGTAGAAAAAGTGCAGAAGAGCAGAGAAGGCTTGGTGGGGAGGCTGAGAAATGCGTGAATTATGAGCTGGCAAAGTTCCATTTTGTGGATGATGACAAGAAGCTTAAGAAGATTTATGATGAGTGCCACAGCGGTAAAAGGCTCTGTGGAGAATGCAAGGCAGAGGTTGCTAAGTATGCCGTGGAATTCTTGAAAATACACCAGAAGAAAAAGAAAAAAATGTTGCCAATAGCAGAAAAAATTCTGAAAGTAGATTAGATATGTTAAAAAAATTATTGGTAAATTCAAAATTGGGGTTATACGGCTCCTTGGTATACTTGTTAATTTTAATAACAATAGGAATTCAAGATGCTCTCCTGCATCAAAGCTATCCACAAATGGGGTTGTACCCAAACCTTCCCAATGTTTTACCGTTGAATCAAATTGCAGCAAAAATATTCTGGGACTATGGTTCGATACATTTAGGCGCCATATTTTTCATAGGTATTTTGGCAATCTTACATAGGCCAACCTTAAATTTCAAAGGATTTTCTACCTGGCTTCTATGGCTGATTAAAATGTTGCTCATAGGAACTTTGATAGAGCAGGCAACAGTTTTGATAACAAATCTTGCTCTTGCCTCGTTTGGTGTAATAAATATTTTTGAAGTGCTTTTACGGCCGCAGAATCTATGGACATCAGGAAACTTGAAGATACACATTACTGCTTATGAAACAGTATTGATAGATTTAGCTTTCTCTATAGTTTTAATTCTGATTATACTATTTGAAAAAAGATTTAAAGAAAGAAGAAAGTTAAATTAAGAAGCTATGACCATTGTTATTGCGAATAAAGAGGCTACAATTAAAAGTGTTTTCTTCCAACTCAATGATTTTTCGGGAGAATAAATTTTCCTTATTAAAAAGGCGGTAGAGAAAATGCTAAAGGTAGTCCATGATATCAAAACTAAGTAAGTGGAAATATCAAAACCGTCAACAGATTTTACGATATATAGGAAGGGGCCATAAAATGGAAAAATTAGATAAAAGACGGAAAATAAAAATACCAATATCGATGAAGCAAAAAGGGCTTTTAAAAAATCTCTTTTATTTGGTATAATAGCCCTCGTTATAACATGTATCATTCCACTGTTAAAAAGAATTTGGGCCGAGGTTAAGATGGTAACAGGAATAAGGAAGTAGTTGCCAACAATTTTTTTGTAACTTCCTGATGGAATACCAGGAATTAAAATGTCATAATAAAATGAATATATGGAAAAAGATAGAATGATGAAAACGAAGGACAGAAATAAGGCCAAATTATTTTTTTTGTAAGCAACCAGGCTTGATAATTTTATCATAAAAACTTTATTATAGAATTGTCTATTTAAATATTTCATAATGAAAAGTAATAGATTATGAAAGAGCCATTCATATCAGTTATAATTCCAACTTTGAATGAAGAAGCCTATATTGAGGCAACCTTGAGAGCCATTAAAAATCAGGATTATAAAGGCGGATATGAAGTAATTGTAGCAGACGGCATGAGTAAAGACAGTACTTTAAAAATTGCCAGAAAATATGCTGATAAAGTCATTAAAATTAAGAAACGTGGTGTATCTGTTGGAAGAAATGCTGGCGCGAAAATTGCAAGGGGCGATATTTTTTTATTTATTGACGCTGATACTGTAGCTTCTTTTAACTTACTAGCAGAGTTTGCTAAAAGTTTTAATAAAAAAGTAGTTGGTGTGACTTGCCCTGTTTTGCCATTAAGTTCAAATGCAACAGATTTCATTGTTTATTGGTTTTATAATCAATTCGTAAAAACATCTGTCCGCACCAGAAAACCGCATGTTGCTGGAATATGTTGTGCTTATAGAAGAGAAGCTTTTGAAAAGATAGGTGGATTTAATGAAAATTTAAAGACTGTGGAGGATTTTGATTTTTCAGAAAGAATTTCGAAACTAGGAAAAATTACTATTGCAAATTCTACCTTTGTTATGACTTCGCCTAGAAGGATAGAGAGATGGGGAAAAACGAAGGCAGCTGCTAGATACATAAAGATTTATCTCAACTATCTCCTTGTAGGAAAAACTGTGGGAATAGATAAATATAGGCCCATAAGATAATTTTTCTTAAATATTTCAAGATTTAATTAGTTCTAAAAAGAAATTTTTTAATGATTAAAAAATGAGAATCGATAAAAAATCCTTGGTGTTTTTCATTTTAGGGGCATTGCTTGCAATCTCCATAGAACAGTTGATGTGGTGGAACTTGCTAATTTCAAAGAGTGAAATGCATAATGATTTTTGGATTATAATTTCTGAGGATATAAAGAGTTTTCAAGAAGGATCAAAATTAAAGGCTATTTATTCTACTGATATAGGCCAGGCGGGTCTCGTTTTAAATATTTGGAAAATTCTATTTGTTATATCTATAGTTATTTTACTAATTTTAATTTTAAGGAAGATGTGATATGCCAGAATACAAGCTGACAGAAGAGGGGGAAGAGTATCTGAGGAATGGCCTTCCTGAGAAAAATCTAGTCCTTGCTTTAGATGTTTTGCCGACAAAGTCGGCAACAATAGGCAAACTTTTTTCAAAGGTAAGAAATCTGCCGATAGCAATGAAGTGGGCTTTGGAAAAAGGTTGGATAATGAAGAGGGGTGATGAGCTTATACTGCTAAAGCCACCGCATGAGACTGAAGAGGAGGTTGCACTGAAAAAAATACATGATGGCAAGACTGTGGAAGAGACTGCAGTGAAAATACTTTTGGAGAGGAAGCTTGCTTGGAAAGTGACTGAGACCTACAAAAAAACCGAAGAGATTCTTTTGAAAGGTGGAAATAACATAGGCGTGCTAACACATGACATCATCAGAACAGGATTGTGGAAAGGCAAAAAGTTTAAAGTGGTTAATGTAGAGGTTGTGAAAAAGATTGGTGGTGATTTACCACGTGGTAAAAGACAGCCTTATGTTGAATTTTTGATAAACGTGAGAAAGAAGCTTGCTGGCATGGGGTTCAAAGAAATGGTTGGACCGACTATAGAACTAGAGTTCTGGAATTTCGATGCGCTGTTTCAACCGCAGAACCATCCTGCAAGAGATTGGACTTCAAGCTATTCGTTGAAATGTCCGAAATATGGAAAACTACCTTCGAAAGATATTGTTTCTCGTGTGAAGGCTGCGCATGAGAATGGATGGAAGACTGGCTCGACTGGATGGCAGTACAAGTGGAGTGAGAGAAAAGCGTCGCAGCTGATGCCAAGGGCGCATGATACAGCACTATCATCTCGTTATCTGGCAAAAGGTGTGGAAATACCTGGCCGTTACTTCAACATTGTCCGCTGTTACAGGCCGGATGTAATAGATGCGACACATGGTGTGGAATTCTACCAAACAGGCGGTATTGTGGTTGCAAAGGATCTCAACTTCAAACATTTATTGTGGTTGTTAAAACAGTTTGCTAGTGAAATAGCCGGGATAAAGGAAACTATGTTTACGCCAGGCTACTTCCCGTTCGTTGAACCAGGCGTGGAGTTATCTGGCAAACATCCTCAATTAGGGTGGATTGAATTAGCCGGAGCAGGAATATTCAGGCCAGAACTGACAGAGCCGCTTGGTGTGAAAGAGCCTGTCTTGGCATGGGGATTCGGCATTGATAGATTAGCAATGTATGCTTTAAAAATAGGAGATATTAGGGAACTTTTTTCGAGAAACCTAGAGTGGTTGAGAAGTTTAAATGGTGATATTAAAAATGAATGACATATCAAATAACTTAAATATTCACGCATTGAATCCATGTCAAACTAAATATAAATATCCAAGATGTTCATTTTCAAATGAACCTTCTGAAAGGGCTTATGTGTTGGGTTTGCGAAGCGGTGATATTTATGCAAGAAAACATTACAGATCTGTTATAGTAGAAGTAACATCTCCAAAATCTGAGCAAATCGAGATGTTTAAAAATATTTTTTCAAAATATGGTAAAATCATATGTTATGAAAAAAGAAGCAAGGTGACTGGAAAAACTACAAGAGCATATTGTTTTTTGAATGAATCCTTCAATTTTTTAATCCAAAAAACACAACTTATTCCAGATTGGATATTGAAAAACAATAGTCTGTTCTACTCATTTTTATCTGGTTATGTTGATAGCGAAGGAAGTTGGATAATAACTGAACATAAAAAATATGATGGTAAGTATAAAGATTTAGTTTTTAGTTTAGGTACATGTGACAAAGTTATTTTGGAGCAAGTTCATCGCAAGTTAAAAGAACTCGGATTTAATTCACACTTTTATCTAGTAAGAAAAGCAGGCGTTCACACTAATATAGGAATATGCAATTTTGATTTGTACAGAGTTATGCTAATGCGAGCAAAAGATGTTATAAAACTAGCAAAAATTTTATTGCCATTGAGTAAGCATGAAGGAAAAAGAGATAAAATATTAAAGATCATTGAACTTGAACCATCATTTAAAAGAATGTTATCGCCAGAAATTCCTTGCCCACTATGCAATCATAAAAAAATTTGGAGACGTGGATCTGGAGAGGGTAAAATAAAATATCAAAGGTATATTTGCCCAAATTGTAAGAAAAATTTTTCAGAAAAAACGTTAAGGGTGAGCAGCAATGCCTAAGATTGATGTTTCATACTCAGATTTGTGCGAGCTGATAGGAAGGAGAATACCGCTTGAGGATTTGAAGCAGCATATATATTTTGCCAAGGCTGAGATAGAGGGGAAGGAGGGAGATATTTTAAAAATAGATTCTAAGGATACAAACAGGCCTGATCTGTGGTCGGTAGAAGGAATAGCGAGGGAGTTGAGGGGGAGGCTTGCAGGAGAGAAGGGCTTGCCGAAATATAAGATTGAAAAATCTGGGTTGGTTGTTAATGTGGATCAAAAGGTTGCAAAGGTTAGGCCGCTGACAGTGTGCGCTGTTGCAAAAAATCTAAATATTGATGACATTGTTTTGTCGCAACTGATACAACTGCAGGAAAAGGTTGCTGGCACGTTTGGTAGGGGAAGGAAAGAGGTTGCGATTGGCGTTTATGATTTATCAAGAATAAAGCCGCCGATAAAATATACTACTGCTACATTAGAAAAACATTTTATTCCGCTTGACTTTGAGGAAGAAATGACAATAAAAGAAATACTGGAAAGGCATCCGAAAGGAAAGGAGTTCGGCCATCTTCTGAAAGGGTGTAAAGAGGTGCCGATGTTTATCGATTCTGCTGGTGAAGTGTTGTCGATACCACCGATAATAAACTCCAACTTTACAGGCAAGATTACGAAAGAAACAAAGAAAGTTTTTATAGAGTGCAGTGGGTTTGATTTTAAATTCCTGATGCCTGCGATAAATGTTTTGGCTGCTGCATTGGTAGATAGGAATGCCAAGGTTGAGAGTGTGGATGTTGTTTACGGTAAAAAAATCATTCGCACGCCAGACATGACACCGAAATCTGCTTTTGTTGATCTTGATTTTGTCAACAGACTGTCTGGGTTGAATTTAAATGCAAAGCAGGCTGCTGATTTGCTAGAGCAGGCACGATACCAAGCAGCTGTTAAAGGTAAGAGGATTAATGTGTTGTATCCGGCTTACAGGCAGGATATAATGCATCAGAGCGATGTGGCTGAGGATATTATGATTTCTTTCGGTTACAACAAAATCCCGCTAGAACAAATAAGGCATCAAACAATGGGCAAGGTTGATAGAAAAGAGATTTTGACAGAAAAATTAGAGAATGAAATGGTTAAGCTTGGTTTCCAAGAGATATTGTCTTATACGCTAACAAGCAAGGAACAGCTGTTCAAAAAAATGGTTTTGAAGGAAGGGGAGGTTGTGGAAATAGAAAACCCAATTTCATTGAACTGGAATGTTTTTAGAAACTGGCTGTTGCCGAGCTTGATGGAATTTTTTTCAAACAACCAGCATGTCACATACCCGCAGAAAATTTTTGAGATTGGTGATGTGGTACTTATTGATGAAAAACAGGAAACGGGGACGTTAGATGTAAGAAAGCTGTCTGCGGCTGTGTCAGATTCGAGGATTGGTTATGAAGATATAGCACCAATTTTAGATGCTTTTCTTTCGTCTATGAAAGTAAATTATAAACTTAAGAGATGCAAGCACGCGAGCTTTATTGAAGGCCGCGTTGCGGATGTTGTGGTTAACGGTAAAAAAATTGGCTTTATAGGCGAAATACATCCTGCTGTTTTGAAAAACTGGCGTCTTGAGATGCCTGTGGCTGCTTTTGAAATAGATTTAGATGCGATTTGCAAATAAAATTTTTTACCTCAGCCAACCATCCAGTTGACTAGTCTTTCAAGGATATTCAAAGTCTTCGGCCTCTTTGGCGTGAACGGTATGCCTGACAATTGATATGCAAGCTTTCTTATTTCAAAAGCAGCTGGTGAATCGCCATCGTAACTAAGTAGTGGATGCTTCTCAGCAATACTTTTTGATACAGCAATGTCCTCTGGTATTTCAGCTATAACACTATGACCTATCATTCCTTCTATATTTTCTTTCGTCATTTCATGATCCCTTCCTCTTATCCTGTTGACAACAACGCCCAAAATCTTTTTGTTCAGTCTCTGCGCAATCTGAGCTGTTTTCAATGCATCCACAACACTGGGCAGGTCAGGATTGGTGATAAGTATAACCTCATCTACTGCCTGTATCGCAGCAATTGCCTCTCTTCCTAAGCCAGCTGCAGAATCCACAAGAACAAAATCTGCTTTTTCCCTCAGGCCCATAACCACCTCAGGCAGCTTTCCAACATCAACATCCTGCAAATCCTCAACAGACATGCTCGCTGGAACAAAGCTTACACCCATTGCATGGGGGTATATAGCATCCTTTAGATTTTTGCTGCCACGCAATACATCGTGGATTGTATTTGGTTGTAAATACATGCCTGCATGTATGCCCAAGTTTGGGGTTGTTAGGTTGGCATCAACGGCAATAACCTTGCTTCCAAGATAGCTGAGGGAAACTGCTAAATTTGATGTTAAAGTAGTCTTACCAACCCCGCCTTTGCCAGACGTTATAAGAATAGTCCTTGCCATCAAATCACATATATCATTTGCATTTAAAGGGTATTAAATTATTTCCCCTTAAATAAGACAAAGTTTATTCAGAAAGAGGATTATACAAAATAAATTTATGGTGGTGTTCTTACTTCTTAGTAACCAGTACCTTTTTTCTTTCTTACCACCACAATGGCCGCAACTCATTTCATTCACCATAATTATATAAACATGATAAGATTAAAAAAATGCTGTTAAACTATAAATTTTTTATTCCCTAAAAATGAATATGGGAAACGGTCGTAAGAAAGTTTTTAGAGATGTTCTAGGTGCCGTTAAATCATACCACGGCCAATTCAGAGTACGGCTAATGAATAATAACGTTCATAATTTTATCATAGAAAAAAAAGAGATGACGCCCAAGGAGTTTGTGGATACATACAGAAGGCAAAATGAAAATAGAGGTTTAGGTAGTTACGTATATTATGATTCTGAAATGGAGATTATATGGTCGGTTGGTGAAAATCCCGATGGAAACCAACCTTGCATTTACCTTTCAAAACTACCAAAGACTTTGGGTGGGAGATTATATAATGGTGTGAGAGGAGTTTTCAGTAGATCTAATAGAAGTGCCGGGATATAGATATCTCCTAGAAATTTGGGAACTTTCATAAAAAATCATCTGATAACATAATCTAGAATTGTTCTAGAAAAATCTCCAACTCTTTGTTTTAAGAAATCGATTATATTAGGAAGTTCAAACCATCTAAGTTGAAAAATCAAATAAGTTGGTTGTGGATAAGTTAAAGAAGTGCTATATTTGTCGGGTTCGCCGCCTACAGTCATCGGTTCTAATCCCATGAATTGCATAGTAAAGCCAACATTTTGACCTGATTCTAGATTAATGCCATTTGTCTGTAAAAAGCGTTGATTTTCAATTAAAAAATATTCTTTTTCTTTCAATACGTTTTTCTGGGTTGAATATGGATATGTTGTTATTCCTATTGGGTATTCAACTGAAAAAACGACATGCTTCAAAGACCAATATGCTTTCTTTAAAGAATCGTCTTTTTTTTGAATCGCATCGATACAATGAATTTGAATTTTAAAATCTTCAAAATTCTTAGGTAAGTTTACAACTTTTATTGTTTGCCCCGATTCAGAAAACTGAGGAGTACACCCACTACTTCCAGACATGGCATCTATTTGATTGACATAAAAAGGACTTTTATGTGTTCCCTGAAAATCTGTGTACTCTCGTGAAAGTTCTATTTTTATATTTTCTGTGCGAAATGAGGAAATGAAATATGTAACTGTTAAAACTAAAGTAATAACTATTAACGTTTTATATATTCCGCGTAAATTCTTCCATTTATGATAAAAATTTGTCATACATAGAAATAGCTGCTTCAAATATTTATTTATCCTCTACCATATTTCTATCATTGTTGAGGTGACAGAAATATGATAGATATGGACTTAATTAATAATTTGAATCGTTCTAATAAATTCTTCTTTCTAAACGGCTATGGCATAGATGTTAGTGTAGATGATGGCAAACTCATAATCAGAAATGGCGATGGTTCGAAAAGCGTCTTCTTTCCTAAAAGATTCCCTTTCAGCAACGTTGTAGTCTATGGTACAAGAGGCTCTATAAGCTTTGAAGCTATCAGGTGGTTGACTAAGCAAGACGTCCAGATAAGCATATTGAACTGGAACGGTAAGCTTTTAACAACAATTCTACCACCAGAAGCAAAGCAAACTAAATTAAAATTTGAACAATATAGGGCTTATGAAAGTCCAACAAGAATCCAAATAGCCAAAAGTTTAATTGAAGGGAAATTCCACAGTACAAAAGCTGTTCTAAAATGGTTAAAAGAGAGATATCCGCAAATAAATGACAGTATAGAAAAAGAAGCCTTCAAACTCAATAAAGCGAAGGTAATTCAGGAAATTCTGATGATTGAAGGTCGAGTTGCAGAAATATACTGGAAGCAATTGGTAAAAATATTTCCTAAGAAATTTGTGTTTGAGAATAGAAAAGTTGGTAAAACCGAAAAACCAATGGGTGCTGTAGACCCAATTAATGCACTGTTTAACTACGGTTACTCCTTACTTGAAAGCGAATGCAGGAAAGCAATAAATTCTGTTGGTTTAGATACGCATGTTGGATTTCTGCACGAAGTAACGATTGGGAAAGAGCCTTTAGTTTATGATTTGCAAGAGCCTTTCAGATGGTTGATTGACATAGCTATAATCAATGCCTTAGAAAAGAAAATATTCGATAAAAAAGATTTCATTAGAACTGAAAATTACAACATTAAATTGAGACCTCGTGGAGCAAAGAAACTAATAAAACAAATTGCGAATCAATTCAATAAAACGATATTCTATCTAGGACGAGAATATAGATGGTCTTATATAATATTGCTAAAAACAAGGGAATTAGCCCAATATTTGTTATGCAAAACGAAAAGCATTGACTTCACTAAACTAAATATTCAAATGAGTAGAACTGATGACTTTGAATTAAGACAAAAGATTTTGTCATTAAAAAATTCACGAGCTAAGAAGTTAGGAATAGGTAAAAGTGAATTGTGGTATTTGAAACAAAAAGCAAAATCTGAAAAGCCGTTTAAGATTTATACGAAAATATTGAGAAAAATAAAAGTTATTTAGATTTTTTCAATTTTTGGTAGTTCTATAACACCAACAGAATCTTTATCTCTACTGTCTATAGCTATAACACTTCTAAAGTAGAAATCAAATTCATCCTCTTCTTTTGATTGAGCAAAATCAAGCCTTAGAGGTTCACCTTCTTTAAAACTATAGAGTATTTTAGTTAGCTCCTTTGGTATTTTAATATCCTCAAACTTTTTCTGAATTATTTTGATACCATTTCTATCTAATACAACGACATTATTGAATGGGGTATATTTGGTAGACCAATGTACCTTTACTCTAAAACCACCTACAAATATACACAAATCTCTATCCTCGTATTTGGCATTCCCTTCTTTTACCCAGTTATGAACCTCATTGTAGTAAGGTTCGTCAATTGGTATGAATATATTAGTGGGTCTATTAACATTTTTTAGAATACTCTGAACAATTTCAGGATAAGAAAACTCTTTAATTCTAACTAATGGCAACTTATCTTCTCTAGATAATTTGGTTAAATGGTCGATTATAAAGTTTTCTTCCCCCCAAATAACTCCTCTAGCAAAATCTCCGGCTAAAATAGTGTTATCAACATTGCTTCCAAACTCGAAAAAACTCATAGGTAAAAGAGTTCTTTCACCTATTTGAAAAAAGTTATCACTAAGGCTTTCAGAATAATCAATAACTTGACTAATTTTTTTTAATATCGAAGTATTTTTGTAAGCTGTAATCATGGTTTCTGCAAATTTATCCAGTTCATTTTTATTTATTTCTATCATTTAATCAACCCCAACTCCTTCACTTTTTTTACAAAGTCTTCTATAATTTCTTTTTTAAACTCCTCTTTTTCATTCACCCAATTTACATTACCAAATATCTCACATCTTTCAATCCATGTATCTCTATAGTGTTTCAAGTCTTTGGATGTTAATTTTCTTATCGTAGATGTCTTAGTCTGAAAATCTGTTTGCGCTTTCTCATGATGCATTTGGCAAAGAACTGTTAGATTATCTAAATCATCATTATCAGGATTACCATCTATATGATGTACTTGAACGTATGGACTGAAACATATAGTACACATATGTCTACATTTTCTTAAAATCGAAATTTCATTTTTTGTAGTCACATTATTAAATTAATTTATAACCTAAAAAGCGTTCAATTTTTGGATATTTAAAAAAGTCTTCTCTTTTTTAATATCTTTCTGTAAAGATTTGTTTTCTCTTCAACAAAGTCATCTATTGATTTATCACCTAATTCAATCCTGTTCAAATCAGAAAGAAATTTATTCCTCATTTTTAGGTTATCGAAAAATATTATAATTCCCAGAATTAATAGTTCTAATCCTACCGCCCAAAGAATTAAGGGTATGAAGTTCATATAAATGGGTGAACTAAAATCTAATTTAAAAAATATTGTAAGACCTATCATTAATGAACTTATTGAAAAAATTTTCCAATTTAAACTTTGATTTTTTTCCTTCCTTTCTATAAAATTTTCTAATGACGATATAAAGGCAGTCAGTGGATAAACATCGTTTTTGATAATTTTAATAACATCATTATCTTTAGTCTTATCATCAAAATCTATATCAAATAATTGAATTTTCATAACGGCATTTCGAAGAACTTTATCTCTAAATCTCTTAAACTTGTCAATTGAACCTACGTCTATAATTTTTGGCAAAGCAAGTGAGGCGAAGAAAAAACCAATGCTTATTGGAAGTATAATGGTAGTTACTATTACTAAATCTATCATATAAATTTATTTGTTCCAAACCTATAAAAAGCGTTCAATTCTTAGGATTTATAAGTTTCTAATTGATTAATAATTTGCTTTCCAAGCGGTGTGATAGCATACATTTTGCTTTTCCTTAGCTCTGGCGTTAAAGATTTTATTAAATTCAAATCAGATAACTCTTTCAACGCTCTACTGATGTGAGATATTTTTATGTTCAGTATTTTTGATAGCTGAGTTGGTGTTTTAGGGCTTTCTTGTAGTTTAATTAAAACGTTTGAACGGTAGGAACTGGAATTCACCTTACCAGCTAATAACCACTTATCTACCATGAATAATTTGTAATCTTAAGGAATTGAACTACTTAGTTCCCAATTAGTTACCATTTAAATACCTAAGAAGTACTATTAAAATTTGATGAAAAATGACTGATAAAATTCTTGATGTAGGCTGTGGCAAACGCAAGTATCCAAATTCAATAGGGATAGACATCAATCCTTCAAGCCATGCGGATTTTTTTGAAGATGCAAGGGACATGTCTTTTGCCAATAATATTTTTGACATGGTTTATTCTGCTTATGTAATTCAGCACATTCCAGAAGATGAAAAGGTAGTGAAGGAAATACACAGGGTGCTAAAAGCAAATGGATTATTCATATTCAAAACCATAGCATTTTTTCATATCAGCAAAAGACATTTCCCAATACCCACAGTTGTCTTACGCAAACTTCATTTAGGCAAGCTGCTATATCCTTACTTGAGATTTTATTCCAAACAGGATATAAGAAAGCTGCTGAAGGGATTTAAGATAAAAGAGATGCACTACAGTTTTGAAAACTATGGCAGCATAACTTGTGTTGCAGAAAAAATTCCAAAAGGAAGATAAAACATGACACACTATTTATTGTTGGCTTGCCGATTACAATACAACCAGAGGAAGTTGTAATACAATAATTGAACTAAATAAACTAGGTGTAGAATCTTTCAAAGATTTATCAAATCTATGTAAAGTATAGCATTCTTCTTCAATAGCAAGTGTTGTTAAGTAAACACCAGAATAAACATGGCTTATCTAGCAAAGTGTCCGATTTGCGGGAAAATCAAGAAAATCGACAGTAGAGTTAGGAATTATTTCATATGTGATTGCTGTAACATAGCTATAGAACTAAATCCCAATATAATCGCGAAATCGTTTGTACTACCTAGAAAATGCAAGGATTGTGGCAAAATTATAGGTAAAGACTGTGATTGTATCGAAATAACAGTAGATTAACTTAGCAAACCCATCTTCAGAGATGTCTGTATCCTATGTAGAGCTTTATTGGCATTTCTTTCATTGTCTTATGTCTAGTATCGTAAATTTTAATAACGGCGGGCACGAATATTTTATCCTTAGAAATGACCACATTCCCTTCTTGAAACAATCTTATAACCTTTGTTTCTTCACTGCTCAAAGAAATAGCATTGACATTTATATATTTATTATTTTTAATCAATTGCATCCCAGTTGTAATTATATAATCTTTATCATGAGATTCTACGAGAATTTTACTTATACCAATCTTTTTTTGTGTGGGGTTAGATATTCTTAATAGAATTTCTACCACAGAACCAATAACTATGTTATGTAAACCACAATTAGTAATGCCGTGTCTTTCTAATTCAACGACTATTGTTTCAGGTTCTTTCGCTTTTTTAAGTTCTGAAATTTTTTTGTTAGATAGACCAAACCATTTTCGGCATTCTGTGTTAGAACATCTAACCTTATTAGTGAGACCCCGAGTTTTTCCTTTAAAATCCCATCTGTGTTTGCAATAGGGACATTGAATAGAGACCATGATGAATAGTTGGTTTTTAAATATTTTAATCGCTTCTTACGGCATGAGACATGTCTCAACTATGTCTATAACCATGTCTCAAGCTCCTTTTATAATTGTGAATGCCAGAAATCATCTTTCTGGCAAATCAAGGAAGTAAGCTAAATGAAAATAGAAAGAACAGCCCATAAAGAAGAATTAGACCTGAATAAAATCGCTTATAATAAGGTTGAATCCTCTGGTATAGTCTCCTTCAGGGAAATCACTAGAATTCTAGGTTGCATATTCCATCTTTCCCGTCAACAAACCCTCCAACTTCTTGGCATTTGGAAAAATAAAGGATGGGTTAAAATCTATCCCTATCATGGTGTTAAATTTGTCAAGAAAAACTAAAAATTTCAGTAAGGTGAGTTGGAGAAAACTCAAACCCAGAGATAGAAGTATAAGGATTCTATCATTGAAGGTTCTTGATTTAATGCGTGATAAACTATCACTCACAAAAGCCTCGATAGAAGTCGGTCTCGAAAGAGAAACTGTTAAACAACACAATCGTTCAGCGATTTATAAAAGAAAAGGAAAGTGGAGAGCTAAGAAATTTGACAGAATACAAAGAGGAATGAATATCTATGAAAATGGAAAAATAAAATCAATTGTAATAACGAATTCTAAGTATGCTTCTCTTATCGGGAGTTATTACAATGATGTTAAGAAAGCGTTAGAAACTAATGATGAGAAAATTCTTAGAAAATATAAAAGGCGAGTAGTTAGGGATTCCAAAAATAGGAAACACAAGCTAGAAACAAGACTCGAAAAAATTCGAGAAATAGAAGAGGCTAAAGAAGAGCCTGAATTCTATCAAATCTACGAGGTTTGATTATGACTAAGAAAGTTTGCCTTTATTGTTCTGAGGATGATGATAGAGTACCCAAACTTTTTGAGAAAGACCATATATTTGGAAGGAATACAAGTGAAGAAACTATATTGGCTTGTTTAAATTGTCATGCAAAGAAAACTTACTATCAGAATAGGTTACCACCATCTGTTAGAAAAAAATCGGCTAAGAAACTTGAAAAATATATTTATGGATTAAATAGCATAGGTGCAACCCTAATTCTTATCGGCGAAAAATTAGTTGAATTCTCTGAGATTGTCGCAAAAGAAATGAAGAGGCGTGATATGATTGAGTAATATTGCCCTGAGAGTTTACACAAACAATAAGAAAATTTTCAATAGTAAGAAAGAGACACCTTTGAAACATGAAAGAGTTTTTGTTTTTGATACGGAAACAACAACCGATGAGTATCAAAACCTTAAGTTTGGCTCTTTTGTTGTTTACTCGAAATGTGTTTTGGAAAAAAGAGGTATATTCTATAATCCTAAATGTATCTCGCGAAGTGAATCGAAAATACTGGAACTGTTTTGTAGAAGAAATAACATCCCTCTATACAATCTTGAAACATTTATTGCGGAAATTTTCTATCAAGAAGTTTATTTCAAGAAGGCTTTGTGCGTCGGGTTTAATTTATCATTCGACCTGTCGAGACTAGCGATTAGTTATGGCTATACAAGAGGAAATATGAAAGGTGGGTTTTCTTTTAAACTAATTGAAAATAGCAAGTTTCCAAGAATCAAGATTAAACATTTAGATAGTACTAAAGCTTTCATAAGATTTGGCAAAAGCTTCTGGGGAAATTTTGAAGGTTATTTTCTTGATTTGAAAACTTTGGCTGTTACACTAACTGATGACAAACATATCACATTAGAGAAAGCTTGTGAAATCTTCAACAAAAGATACAAGAAACTCAAGAATATAGAGCATGGTAAAATAACTGAAAAATATGTTGAATACAATACTATCGATACTTTAGCCACTCATGAACTCTATGAAAATCTAAAGAAAGAGCTTGAAAAATACGGTATACAAATACCTATAACTGAAGTCTACTCTTCTGCATCTTTAGGTAAGGCATGTTTAGAGCAGTTGGGGATAAGACCTTTTTCTGAAAAGAACCATGATTTTCCCAAAGAAATTTTGGGTTACGTAATGTCTGCTTACTATGGAGGTAGAAGTGAAGTCAAAATAAGAAAGAAACCAATAAAGGTAACTGTTATTGACTTTCTCAGCATGTACCCAACCATGTTTATTCTGATGGAATTGTGGAATCTGCTTATAACAAAACAAATAGAAACAGTTGATGATACAGAAAACATCAAAAAATTTATTGAAAATATAACTTTAGAAGATTTAAGAAATCCTGAAATTTGGAAGAAATTCGCTTGCATAGTTCAGGTTTTGCCCGAGAATGATATTTTGCCAGCCAGAATGGGGTATGATGAAAATGGAAACGCATTCAATATTGGGGTTAATTACGTTACTTCAAAAATCCCTTTATGGTATGCCTTACCTGATATAATCGATTCAAAATTGCATACTAATAAAACACCAAAGATATTAAGGGCTATCAGATTTTTACCAAAAGAAAAACAAAAGCTAGATAAATCGAAGATACTTGAGATAGAAATAGACCCCAATAAAGAAAATTTATTTAAAACTCTCATCGAGAAAAGAGAAGAATGTAAGAATCTGGGAGAAGATTTCAGGCAAAAAGCTTTGAAGATTTTGGCTAATGCAACTAGTTATGGAATTTTCGTTGAAATAAATACAAAATCTGTAGAAAAAGAAACTGAAGTTAGTGTTAATAGTAATGAACAATTCATTTCTCATGTCAAAAAATTAGAAGAATTTGGAAAGTACTTTAACCCCATAATAGCTGTTTTGATAACCTCTGGTGCTAGGTTAGTGTTAGCCATTGTTGAAGCCATGCTCAAAAAACATGAAGAAGTGCACGCCTTTTGCGATACAGACAGTATGGCTATACTGTCTAAATATGTAAAAGAGATACAAGATTTTTTCGAGCCATTAAATCCTTATAATTTTGATAAACCTCTGTTCAAAGAAGAGAAAAGAGATGTTTGGTTCTATGGAATAAGTGCTAAAAGATATGTTTTGTACAAAAAGTACAGAAATAGAATTTTTATTGAAGAAGGTAAGGATAAAGGGTACTCTCTTCATGGATTGGGTCATTTAATGAATCCTTTTAGAAAGGTTAAAAATTGGTACAAAGTGATTTGGGAAGATATTCTAAAGCTACATTATAACTTAGCATCTACAGAACAGTTTCTTAGAAAATATTCTGATTTATTTGCCATATCAAAATTCACAGTGTCTACCTTTGTGATACTAAAAAGGTTCAGAGAGCTCAATAAAGGTAAACCGTATGAGAAACAAATCAAACCATTCAATTTCTTTCTTGTTGGTGTTGGTAATAAAACTGGTATAAAACCTGTTAGTCCATACTCAAACAATCCACAAGATGTGGTGCATAAGCCATTCATTGACTATGAGTCTGGAAATGTGTTTGAGGGTCTGGAATACTGGAAGTCTTTGTCGGATACTCTTTGGAAATATGTAAATCACAGAGAATCAAAACTAGAGGGCGATATAGGAATTCTAGAAAGAAAGCATGTAAAAGTTGATGGCATAATCCATATAGGAAAGGAAACTGGAAACATGGAAGAAACAGGCATTCTGGAAAACCCCTCTTATACAGCCTATCAAAATGAGGATGAGTTGAAAGAAAAGATATTGAAAAGGACTTCAAGAGAAGCTAGAATTATTGGATTGAACACTGAGACATTAAGGAAAATTAAAAACAGAATTGTAAACACTAAACAAATGAGACTTAAAAGGAAAGTTCTTGCTAAGCTGATCTAGATAGTTTTTTTGCTTGGTGATAAAACCAAATCATTATTCCGGTTCCAAAGAGTAATGCAACAGCTCCTGTTAGTACGTAAACCCATGCCAATTTAACATCAAAGTATCCACCTTTATCCATACCAAATAGAAAGACCACTATGCCGCCAAATACAAATGCAAGACCTACGCTTAGAAAGAATTGTATGTCTGTTATATCCATGATTTTATAATATGCCACGAAGTATAAATAAACTAGTGTTTGAGGGTTTCTTTGATTTTGTCCCTAACAGCATAAACAAAAATTACTAATATTCCCAAAATTAACATAAGGTTAAACAATTATTTATTTTTTATGAAAGTTCCCAAATTTCTAGGAGATATCTATATCCCCTAATAGAAGTGCCCCCAGTGGGATTTGAACCCACGACCTTACAGCCTTGTGGTTTCTGCTGTCTTCCTTTGGATAGAAGGTTCAGTCAAATTGTCAGCTGCTCTATCCAAGCTGAGCTTTCCTCATTTTTATGAGGGCATTAGCCTCTGAGGGCTTGAATTACTTTATGTATTGTCTATTTTTAAACTTATTTTTATTCGGTATAAACCAAACGATTTCCTGCCTTTTTATCTTTTGCTGTATTACAATAAAAGTATGGAAGAGCCGACTACCATCATTGACAGGGATGTGTTGAAAGTTTTGTCTGCGGATACGAGGATGGATATACTGAAGATGTTGAATGAGGGGGCGAGAACACCATCCTTTCTAGGCAAGCATCTCAACAAAAGCGATGCCACCATTATTGAACATTTAGATGTAATGGTAAAGCATGGTTTGGTGAAAAAAGTAGAGCAGCCTGGTAAGAAGTGGATTTTTTACACACTAACTGAAAGGGGCAGAGGAATAGCCTCGTCAAAGTCGCGCAGGCTGATAATAATTTTGTCAATGTCTTTGCTAACACTTTTTAGCGGAATACTTATTTCATCAATCTATTTTCCCATGCAACTTGGAACTTTTTCAAGGGAAGCACAAGCACCATTGGTTGCAAGTGAAAGCAAAGGTTTTATTGTTGGTGTACCGGCTTGGAATTATTTGTTTTATGTAGGAATAATTCTCATAGCGATATCCTTGATTGGAATAGTTTATTATTTTTATCAAAAATCCAAATCAAGATCGCAGGCAATGTCTTTCTAGAATATTTTTAGTACCAATCGATGTAAGAAGTTTCAGTATAAGGGAGTTGTAGTTTGTTTATCTCAGCAAAATTATCCAAGTCATTCATCTTTATCATCTTATCCGAGACAGTGTAAAGTGTGTTGCCGATATAAAGCGATCTCTTTACAGAGTATGCTGAGCTATAATAATAGCCGCTTTTGATAAATGTGGTGTTGTCCTCTACATGGGTTATCTTTGTTTTAAATGTAAACCCGTTATCAAGCGTTAGGCTAAAGACGTAAGCGCCTTGCCATACGTAATCGCCGTAAGTATTATCAGGCACACCACCAGGATACTTTTCCTTGTCTATCTCTGCCAAAAGTATTGGTATCACAAGAATATTTTTCGTTTTGCTAAACAGGAAAGCTTTATGATCGTGTAAAGCATAAGAATCCGTTCCCCTGTCGCCGATACTATATTTCGATATCTCTTTCGGATTCTCCACATCAGTTACATCAAACAGTGACAGCTTCACGCCCTGATACCATGCAAAGTCTCCTTGTTCTGCTTCAACGGCCTCTTTGCCAAGGCCGATTATGTGATTTTCATCATAAGGATGTAGATAATCAGAGTAGCCAGGTATCTTTAGCTTGCCTAGTACTCTCGGGTTTGTTGGTTCTGCCAAGTCTATGACAAAAAGCGGGTCTATCTTTTTGAATGTTACAAGATAACATCTGTCACCAATAAACCGCGCAGAGTAAATGCTTTCACCTGGTGCCAAGTCTTCCAGCCTGCCAACCACTGCAAGGTTGCTGTCAAGGACGTAAACATGGTTTTTCGTATTTGACTGCCAACCTATCCTTGTTAGAGGCATTCTCGAAGTCTCCCTTGTTGTGGTTGCAACCCTGAAATAACTGTCATGCTCATCCATGGAAAATTGATTCAGAACAGTTCCTGGGAATTCTCCCTGAGTTTTGTATTCTATATTACCTTTATCCAAAGCAATCTTGTGCACAACACTCATCTCCAATATTTTCGATATCTCCTCCTGCACGCTTTGCATTTTTTCCTGATATTTTTGCTGGAACTCTGCCAGCTTTTCAGCGCTCAGGCTGTCGGTGTAATTTTGCAAAAGCTCATTTATCTGGCTCCATTTTTCATAGCTACTGAAATCTGAATTGCGTATTTGGTTTATTTTTGTTGCAATATCAGACGGTACAACCTGCAGTATGACCTTGTCGTACATCATATCCTGGTATTGCTTTTGGCTGAACTGTTTTCTGTAGGTTATGTAGATGTTGTTCAGCGAGACGTACATGTTCTGTGTACTGCCTTTTAGGAAGACTTTGCTTGTTACCTCTTGCAAATCATCCTGCGAGTTCAACGCTAGTATCGTGGTCAAGCTTTGGTAATAGTCCAGCATATCAAAGTAATAAACATCTGCGCATTTGCAAAGCGGTTTTGCCTCTGCTGAGCCAGTTGCAATCCTCGGCAGCACTATATCTTCTCCAGAGTAAAAATTCATAGCCTGGTTTACAACAACGTATACGTAATCCCCTATCATCCTCGAGTCGTAGTAGTCACCGTCGATTGTAATGTTTCTTTTCAAAATTGGTTTACTCCTGTCGGAGACATCGTAAACGTTGACAAACATTTGCGAGGAATAGTGGGGAGGAATATAGCCTTTCACCATCGGTGCAGTCTCTTCTGCCATAGGCCAATAGTTCCCATATAATCGACCGAAAACTACAAGCCTGTCCTTGTTTATGAAAATCTCATTAACACTACCATTGAATTCTATCTCAGACACTATCTTTGCATTCGCAGCAGGATAGGCATCAGCAATAACAACCTTCTCACCAGAAACCACATAAATATATTTTCCATCATTCTTTACAATATCAGCCTCGTCCACACCTGCTACCTGAACGTTTGTAGTTGAATAATCTTCAGACCTGTCAGCAGCTGTGCTTGGTGCTTGTGTTTCCTTAGCCCCAGTAGTCGCAAGTCCTGTTTCAAAGGTTCGCATGCCGTAGCCGTAATACATTTCTGAGCCAGACTTTACAAAATCTTTCAGTTCGCTGCAAGAGGAGAATTTTTTCAGCTCGCCGCCCGAAGGTATTTCGTATCTCGGAATCATTATACTAGAAGCTATAAGTGATGCCCCGACTACGAAAATTAATACAAACAGCACCAATGCATTTTCTTTCATAAAAGGAATAAGACGGGTGGAATATTAAAGGTATTCGATTTTATTAGGTTTGCGCCTAACTGCAAAATAACCATTTTTTAATACTAAAAACTCCATTTTTAGTCTATAGGGATATCATGAGAATAAATTTCAGAAAGATAGAGAAGAAGTGGCAGAGAAAGTGGTCTAAAAGCAAAATTTTTGAAGCGAATGTAGACAAGAAAAGAAAGAAATTCTTCACGTCAATTATCATACCATATGTAAACGCTAATATGCATATCGGTCATTCGTTCACCTACACTAGAACGGATGCATATGCCCGCTTCAAAAGAATGCAAGGCTTCAATACACTTCTTGCTGAGGGCTTTCATGCAACAGGAGAACCAATCTTAGGAACGGTTGAAAGGCTGAGGAATAATGATCAAAATCAAATTGAAACATTGAAACTTTATGGAGCGACTAACAAGGACCTAGAGGATTTTAAGAAAAAGGGGCCAGAGTACGTAGCGAAATATTGGATGAAGAAAATAACAGAAACAATGAAACAAATGGGATTTTCAGTTGATTGGAGAAGAACGTTCATAACGGCTATTGATCCCAGTTTCTCCCGCTTTATAGAATGGCAATACAACACTTTGCGAAAGAAAGGTTTTGTCGTTCAAGGGACTCATCCTGTAATTTGGTGCCCCAAAGATCAAAGTCCAACAGGGGATCATGACAGACTCAAGGGAGAAGGGGAAAGTCCGATTGAATATACAGTTGTCAAATTCAGACTTGATTCTGGAGAAATAATTCCTTGCGCAACTTTACGTCCAGAGACAGTTTATGGTGTAACAAACATTTGGGTTAATCCTGAAGGAAAGTATGTTGGAGCTAAGATTGATAGCGAAACGTGGATTGTCGGAGAAAAAGTCGTCGAAAAGTTAAAAGATCAACTCCATGACGTAAAAATAATTTCAAAAATTACAGCCGAAGATCTTATTGGAAAGTTTGCTATTAATCCTGTAAATCAGGAGAAAATCATAATTTTGCCAGCTTCTTTGGTAGATTCAAATACTGGGACTGGGATTGTTATGTCAGTTCCTGCACACGCGCCATATGATTGGATTGGACTGAAAGATCTCCAGCACAACAAGGATGAAATAAGAAAATATGGCTTGGATGAGACTGAAGTGAAAAACATAAAGCCGATCGGTTTGATTAATGTGGAGGGATTCGGAGAATTTCCTGCTGTTGATCTTTGCGACAAAATGAGGATTGCAAACCAAAAGGAGATTGAAAAATTGGACAAGGCAACAAACGAACTTTACAAAAAAGAATTTCACAGTGGAGTTTTGAGAGATCTTTACGGCGATCTTGCTGGCAAAAAGGTTTCTGAAGTAAAAGAGCAGATGATTAAAAAATTTGCTGAGAAAAAAATTTTTGAAAGTATTTGGGAAATGACTGCCCCGGTTGTTTGCCGTTGTACCACACCATGCCATGTAAAGATTCTGGAAAACCAGTGGTTCTTGAAATTTTCAGATGAGGAATGGAAAGACACAGTCAGACATGCAATAAAGGAAATGAAGTTCTATCCGGAAATTATCAGGCAGCAGTTCTTGAGCACAGTTGACTGGCTTAAGGACAAAGCGTGCGCAAGAAAATCTGGACTCGGTACAAGGCTCCCTTGGGACAAAAGCTGGATTGTGGAAACATTGAGCGACTCGACAATTTACATGGCATACTACACTATCAGAAGGGTGATCAATGAAAAGAGGATTCCTGCTGAAAAATTAAAGGACGAGGTTTTTGATTTTGTATTTCTTGAAAGGGGAAATTTAAAAGATATCGCTAAAAAGGCAAAACTAGATGAAAAAATCCTGAAGGAAATGAAAGAAGAGTTTGAATATTTCTATCCCGTTGACATAAGAAATTCCGGAAAAGACCTTATTCAAAACCATTTAACTTTCTATTTGTTTCATCATGTTGCTATTTTCGCAGAAAAATTCTGGCCAAAAGCAATTAGTGCAAATGGTTTTGTGAATGTTTCCGGGACAAAGATGAGCAAGAGTAAGGGAAATATAATTCCTTTGAAAGATTTGATAGATGCTATTGGTTCTGATTTGGTCAGAATAAATATTGCTGCCTCAAATGAGGGATTGGATGACGCTGACTGGAGGGACGAGAGCGTTGCCAGTTATGAGGCCAGGTTGCAGTTTTTGTTCAATCTTGTGAAGGATATAAAAAAGGCAAAGAGGAGTAGCATGCTTACGATAGACAACTACCTTAGCAGCAGGATGCAGGAGCATGTAAAAAACGTTACGGCTTTTTATGAGGAGATGAAGTTCAGAAGCGCTGTGCAGTCTGGATTGTTTAATGCAACGAATGACATCAAGTGGTACATAGAAAGGTTGGGGGGAATAAAGAATTGCAATAAGAAGGTACTGAAAGAGGCTGTTTCTACTGTTATAAAATTATTGGCTCCATTAACGCCACACATATGCGAGGAGATGTGGAGCAAGATTGGCAAAGGATTTGTTTCAACAGCTGTATGGCCTTGCTACGATGAAAAACTTGTTGACAAGAATGCAATCGAGCTTGAAGGGATTCTTCTAAAGGCCGTAGAGGATTTGAGAAACGTGTTGAAGATTGTTGGGAGAAAGAAGAAGGCTTATCTATATGTTGTAACTGATAAAGAGCTGAAGCATTTGCAGGATGGAAAGGATTTTATAAGAAAGCAGCTTGGCTTCAAAAAGATTGAATTGTTCAAAACATCAGACAGCAAAAAATACGATCCGCAGAACAAGGCTGCAAAGGCAAAATACGGAAAGCCAGGAATATTCCTTGAATAGGTTAAAAGGATAATTGGGCTACTTCTAAACCACCTGCAATTACAAGCAAAACCACTGAGATGAGCATGAGCTTGAAGCTGTCGTATAATATAGGCAAAAAACGCTTCGAATGTTTCCTCGTTATAGCAGCAGATACGACACCGCCAGCTATACCACTTATAAAGTAGGCAAGAATTTCAAGGCTGCCGTGGGGAAAGAAGAGCATTACTGCAAACGGTAGGCCATGCAATCCGCCAATGCCCTTTGCAAGTTCGCCGATTGCAGCTGAAAGTATGGAGGAATTCCAAGCCAAAATGAAGATAGCACCGGCACCGAAAAGGAATGAAAAGAGGAAGGAAAGAAAAAGCACGCCGACATTGTTTACAACTATCTTTTCAAACGTGTCTATAGCAGTTGCCTTACCTCTTATCGCCGTTATCTCGTCCAGTTGATTTTTAAACATCGTTTTTGTCACATTTTCCGGCAAAATGAGGTATATGACAGAAAGGCTGAGTATCATGCCGCAGAAGAACGCTGTGTAAACCTTTAACATATCACCATATCTTTGAAAGATGTTCATGCTTTTATCAACCAGCTCCTCCTCCTGCTCCTCCTCATATCTTGCCAGGTTAACCATGAAGGGTGTCATGGCTATGGTTATCAGTAGTGTTGAAAACAAGCCTATGGAATCCTTGAAAATCATAAAGGAAACAACAAGGCATATTACAGAAACTATACCACCAATAAGAAACATCCACAAAGGATTTTTCAGCGCCACTCGCAAAGGAACGAGCTTCTCAAGGACCATTGCTATCAAATTAAATTAAGCTTAAAAAGATAAATTATTAAAGTTAAATGCTGTAAGGTGATGGTATGAAAGTCTCGAAGAAGGTAATAATATCCCTTTTTATCGCATTTATTATGCTCGGCTCTACAGTAGCATATACCTTCATGCAAGGTTTTAGACAAGAAGAAAATAACACAAAGCTGCCGGATACAAATATAGTTGGGTACGAGCTTGCAGAAGAGCAGGAAAATCTTTTGATGCAAAATGGAAAGACGATTTTAAAATTTTTATACAACTTGGCATGTGATGGTTGCATAGAAAGGAAGAACGTACTAGAATCTGCGGTTAACGATAAAACCTTTTCAGACCAGCTGGTGCTTGAGGAGATACTAACCAACAAAACAGGATTACCTATACTGACTGTTCTGAGCTATCGTGGGCAGAGGGTGTTGACAAACTTTACCAACGAAGAGTTAATAGAGGCTTTATGTGATATGATGGTTCAACCTCCAGTGGGATGTGCTGTGAGGAAAGTTTAATTTTTAACCAAAAGTTTTCAAAAAGTTATTTCACAGAAGGATTTTTCTTTGTAATTTCTTCATTCCCTTTAAACCATGGCGGATTCATTAATAGCAAAAGTTTCATCCTTCCGGAATATGTGTACTCAACATTCGGCGGAACTTCAACCAGCATCCCAGGTTTTACTTCATGTTTTAAGCCATCTATGTCAAAAAACCCTTCGCCTTCAATCACGTAATAGATGTGCGTGCATTTTTTACTGATAAAATATGTATCATGTCCTCGCTTCACGTCAACAAAATAAATTTCAACGTTGGGATTTTTTATTTTAAGATGGTAGCCAAGTAAACCTTTTTGAGAAAAGCTTGGTTTGCTTGGAAGTTCGCTAATAAACTTATTCATATTTTAAATAACAAAACCCTTTATTTAAATTGATAGAATGAAGGCTGCAATTCTAGCTGGTGGTGAAGGAAGACGATTAAGGCCGTTGACTGACAAAATGCCAAAACCTCTAATCCCGATCAACGGCGTACCGATGATAGAAAGGGCAGTCAGGATTTTGGAGAATTCAGGGATTGATGAGGTTGTAGTAATCATCAAAAACAAAGCCGAGATTAAAAACTATCTGAACAGTTTGAAATGGAAGATTAAACTAAGGTTTGTGGAAAAGGATACAAAGGATATTTCTGAGGCATTTTTCGCCCTTAAGGATGATTTTAAAGAAAAGTTTTTTTACTTAAACTCGGACTTGATTTTTAATCCAGAGGTGTTTTACAAATTCGTGAACGACACTAAAGATAGTGAAGCGGATTTAGTAATCTGTGTCAGCAAAAAGGTATCCGACCCTAACCATCCAAAAGTAATAATTGACAATAAACTTAACGTCATCGGGACTGGCCAACCAAACGGCTATTCAATAACGGGGATCTCTTTATGCTCTCCATCTTTGTTTGATGAGGAAGAAAGAAGCAAGAGAATGGGGATTTGCCATTTCCTGGATTTTTTAGTGAAACTGATAATAGGGAAATACACTGTTACAGCCTACAAGTTTCCAGAGGTTATTGATATTAACACTTACGAGGATTTTAAGAAAGCTGAGGAATTTTTAAAGAAATTATAATTCTACATTTAATTCATACCTTTTCAGCCAAAATTTGCCAATGACAAACATTCACTTTTTCATTTTTATTTTTTATATTTCGTACAATTGGTTTATGAATAAGGGTTTTTACCTCATTGAACTCTGATCTCTCTTTAATTTCTATTATTCTGAATTTACTAAATAAAGATCTGACACCATTTTCATCAAAAAAGTGGTGGATTGTTCCCTTATCCGACACATATGTGCCCCTTTCGATTCTCTTGCCAATTCCAAACTTATAGTCTTTTATAGAAGATATTGTTACAAGGAATAGCCCTTTCTTTTTTAACACCTTCCTGATTTCAAAGGTAGCCTTTTTTATTTTGTTCAAAGGGTTGTGGTGAATAGTATTTATGCTAATAACCGCATCAAAATAATCATCAGGAAATGGTAATTTAATCACGTCATGTTCAACCAAATAGTAATTACTAATTTTTTCTTTTTCTAGCCATTTTTGAGCAAAGCTCAAAGCAGTTGCGGATATGTCAGAGCCAACGACAAAAAAGTTTTTTTTAGCAAGGTATACAATATGCCTGCCTCTTCCACATCCCAAATCTAAAATTCTTTTAAATTTTCTTTTTTTGAATAATTGCACTGCATTTATAACTGCAATATCCGGTATAGTCCAGTTTATTTTACCCTTTCTAAACAAATTTTCCCAAGACTTTTTTTGTTTCATAATTTATAACAGACCTTCAACTCTATTTCAACCTCGCCTTTATCCTTCTCACACCGGCAGCGACTGCTTCCTCCTTGATTATCTCAAACCTGCCAAGCTCTTTTGTGTTTTTCACATGTGGCCCTGCACAGATTTCTTTTGAAAAGTTGCCAATGGAATAGACAAAAACCCTTTCACCATACTTATGTTCAAATGCCGCCTGTGCACCCATTTTTTTAGCTTCATCCAAAGTCATCTCTCCCCTTTTGACTGGCAATGCCTTTTTGATTTGGTCGTTGACAATTTTTTCCACTTCCTTCAATTCCTCTTCAGTCAGCTTTCTGTCAAAGTTAAAGTCAAAGCGCAGCCTTTCCGGGGTTATATTTGAACCTCTTTGGACTATATCTTTTCTGTTCAAAACTCTACGAAGCGCTTCGTTTAATAAATGTGTTGCAGTATGTAGCCGGGTTGTCTGCTCAGACGTATCAGCCAAGCCGCTTTTGAACTTCTTCTCTGCACCTATTCTAGAAATCTCTTGGTGTTTTTTGAATTCCTCCTCAAATCCCCTTTCATCCAGAGAAATGCCATGTTCCTTTGCAAGCTCTTTTGTCATCTCTATCGGAAATCCAAAGCTTTGAAACAGCAGGAACGCATCCTTGCCGTCAATCTTTTTTACATGTTCAGCAATTTCTTCAAACTTCTTCAAACCCCTTCCGAGTGTGTTTCTGAATTTCAATTCTTCCTTTTTGGTTTCAGTAAAAATAAATTCTTCATTTTTCTCCAAGAGCGGATAATCTTTTTTGTATATGCTAATAACTATTTTCACCAAGTCGCCAAGGAACTCTTTTTCAATCCCGATAATTTTCCCATGCCTTATACATCTTCTTATCAACCTACGCAGCACATATCCCCTGTCCACATTGCTTGGCGAGATCTCCTCAGACATTATGAATGTTGAAGCCTTTGCATGGTCTGCAATAATCCTTATGGACTTTTCCTGCTTTTCATTTGGTGATTTGATTTTTGAAACTTGTTTTATTTTTTCAATAATCGGCTTGAACGTATCAATCTCATAAACACTATTTTTATTGTTCAAAGCGGCAACAGTCCTTTCAACACCCATGCCAGTGTCAACATTTTTCTGTTTCAACAATTCATACCTGCCTTCTGAAGTTTTGTTGTACTGCATGAACACATCATTCCATATCTCAAAGTATTTTCCACAGCCGCACCAAGGTTTGCAGCCTTTTCCGCAGGGTTTCTTTCCGCCATCGTAAAATATCTCTGTATCGGGGCCGCACGGGCCGGTTTGACCAGCTGGGCCCCACCAGTTATCTTTTTTTGGCAAATAAAATATTCTCTCCCTAGGTATTCCTACGCTCTGCCAAGCCTTCGCACTTTCTTCATCCCTTGGCGCATCCTTGTCACCTGCAAAAACACTTATATACAGTCTTTCCTTGTCCAGGCCAAGCCATTTCTTGCTTGTCAGGAATTCAAAGCTCCATTCTATAGCTTCCTTTTTAAAATACTCTCCCAGAGACCAGTTGCCCAGCATCTCAAAAAATGTCAGATGAAAGTCATCGCCGACCGCATCTATATCATCTGTTCTCAAACACTTTTGCACATTTACCAATCTTTTTCCAAGTGCATGCGGCTGGCCTAAAAGAAATGGGATGAGCGGGTGCATGCCAGCTGTTGTAAACAAAACAGTAGGGTCTTCCTCAGGAATCAGCGGGGCATTGGGGATAACCTTGTGACCTTTTTGTTTAAAAAATTCCAAGTAAAGGATTTTTAATTTGTTCGAGTCTATCATATGCCAACCCGTATCATTTTTATTACACTTATATCTAAATTCTTATAGTTGAAATAATTAAAGGATAGTTGTTTTAACCACTTGGGGTGGTACCAATTTGTTATGACACCTGTTTTTGCTAAATTCTAATATGATTAATATAAATCTTGACCGGTCAAAACAGTTGACATTACTGATTCTTTTGCTAGCAATAGTCGGCTTGGTAGCTATAACTTTTGCAGTGCAGAACATCAAACCGATTGAGATGGAGATAGGCGCTATTGAGGAGTCGGCGGAAGGCAAGCTCGTGAAGATTAGTGGAAGTATAGAAAACATAAGGAAGAGCAAGAGTGGCAATCTGTATTGGCTAGTTGGTGACGGTAATAACATAACAGTTCCCCTCCTTGACGGGAAGTTCAAAAAACTAACTGCAAAACGCGGTGATACTGTAGAAATCATTGGCTTGGTTTCAAAATACAACGGAGAGATGGAGATAATGCCGAAGGAGATAGCAATAAGGTGATTTTTTGCTAGATATTCTTTTTTTCATAGTAATAGGCGTTTTGCTTGGCATTGTTGTTGGTTTCGTACCTGGCTTTAGCTCCAACAATCTTTCTATGCTTGTCATAACATATGGCTTGATATCTTCTGATTACCATCTAGCCGTAACTGCTGTTGCCATAGAAATATCCTCTTCCTTTTTCGAATTCCTTTCACCGATGATATTTGGCATTGGAAATGATGCTACTGCACTGGCTGCAGATGTGGCGTATAGCGGCATAACAGAAGAATCGTTCAGGCGTGGCGTAAGCATAGTGATCAGCGGCGGGCTGATAGGGATATTGGTTGCGATGCCGCTGATATTTTTTGCGGAAAAGATCTATCCAACAGTATACAGCAGCCTTAAGCCGTTGGTGACATGGATATTGCTATTTTTATGCGTTTACATGGCATGGATAGAGAGAACGTGGAAGAAAAAATTTTTTGCAGCAACCGTATTCATTTTATCTGGCATGATGGGGTTGTTGATAAAAAATAGTGGTTTAATTTCTTCAGACTATTTGCTGCTGCCCGTGTTCATCGGCTTGTATGGTTTCAGTTCAATTCTATCAAAACGGCATGGGAAGGAGGAATTGATACAAGACATAACATTTGTAGAAAAGGTTAGGTCTGCTGCAATAGCGTTTATTGCCAGCATGTTCGCAAGCCTGATACCTGGGATGAAACGCGGCCAGGCCTCGGCAGTAGCCTTGCAAATTGGTGGTGTGATGAAACGTGAAGAGGTATTGTTCATACTTCCTCTAGTGTCGCTTGCCTTTGCCACGCTATCAATTTTTATTTTGGGCTCGACCGGGCGAGTCAGGAGCAGTTTGACATATGATATACAAGAGGTTGTTGGTAACCCATATTTTTCTCAAACTGCCCTTTTTGCAGGTTCTGTAGCGATCACTGCATGCATCTCTTCAGTTATATTAATTTTTGTTGCCAAGCCTATCGGCAAACTGCTTTCAAAAATAAATGAAAGATACCTGAAAATTTTTGGTTTTGTAATTGCTGCTGCACTTGTAATTAATTTCACAGGATTTTACGGTATACTGATAGCGTTCACTGCCACCTGCATAGGTTTGCTGTCTTCGAAGTTTGGCACACGCTCCGTGCATCTCATGGGTGTGTTGTTGCTGCCGTCGATAATTTCATCAGTGGTGTTATGAAAAAGTTAGTCATACTCGTAGTTTTAGTCGGATTATTTGTTGTTTTTATTCAAATTAAATATTCTTCGCACACTACCTGTTATGAAGGCACTGTTGTGCCGGTATTTTCACCCTACAATTCTGAGGAGATATTCAACTTGATCAAAAACGCAAAGAATGAAATAAAGCTGGAGGTGTATGAATTTTCTTCCAATTCACTCGCTGATGCTTTGATCGATGCAAGGCAGCGCGGCGTTTCTGTGAAGGTTATACTTGAACCATCTGTCTATCAAAATAATAATATTTTCAACAAGCTCATCAACAGCGGCATAGGTGTAAGCTGGGCTTCGAAAAAATTTCACAACACGCATTCGAAATTTGTGATAATAGACGACGATATTGTTTTTGTCGGGTCGATGAACTGGAGCGAGAACGCATTGAAATACAACAGGGAGGCCTCGGTAATAATCTATTCGCAGGAGGTGTCCCAAGAATTTGAAAAAATCTTTGATGCTGATTTTGTAAGCTAGTAAACTATATATACGTCTCTTGCATACCCAAATTTTAAAAACTATTATGTTTATAATGATTGTGTGCTAAATGGCAGAAAAAGTCGGAATATGGGGATATGGAGTATATGTTCCATGGGAAAGGATAGAAACAGAAAAAATAGTAAGGCATAGAGGAAGACTGGAAGCAGAAAAAAAGTTAGATGAAAAGGTTGCTACAGTCAGATATGGTTTGTTATTAAAAAATAAAGCAGTTGCTGGAATTTCTGAAGACTCAATAACATTGGGTACAGAGGCTTCTGAGAATGCAATTGCGCGAGCTTGTATAAGAGCGGATAAAATAGGAAGTGTTTATGTTGGCTCTGAATCTAAGCCATATGCCGTAGGCCAAATAGCAAGGCACGTAGCATCTTTTGTAGGAGTGGGGGGGAATGTTTTTACTGCAGACATGGAAGGAGCTTGCAATGCGGGCATGCAGGCCGTTAGCAGTGTTGAATCTGATATATTGGGTGAAAAAATAAAATATGGCTTGGCCGTTGGTACGGATATCGCACAAGCTGATAGTGGCGATCCGCTGGAGTATGCATGTGGCGCTGGTGCTGCTGCATTTGTTCTCGGGCCTGAGGATGATAAAAATGTAGCTACAATAGAGGCTATAGCGCCTTACTCAAGCCTCACCTTGGATTTTTGGAGAAGGGATAACATACCAGTGCCAAGCCATCTGGGGCAGACAACAGTGGAGGCATATGTAAGGCATACGATAATGGCCATAAATGAATTGCTTAAAAAGAATCCAGATATGCAACTAAAAGATTTTGATTACATAACTTTTCATCAACCGTCTGGCTATATGCCGTTAAAAACATGCAAAATAATCACAGGAGAATCGAACAAGCCATTTCTATTGGAAGATTTGATTTCAGATAGTGATGTTAGAGGCAGAATGAAACTAACGCCGGAAGATGTTGAAAATAAAGTAAAGCCATATCTAAAGGTTTTGGATACAGGCAACACCTATGCTGCGTCAACCATGATAGCAATATCTTCAATACTTGACTCCTCTGTTAATGGCATAGCAGAGCCTGGCCAGAAAATTTTGGCTGTTTCCTATGGTTCCGGTGCATATTCCTATGCAACAGTTTTGAAAATTTGTGAAGGATTAAGAAGCAAAGTAAAACTTGCACCGACTGTGGATGAATATGTTGCTAGAAAAAATATAATCGGACTCGAAACTTATGGGGACCATCTTAAAAAAAGATTTAGTAGCATGAAAGAAAGGTTAATTTTTCCGAGAATTGTAGGCGAAATAGAGGCCTTGGAAGGTGAGCTATTCCAAAGTCAGTGTGATAGTTGTAAAAAAATTTACTACCCGCCAAGGGACAAGTGCTTGAATCCAAATTGTAAAGGCAGAGTTGAGAAGAGAAAATATCCACGAGTTGCAACACTGAAAGATTATGCAGTATCGCAAGGAATGTGGAGGAATCCGAACTTAGAAAAAACTTTGAAAGGCCCCGTTTCTACATTTTTAGAAGATAAAAAATTGTATTACCCCAATTCTAATGTCTACTACGATGGTAGGGTTTTGATAGTTGACGCCACAGACAAAGATGTGAGACGTAAGGACATTTTAGAAGCAGTTATAAGGGTAATAGACTACGAAGGTAGCAGAGGTCATATAGTCTACGGCATAACCTACAGGCCTTTGTTCAGAAAAATGATAAATGCAAAAAGTTAGCATTTTTCAAATGAAATATCAATCTTTACGTTTTCAAACTGTAAACTGCCTTTATATTTTCCTTGCAGCTTGCCGACAAAAATCTTTTTCGCGCTCACTTCTTTTTTCAAAACCTTTTCATATTTTTTTAAAATATTGTTTGTTTTTTCATCAGAATTAAAACTAATTGAAATTGTTTCTTTAACCTGAAACTTGTTCTTTCTTCTTAAATCCTGCACTTCCCTGGCAAGTTCTCTAATCATCGCCTCTTCCAAAAGCTTTTCATCAAGTTTTTTATTTATAAAAATTTTACCAAAATCGAAATCAGTTTCTAAAAATTCCCCTTTTGGCTCCTCTTTTATAACATCTACGTATTTGCAGTTGCACATTTTAAGTAAAACATCTTCTAATTTTTTTACTGTCTTGGCCATATTTTTATCTTTAGACAAAACAAAAATTTCACCGACTGGCCATCTTCTTTTTATGCTTGCAGACTGTCTAGCTGAAAGAGATGATTCAACTATTTTTCTGGCAATCTCCATGCTGTTTTCCAGTTTTTCATCAATGAGCTTTTCATTTAATCCAGGCCACCCCATGAGATGAATGCTTTCTTGTTTCTCAAACCTTTTATAAAATTCTTGGTAGCAGTGCTCTGCAAAGAATGGTATGAAGGGGGCTAGCAATTTCAGCAATTCAAATGTCACATAGTAAAGCGTATTTAAAACAGCATCTTTATTTTTTGAACGTTCTCCTGGCTTTACTTCAGACCTGATTATTTGGATGTACCATCTCGATAAATCATACAAAAAGAAATCTTCTATAGCCTTAGAAGCAAGATGATATTTCATATCCTCTAGATTTTTTGTAACATTTTTCTTTAAGGATTCCAAGCGTGAAATTATCCATTTGCTTGCTGGGTCTTTTGTTGTTATTTTCTTTGGTTTGTAGTTATTTGCCTCGCAATAGGTTTTTACATATTGCACTGTGTTGTATAAAATGTTCAAGATCCTGTAGGCATCTTTTCCTGGCGTGTATCCAAAATTTAAAATAAAGTGGGGGTTTTGTTTGACAAAAAGCCATCTCATAACATCCGCACCCATTTTTTCTGCAGCCTCATCGAACCATATCACATTGCCCAAGCTTTTGTGCATCGGATTCCCCTTTTCATCGTTGACTTTTTCATATGAAAGAACTGATTCATAGCAAGTGGCACCTTCAAGCGTTACACTCATGAACAGCATGGAATAAAACCAAAGCTTTACCTGTTCGCGCATCTCGGATATGAAATCAGCAGGAAACCATTGTTTCCAGTATTTTTTGTCTGTAAAATATTTCAAAGTGGAGAACGGGACTATGCCGGCATCCAGCCAACAATCTCCTACTTCTTTCACCCTTTCAGCTACACCTTTGCATTTGGGACATTTTATTTTTATTTCATCTATCCATGGCCTGTGCAATTCCGGCAAACTGTCAATCATTTTGGGATCAATTGCCTTTTCTCGTAACTCTTTTTTAGAACCTATCACCTCAATATGACCACACTCGCACCTGTAAAATGGCAAAGGCAGTCCCCAATATCTTTTTCTGGAGATGCACCAGTCACCCATATTTGTCAACCAGTCCTGCATCAGTTTACCACCAAAATCTGGATACCAAACAACCTTTGCAGCCTCTTCTTTCATTTTCTGCCTTACGCCATCGGATTTTATGAACCACTCTTTTACTAACCTAAAAACTAATTCTTCCTTACACCTCCAGCAAATGGGATAGTTATGTTTGTAATCCTCTACCTTGAATAAAATTCCTCTTTTTTTCAAATCTTCAATTACTAATGGCGCTATTCCTTTTACATTTTTTCCTGTGAGCCAACCAAATCCTTTGATAAAATATCCAAATTCATCAAGCGGGGCAATTTCAGCAAGACCTTCTTTCTTTCCCAGTTCATGATCTTCAGCTCCACAGCCTGGTGCGATATGGACTATGCCCGTACCTTCTTCTTCACTAACCTCATCCCAGCTTACTACCTTATGCCTAACATCTTTCTGGGCCTCAAAATCAGGATAAATCGACTCGTATTCCATTCCAACCAAATCTTTGCCTTTTAGCTCCTCCACAACCTCATATTCACCAATGCATCTGGTAGTTCCTTTTGACAAGTAAATGTAATCGTCTCCTTTTTTTACCTTTACATAATCCAAGCCGGGATGAACTGCAGCAGCCACATTAGAACTTAGGGTCCAAGCAGTCGTAGTCCATACAAGCAAATACTCGTTTTTTCTATTTTTAATCTTGAACTTGACGAATAACCCCGGGTGTACAAGTTCTGTATAACTGTCTGCTTGTTCGTGCTGTGACAAAGAGGTTCCACATCTGCAACACCAAGGCATCGACCTAGTCCCTTCATAGAGCCATTTCTTCTCGTCACATCTTTTCAAGAAAAACCATATGGATTCGATGTTGCTGTCATTAAAAGTGTAATAAGAGTTGTCCCAATCCATCCACTGGCCTAAACGTATTGATTGTTCAGTTATTCTTTTAGAAAATTTATTCACCCTTTCCCTACATGCCTTAGAAAAGTTCTCCAGACCAAATTTCTCTATGTCATTTTTTGAATTAAATCCCAAATCCTTTTCAACCTCTACCTCAACCCACAGGCCCTGGCAATCAAAACCATTCTGGTATCTTTGATTAAAACCTTGCATGGCCTTGTATCTTAGAAACAAGTCTTTCAATGTCCTACCCCATGCATGGTGAACGCCCATGGGGTTGTTAGCAGTGATTGGACCGTCTATGAAAGAGAATCTTTTTCCCTTGGAATTTTTCTTAACAAGTATTTTAAATATTTCATTCTTCTTCC
>Ga0315294_10000636_pt1 | contig 37987 bp, 49 predicted proteins | sample YL17G13_40_MG_FD_203626 | JGI IMG/M metagenome (GOLD analysis project Ga0315294, IMG submission 203626) | Sediment microbial communities from Yellowstone Lake, YNP, Wyoming, USA - YL17G13_40 | ecosystem: Environmental > Aquatic > Freshwater > Lake > Sediment | place: USA: Wyoming | collected...
CCGAATCGGCCCTGGCTACGGACGGACAACACAGTTGGCGGGGGTGAAAAAGGGTGGCATTCCCCGGAAAAGGCCGCATGACGGGGGCGAAAAGGGCGTTTGAGGCGGACATTTCCGCCACTTCACGTGTCCGCGATGTCCACCCCCGTGGTGCTAGCGCCAATGCGGATTCGGCGCGAAATGTCCGGGCAAATGTCCGGGTGCCCGATCTCCATGTGTTTGGGGGAATTGGCAAGATGGGCGCTTTGGGCAAATAGAGGGCCGGGAAGGGGGGCGGGAGGTCCTATCGGCCAACGTCTATGCGGAAGGCGGGCGGGCTGCTGGGGCGGGCGGTTCGGGGGCGAGGTCCCTGAAGGCAACCCAGAGGTACCAGTAGTTCTCGGGCGGGTCGAGGAGAACGCGGGCGGTCCCGCGGGGATCGAGGTCGACGACGCTCCCGCGCAGGTCGGGCAGATCGGCCAGGTCGGGGCAGACGCGGCGGAGGTGCCGCAGGACCCGCGCGTCGTGGCGGACCTCGACGCGGTCGCCGACGCGGGGAATCATGGGGGCGGCTACCGGTGGCGGGCGGGAGGAACAGGATACGCCCAGGTCACCATCGCCGCCTCAACCACAAAGGCAAGGTCGGGCCTTGCGGCCACCTTTGCCGCGAGATCGTCGGGGATAGGGGTCCCAGCCAAAGCCCGCACTTCCTCCGGGGTCTTTCGGAAACCCTCCTTCTTGTCGGCGGCCATCGTCGGCCAGTCCTCCGCCACCACTTCGAGAAGGCGGATAGCCACCTCCTCCGACACGCCGGTCACGGCAATCACAAGGAGGACGTCGTCGACCGCCTTCCCGACCGCTTTTCCACCCCGCTCGCCCCGGATCCGCACCAGCCTTTCTGTCGCCGCGGCGATCCGGAGTTTGTAGCGTCCGATGGCCGTAATCCTCGCTTGCTCGGTCTGTTCGGCCCGATGGAGATGCCAGAGAGCCAGGCCGACTCCGGCGAAGGCGAGGGCCAGAACGACGAGGACAAAAAGACGACCGCGGAGCCTCATGGATCGCCTCCTTTCGTTCGGCGAGATAGGGGTAGGTGGGCCAGGACCGGGCGGGCGGCCACGAAGTCCTGGCGGGCGAGGTCTTCGGGCGGGAAGGAGGGGTTCGTCGATTCGAGGAGCAGCCGTCGCCCCACCCGCCTCAGGCGCTTCAGGCGCGCAACCTCCTGGTCGCCCGAGCGCTGGATGACGCAGGCCAGGCCCGACTCGGCCGATTGCCCGGCGTGCACGACCACGAGGTCCCCCTCCCGGAACTCCGGCTCCATCGAGACCCCGACCACCTGGACGGCGACGGCCCCGGCGGGCGCGCCCTTATACATGATGTAGGCGTCGGCATCGCCGGGGGCGTACTGGACGGCCTCGAGGGTCTCGGCCCCCGCGCCCGCGGCGATCCGCCCCAGGACGGGGACGAGGTCCGGGGGCCTGCGGCCGGCCGCGACGTCCTCCCGGGGGACGAGGCGGAAGCCCGCCTCGTAGACCCCCTTGACGGCGAACGCCGCGACCTTCGCCTCGGCCTGGAGGACGGCCGACCGGGTCTTCGCGGCCCCAGTGGTGGGGTTCTGGCCCGAGACGAGGGGCCACCGGGACGGGTAGACGAGCCACATCTCGCCCTCGCCCGTCAGGAGCCAGTTGGCGTTCAGGCCCACAATCTCCACCAGAGCCGCCATCATCTCCGGCGGCGGCCCCTGTAATCCTTGCTCGACGCGGCTTACCTGGCCCCGAGAGAAACCGCCCAGGAACCGCGCGAAGTCGTCCTGTCGCCGAAAACCCAAGGCCTGGCGTGCGGCGCACAGTCGGCGGCCGACGCCCAAAAAAATCGTTTGGATTGTCTCGCTTTCTTCTTGACCCATGGCCGATAATCCGTCATACTGACGATGTAGCGCTCGGGGCGATGCCCAGGCGGCCACGGCGAGGGCCGCGGAAGTCTACACCAGAAACCGAAAAAGTCAAGCACGGAGGGCCGACCACGCATCGGCCTTTTTCTATGCCGGACACGGGAAATATCATAGTGGCTCGCCGCGAGGGCGTCAAGTACCTGGTGGGCCTCCGCCTGGCATCGGTCGGCATCCATACCTTCCGCGAGGCGGCCCTGCGGGTCGGTTGCCACTGGGTCACGCTCTCGAAGGTCTTGAACGGGCGCCAACAGACGGCGTGGGTCCAGTCGCGCCTCGCGGCCCTCTGCGGCTGCGGGGCGCGGGACCTCTTCGGCGACCTCACGCACCCCTCGCTCGCCGGCCGCGGGGAGGATCCGCGCCTGGCGGAGCGGGACCGGATCCGGGCGCTCCTCCGGGGGACGGGCGTCGCGACGCGGCGGCTCGCCGAGGCCGCGGGCTTCGCCCCCGGCACGGTGCGGCGGCTCATCCGGGGCGATCTCCGGAGCCCCTTCGCCCAGATGCACGTCCTCCGGGCCTTCCGGCGAATGACGGGAAGCCCGATCACGATGGTCCAGTTCTGGGGCCGCCTGACGGCCCGGGAGGTGGCATGAGCACCTGCCCACAGATCGAGGCGGCGTATCAGCGAGGGTTGAAGGAGGCCGAGGATCGGGCCACGGACTGCACGATCCGCGCCATGTGGGAGTTGATGTGGCAGGAAGGCGGCCCGGCCACGCAGGGGTTCCGAATCGGCTTTCGGGCCGGCGCCCGGGAGGCCCTCCGCCAGACGACGCCGGGGCCGGGGCTTTCGCACTTTGGCATCGAGCGCTTCGAGCGGGCCTGTGAGGCTGAGATCGCCGGGTTGCGGAGGCGTCACGAAGAGGACGTGGCGCGGGGAAGGTTTTTCCCACGGGGGGCGGCGGACGCAAGTCCGCGTGTGGCTGCGGCCGCCCCCCGTCTTTGAGGGCGAGCGAGGAAGGGGACGGGCGATGACGACGGCGGCAGGCCCCTCGACGGGGCTCAGGGCAGGCGAGGTGCTGGACGCGGAGGCCGACGCGATCTTGAAGCGGGGCCTCCACGAGGCGTGGAACGCGGGGTTCCGCTGCGCGTGCGACTGCCTCGAGGGGCGGCTAAAGGGACTTGAAGTCTTTCGCCTTCCCGCAGCGCGGGCGATCCTGGGCGTTGTGCGGGATCACCTCGCGGCCGTCCGGTCGCGCGTGCCTCCCGCGGCCAATCCGCAATCCGCAATCCGCAACCCGCAATCGCCGTTGGTCACGCTCGGCCAGGGCGACTACACGCGCTTCGTCGAACCGAAGGACCTCCTCCCATGAGCGGCCGACTCCTCGATGCGTGTCCGCGATGCGCCCGCACGATCCCGCCGGACCAGGCGGGCCTCGTCTGCCGGCAGGAGCACGGCCGGGTCGTCTCCTGGGCGGCCTGGTGCAGCGGCTGCGAGCGGTTCTGGATCGTGATCGAGCGCCGCCGCGGTCGGTCGCGGTCCGTGGCCTTCGGTCCGCCGAGGCCGGCGACGCGGGTCGAGACCTCGATCGCGCACGGGCGTCTCTTCCGGGTCCGGGGCCTCGCGGCCCCGTGCGAATAGGGGGATGGCATGATCGACATTCCCGAGAACGTCGTCCTGCGCGGGATTCCTTACCGGGTATCGCAGCACGAGGGCTGCGTTGTCTTCTCCGACGCTTCTGGTTTTTGGGGCCTCTCGTCTCGAATGGTCTTCTCCAAGCCCAAGCACGCTCTCTGGCAGATCGATGAAATCGCCGGCAACTGCCCCCTGTGCGCGTGTCACGTCGTCGCTGCCTATGAATTGCTTGTGGCGGTCTGCCCAGAACACCCGGTCTCGGTCGACGTCTTCGCGGGAGCAAAGAGCCCATGAGCCAGGCTGCCGAGATCGCCCCGAACACCCCGCCCCTTGCCGGGCCGCCCGCCGGTTGGCTCTCGGCGGACAAGGCCGCCCAGGTCCTCGGCCAGACCTGCCGGCACGTCCGCCGGAAGTGCGAGGCGGGGGCCCTCGCGGCCCGCCTGGTCGAGACGCGGTGGGGGGCGCGGTGGTACGTCGACCCGGCGGCCCTGCCCGTCCTGCACCTGGCGGCCCCGCCCGAGGCCGTCCCCGCTCGGCCCGACCCGCTCGCCCCCTACGCCTCCCTCTCCGAGGCCAAGCGCGAGGGTCTGCGGGCCCGCCTCGCGGCGGTCGAGGGGGCGCGGGAGGCCCTCGCGGCCCGCCGACCCGGCCTCGGCCTTACGGCCGCGCGGGCGGGGTTCGTCGCGGCGTGGAACGCCCTCGGCCACGCCCCGCAACTCACGGAACGGACGCTGCTTCGGTGGCTCCGGAACTACGAGAAGGCGGGCGTCGAGGGCCTCCTGGACGAGCGCCGGTGGCACGGCGTCTTCTCGTGGTCGGGCCAGGCGATGGAGTACATCGAGGGCGAGTACCTCCGGGAGGGGGCCCAGGCCCTCGCGGCCATCTACGAGCGGGCCGAATGGCTCGCCCGCGACGAAGGGTGGCGCCTGCCCACGTATCGCCACGTCTGCCGCCTCATGAAGAAACTCGAACCGGCCCTGGCGGCGGCGGGACGGGACCCGGCGCGGTTCCGCTCGCGGATGCTGCCGACGGCGGAGCGGGACTGGTCGCGCGTCCCCGCGATGGGCTGCTGGGTGGCCGACCACAGGCAGTTCGACGTCCTCTTGCCGCGGGAGGTCGAGGACGCCCGGGGCCGGAAGGCGTGGCGGTGGTACAGGCCGTGGCTCACCCTGTATCTGGACGCCCGGTCGTGGTACCCGGCGGCGTGGGAGATCGCCTGGGACGGCCCCGACGCCCAGCGGACGCTCGCGACCTTCATCCGGGGCGTGCGGGCGCACGGGCGGCCGGGCCACGTCTACCTCGACAACGGCAAGGACTTCCGGGCCCTCCGCTTCTCGGGTGGCCGGCCTCACTTGGCCCCTAAAGCAACCTCCCGGTTGCCGGAGCGGCACGTTCAGTCGGTCCTCGAAATCCTCTCGATCGGCGTCACGTTCGCCTTGCCCTTCAACGCGCGGGCGAAGGTGGTGGAACCTTTCTTCCGTCTCGTCGCCGACCGGTTCGACAAGACCTGGCAGACCTATTGCGGCAATAAGACGGAGCGGAAACCGGAGTTCGTGAAGACGCTCCTCTCGAGCGCCCGGGCGAAGAGGCCCGACGAATGGGCCGTCGCCGGGTACGACCTGGAGCGTTTCGCGGCGGCGTTCGATGCGTGGGTGACGGGGGATTACGGCCTGCGTGAAAGCCCGTCGAGCGCGGCGAAGCCTCTCTCCGCGCTCCGGGCGTTCGAGGACCTGCGGGCGGCCGATTTCCGGGCGACCCGGCCGGCGGACGAGGACCTGGCGATGCTGCTTTTGCCGTCGAAGGCCGTCAGCGTCCAGCCGAACGGTCTCTGGGTCCCCGCGCACGGCCGCTTCTACTGGTCGGACGACCTGCAGGACCGGGCGGGGGCGTCGGGGCGGGACCGGGCGCGGCGGGTGACGTACCGGTTCGATCCGCTGGACGCCTCGCGGATCTGGGTCTTCGACGCCGAGTCGGGGAAGTTCTTGGCGGAGGCGCGGCCCTACATCGGGTCGGGGATGCACCCCCTCGCGCCCCAGGGCAGCCCCGAGGCGGAACGGGTGGGGGCCCTCATGGCCCTTCGGCGCGGCCGCGAGAAGCACCTCGCGGCCGAGGTCCGCTCGCGGCGGCAGGCGGCGGACGGGTGGAACCTGCGCCTGGCGGCCCAGGCAAACGCGGCTGCGGCCCTGGGTCGGCACGACCCGGGGCCGGTTAGCCGCGACCCGGAGGGGAGCGCGCCGCCGTCGAGCGCGGAGCCCGCCGCGCCCGAGGTGCTGGTCCTTACGCCCCTCTCCGCGGCCGCCCAGGCGCGGCGCTCGAGCGATGCGCGGGCGCACGCCGCGCCCGCACGCGGCCCCTCGGCGGCGGACCTTATGCAGTCGCGGGACGCAGCGGCGCGGGACGTCGAGGCGGGGCCGTCGGCCGCCGAGATCCTGGCTGGCAATCCGCATTCCGCAATCTGCAATCCGCAATCAAAGGGGGGCGGTCGGTCCGCCCTCGACATCCTCGTGGAACGCCCCCTTGGCGGGGGGCCCCAGGAGACAGACCATGATCGCGATGAACGGACGCATGGAGGCGGAAGCACGGGCTAGCCGCGAGCGCGAGCGAGCGGTGCCGTCGATTGTCGAAAGGAGCCTGACGAGCGTGGAGCGGGCCGAGATCCTAAAACGGGTCATGGACGTGCAACTGGCGGAGGGCCTGTCGAACCGGGCCGTCGCCGAGATCCTGGGGTGCAGCCAGGGGACGTGGTCCCAGGTCCGGAGCGGCACCTACGCGGGCCGGGTCGACCGGTACCTCTTGCGGGCCGAGAAGTGGCTCCAGGACCGGCAGCAGCGCCGCGAGGCCGTCCAGGGCGAGTATGTCGAGACGTCGATCGCCCGCGCGATCCGGGCGGTGTGCGAGCGGGCCTGGGCGATGCCGACGATCGGCCGGGTGGTGACGCCCTCGGGGTGCGGAAAGACGGTGGCCTTGCGCGAATTCGCCCGCGAGCGCGGGGAGGGGGCGCTCCTGGTCCAGGCGGGCGAGTTCGGCCGGGGCGTCCAGGGACTCCTTGCGGAGATCGCCCGCGGCCTCGGCATTGCCGCGGGATCGCGGTCGCGCCTGGAGGTCCTCGCCCGCGAGGTCCGCGACAGTCTTGCGAAGCATTACCAGGGCGGGATGGGGTCGCCCTTCGTCCTCCTCGTGGACGAGGCGACGACGCTCTCGAGTGCGGCCCTCAACGCCCTCCGCAATCTCCACGACGATCCCGCGTGCCGGGCGGCGGTGGTCCTGGCGGACACGTGGCGCCTCGACGCCTTTCTCCGGAACCCGCACGGGATCGCGGGGGGGAACGAGCAGTTGCGGACCCGGGGCGGGGCGGCCTACCTGCTGAGGGAGGACGCGGAGATCCGGGAGGCCGATGTCCGCCTGGTCGCCGAGTCGATCGTCCGGGGCCTCGGACGGCGCGAGCCCTTGGCGCGTGAGTCCGTGAAGCATCTCACGCGGCTCGCCCAGGGGGACGGGCGGCTGAGGCGGGTCTACCATCGCCTGGTCGCCGCGCACGACGTCGCAAGCCACCTCGAGGAGGAGCCGGACTACTCGCCGGCCCAGTTGGACTTCGTCGCGACGCTGGTCGGGGAGACGTGCGAGATGGAACACGCCCAGCCGCCGTTCGCCCGGCAGGGCGGGTTAGCCGCGACCCAACGGGGAGCGCGTGCGACGGCCTAACGACGTTTCACCGCGGAGGACGCGGAGGACGCAGAGGCGGCGCTAGCCGCGACCGCGAGGGAGCGGACGGAGGAGGGAGGCCAACATGCCGCAATCGGGATATGAGTTTCGGGCGACGAAGTACGGGGCCGCCCCGGCGTGGAAACTGGTCTTGCCGGGACGCCGCCTGATCGCCACGGGGGTGATCGGCCTCGAGGAGCCCCCGGCGAAGGCGATGCGACGGGCGCGGCATTTCCTCGGTTACACGCCGTGCCGCCGCGCGCGGGTTTACTATACCGGCCCCTATTGGTCCTGGCGGATCTCGACCTCCGCGGGCATCACCTTTGCCACGGGCGCCTATTACGCCTCGGCGGAGGGCGCCCGGCGGGGCCTGCGGCGGGCCCGCGCGGCCGCCCGCGGGGCAAGGATCGTGATGGGGCGAGAACGGCGGCCCCAGGCCGCAAGCGACAAGCCGCAAGCCTGAGGCATGACGCCTGGAGCCTGCGGCTGGAGAAGGAGGCCTGATGTGGCGAAGGCCGCCCTCGACGACGAGATCCTCCTCTACCCCGTCCTCGATGGGCGGGGCCGGATCCACGGTTGGCGGGCCGAGGTTGTGCGCGGCGGGCGGACGGCGTTTCGCACCGGGCGGCATGGGCGGGGCGAGGCGGCGTGGCAGGTGGCGCACGAGTGGGTCGGCGGCCAGGCGAAGACGACGGCGGGCCTGGCGAAGGAGGGGCCGGCGTGAGGATCTACCTCGCATCGAGTTGGCGGAATAAGCACCACGGGCGGCTCCTGGAGGCCCTCCGGCACGCGGGCCACGTCGCCTACGACTTCAAGCAGCCGCGCCCCGGCGAGCGGGGCTTCGCCTGGTCCGAGATCGACCCGGCCTGGCAGACGTGGACGCCGTCCGCCTTCGCGGCGGCCCTCGAGGACCCCCTGGCCGCCCACGGCTACGCCCAGGACATGCGGGCGCTCCAGGACGCGGAGGCCGTCGTCCTCCTTCTCCCGTGCGGCAGGAGCGCGCACCTCGAGGCCGGGTGGGCCGCCGGGAAGGGGAAGCCGCTCCTGGTCTTCCTCCCCGTCGGCGAGCCCTTCGAGCCGGAACTCATGTACCGGATGGCCGCGAAGATCGTGACGACGACGGGCGAGTGCCTGACCGTTCTCGCGGAGATCGGGCGCGGCGTCGCGCGCCGCCAGCGCCTCGCCGAGGACGTCGACGCTGTCGACGAGGAGGACGAAACGCGATGACGCGATGCGAGAGACGGGACAAGGGCAAGACGGGCTGCGTCCGCAACGCGGGCCACCGGGGCGCGTGCGCCATCCGGCCCGACGCGGCCGGAGTGTACGCGGCGGGCGACTACCGGCCGCGCATCCAGAGGCGGGGAGTCGCCGGCGACTTCCCCTGCACCATGAAGGGCTGCAAGGGCCGCGTGAAACATGAGGGCGCCCGGTGCGCGTCGTGCCGCGGACGGATGAGGAATCAAGGCCGGGGGCGGGCGACTCTTCTAGGCGGGCGCGACCCCTCGCCCGCCGCACTCTCGGGGTCGCCGTCCCCGGCCCTCGCCTCGACGGCCGCGCTCCCCGCCGGGTCGCGGCTAACGGGACAGGCCCCGATGTCGGCCGTCGAGGTGATCGCCAACCTCACCGCCCGCAAGGTCCTGGCGGGCCTCGCCCGGGCGATCCAGAAGATGCTCGCGGGAGAGTGCTAGCCGCGACCGCTAGCCGCGAGCGCGAGCGAGCGGGTCCTGTGACCGCAAAGGACGCAAAGAACGCAAAGGGATTGGGAGGGAGAAGCGACCATGAGCCCAGACGAGATCGAGCGGCGGCTGAGCGAGCACGAGAACCGCCTCTGGAAAGTCGAGACCAAGGCCTACGCCATCGAGACGCACGTGTGGCTGACGATCCTCGCGATCGTCCTCGTGGGCATCATCCTGGCGATCCTCCTCGCCTCGGGCAAGGCCGCCCAGGGGGCCGAGGCCGCCGCCCCGACCCTCCCCTGCCTCCTCTCGGCGATCCGCCAAGTGGAATCCGCCGGCCCGGGCGACCACGACGGCGGCCGGGCGCTCCCGCCCTACGAGATTCACCGGGACTACTGGACCGACTCCGGGGTGCCGGGCCGGTACGAGGACTGTCTCCGCGAGCCTTACGCCCGCCGCGTCGTCCTGGCCTACATGCGTCGCCACGAGCCGGCGGCCTTGGCCCGCGTGGACGCCGAGGCCCTGGCGCGGTTGCACAACGGCGGGCCGTCCTGGCGGGCGCGGGCCTCGACGCTGGCGTACTGGCGGAAGGTCCGCCGCGCCCTGGAGGCCCCATGAGGGCGCGGCGGCCGTGCGAGGTCGATCGGCCGGGGAACGCGGCGAGCGGGACGACCGCCTTCGTCCGCCGCGAGAGGCGACTCAGGGCCGTCCGCTACCGGCTCGCCCTGCCGTGCGCCTACGAGGGATGCGAGGCCCGGGCCGCGCCGGGCGTGAAGTACTGCTGGGAGCACCTGGACCTCACGTGGGGCAAGATGCGCGCGGACGGGTACCTGGAGCCGGCCCCGGCGGGGCCGAAGGCATAAGGAGGTCGCCATGCCCAAGCGAAAGACGAAACCGGCGCCGTGCTTCCTGACGCTCGACGCGGCCGACCAGGCCCTGGCGGAACTGGGCCGGACGGAGGCGGCGCACCGGGCCGCCGCGACCCAACTGGAGGAGCGGCTGCGGCAGGAGCGGGAGTCCTATCGGCCCGCCCTTTCGGCCCTGGAGGACGCGGCCTGGTCGCTCCGGGAATCCCTCGAGGCCTCGGCCGCCGCCCATCCCGAATGGTTCCCCGCCGGCGCCCGGAGCGTGGCCCTGGCCCACGGCCGGATCGGCTGGCGGTGGGTCTGGAGCGTCCGCCTCAAGTGGACGGCCGAGAAGGTGGTGGCGGCCCTCCGCTCGCGCCGCCTGGCGGACGCGATCCTCGTCGACGAGCGGCCCAACAAGGACGTCCTCGCGACCTACGCCGACGAGACGCTCGCCGCCGTGGGGGCGGTCCAAAAGTCGCGGGAACACTTCTTCGCCGACGTGAAGGACGCGCCGTAGGACGCCATGCAATACTGGATCTGGCTGAGGTCGGGAAATGGAGAGCCGTACATTTACAGCGACTCGGTGCTGCCCGGCGTTGTGCCGTCGCGGGTCATCGACCTTCTGCTCGACCGCGTAGTCGACGAGGATCTGGGGCTTTGCGCCACCTGTGACGTGCGAGGGCAAAGATGTCACGTAATCGAGTGTGGGACCGGCCGCAAGTTCTGCCCGGTGCTGTTTTCGGACGTCTTTCAGACGGCGTGGCGGGTGGCGGATGTGCTCTAGCCTATGGCGGGGGAAGGCCATGACGCAGACGGCGGCAATCAAGGCGATCGACCTCTGCTGCGGGGCGGGCGGTTGGGCCGTGGCCGCGCGCGGACTACCCATCCGTATCACGCACGCCTTCGACCGGTGGTCCGAGGCGGCCAAGACCTACCAGATCAACCACCCCGCCACCCAGGTCGCCCTCGGGGACCTCCGGGACCCGATGCACCTGGAGAACCTCATCCGTTCTTTGCGCGGCCAGGTCGACCTCGTCCTCGGCGGGATCCCCTGCGAATGGGTCTCCATCTATCGCAACGGTTGGAACCCTCGCACGAAGGTGGGCGAGAAGGAGCGCGGCGAGCAGCGCGAACTCCTGGACAACTGCCTCGCGATCGTGCGCGCGCTGGCCCCGCGCTGGTGGTGCCTGGAAGACGTCGTCGGCCTGGAGAAGGAATTGCCGCTCCCGATCCCCCGCCGCGTGATCGACGCCGCGGACTACTCACCGCAGAACCGCCGGCGGCTCTACGTGGGCGATTTTCCGCCTCCCGCGCCGGGCCGCAGCGGCGAGACGAGCGGCGCGCGGCTCCGGCCAGGGCCGTACCGCGTCGGCCCGAGACAGTGGTCCAGAGTGGTCACGAGCAGTTGCCAATACGACGGCAAGAGCACCGCGGGGCTCTGCCCGGACCGCAAAAGCCCCACGGTGTGCGACTTCGGGTCGCGGCGGGACGCAGAACTTGCCGTCGTCAATCCCCGGTTGCCGGGCGGAAAGCGCCAGGTCGAGTGGCAGGAGGCAGCGCGCCTCCAGGGGTTCCCCGAGGACTATCTCTTCTTCGGCGCGCCGACGGCCGTCTGGAAGATGATCGCGCAGGCCATCCAGATCGACACGGGTCGGGCCATCCTGGAGGCGATCTGCCGGGAGGCGTCGGGATGACGCAGACGCTCGATCTCGCCCACCTGCCGGGCCTGGGGCCCCGCCTCGCGCGGATCGCCCCGATCGTGGCTGCGTGGCTCCGGAACGAATGCCGCGGCCGCCAGGCGGCACGGCCGAAGGCGACGTGCACGGCGGAACTCCGGCGGATCCTGCCCGGCCTCTCGGTCCGCCAGTTCGAGGCGATCTGCCACGCCCTGGCCTGCGCGGCGGGCGACGTGGGCACCTCGACGAAGGGCTACTTCTGGTGCCTCGACGACGAGGACTTCGCCGTGGCGGAGGCGTGGCTTCTGCCGCGGTTCGTGCCGCAACGCGCGCGGTACGAGCGGGTGCATCGCCGCCGGATCGAACTCTTCGGCGGGCCGAAACTATTTTGACCGCGGAGACGCGGACGTGACAACGACTTCACCGCGGAGGACGCAGAGGACGCAGAGGACCAAGGGCGCGAAGAGCGCCAAGAAAGGAGTTGGCTCATGTTGAGATCCGTATTGAAGTGGACGGCGTGCGCGGTGCCGGTCCTCGGCTTCGGCATCTTCCTCGGGGCGCTTCTGTTTCACGCGGCGGAGAGCGTGTGGCCGGCAGCAGTCACGCCGGACGAATGCGAGGCCGCGGTGATGGCGGCGGCGGCCGAAACCGTGCCGCCGGAAGGCCTGAGCGAACGCGAGACCATCTGCTGGCTTGTCAGCCACGGGGCGAGTCCGGCGGACTCCCTCATGAAACTCGCGCCGGATACATGGGCCCGTTCTCGGCACACGGTCACGCTGACCTCCGATATTGTGACGACCGTCGCGCTCGAAGATGGGAAGGGCCGACGGCTCGCGGTCCTCATCGAGGACGGCACGTTCGATCCGGCGCCGGACGCCCGGCCGCGCCGCTTCACGGGGACCTACGAGGAGACCCATCGGGCCATCGCCGCGGCCTGGGCCCGACGGGAGGAAAGCCAGTCGGCCAATCCGCACTCCACCGGCTGACACGTTTTCCCGCGGAGGACGCGGAGAAGGGCCTCTTTGGTTTAGCAGGAAACATCCTTGGACTTGTTCTCTGCGTGCTCTGCGGCCTCTGCGGTGAAAGGTGATGGATGAAGTTGTCTCGCCGCCAACTCGCCGCGATCCACCGCGCCGCCCAGGCCGCGGGATACGACGACGCGCGGTACCGGCTCGTCCTCCAAAACCTGGCGGGCGTCCGAAGCGCGAAAGACCCGCGCCTTTCGCGGGCCGGGTTCATCCGCGTCATGGCGTTCTTCGAGGGGGAGTCGAAGGGCGTTTTACCCGGCTTTACGGCGGGGTACTGGAGGGACCAGGACCGGGGCGTCGACCCCGCCGCGTCCTTGCGGGTCGCGTGCCGCCGGGCGGCCCTGGCCCTCGGATGGACCGACGCGGACCTCGATGCGTTCCTCGCGTCGGCCCGCTGCTCGAACGGACGCTTCCGCGCGCTTGCGGACGCGCCCGCGTACTGGCTCTCGCGCGCCTTGGACGCGCTCAAGGCCATGGCGAAAAGACGTGACGCAGTGACGCAGTGACGCAGTGACGGGGCACGCCGCGCCCGCGGCGGCCGGTACGCCCTCGTCGCCTTCTCGCCCCTCTGCGAGGATCTCCTTGCGCGCCTCGCGGCGGGCGAGACGCTATCGAAGGAGGTCCATTGACCACCGCTCGCTTGCACTCGCGGCTAACACGACGCGGGCCCTCGACCCGCCCCGTCCCTCGGCGCGACGGCGAGCCGCGCATGGGGGGATCAAACGGGGCGGATCGCGGTCCCGCGCACGGCTGCACGCGGGCAGGGGGCGGGGGGATGGGAGGCGCGGCCGCGATCACCGCGCTCTCCCTCGCCACCCCCCGCCCCCGGCAGTACCCCGCGCAAGAAATCGGCGGATTTTATTCTTGACGGCGACGGGAATGCCGATGTAACGTGCTGACGCCTCGGGGCGGCTTGATCCCGCCCGCCTTTCCCGCCTCGCCTGGCGGCTTGATCCCGCCACGTCCGCTTGCTCGCCGGGCCGCTTGATCCGGCCGGATCGTTCTCGCCTGCGGACGCCCCGTGCTCGCAGATCTCTCGTCCTTCTGGTCGCAGACCGGCCTCAATCTCCTCGTCTGGGGCGTCTGCACCCTCGTCTCGAACGGCGCGACCGCCCTCATCATGTGGGGCCGGTTCCAGAAGACGCTCGACGTTCTTGAGCGCGGCCAGGCCGCCCAGGCCCGGGAGATCCAGGACCACACCGCGCGGCTCACCGCGCTCAAGGAAGAGCGGCTCTCCTGCGAACTCCGCGCCGCCCGCGGCTACGCCTCGCATGGCGAACTCGCCCGCCTGGTCGCCGACTCCACCCAGCAGGACCGCGAGGTCCTCATTCGCCTGGACTCGATCGCGGACGGCCTCCGGGGCGAGATCCAGCAGGTCCACGGCCGCGTGACCGACGTCGCCAAACAGGTCGCCGCCCTCCAGGCGGTCCAGAACGAGGGAGGCCCCGCATGAGCGCCGCCGACGCCCGCCGCCGCGTCATCCAGGAGACGGTCCTGCGGATCCTCCGGGTCCGCTTCGCGGAGATCCCCTGCGTCCCCGCCCTCTGGTCGAACCTCCTCTACGGCTTTTCGACCGCGATCGTGCCCTTCAGCGAGGCCGAGATCCGCGAGGCCGTCGCGGACCTCGTGGAGCGGGGCTTCGTCCGGGGCGAGACCCTCGAGGGCACGGGCGAACTCCCGGACGTGGGGTACCACATCACGGCCGACGGCCGCGATTTCGTCGACGCCCGTTTCCCCTGGGGCGAGGTCCATAAGTTCAGGCACCTATGACCAGCATCCGCCACGGTTCGGTCCGCGTCCGCCTCGCCGAGGAGGCCGCCCGCAAGGCGGGCCTGGTCGTCGTGTCGGCGGAGGCGGCGTCCGAGGACCCGGGGGCCCGCGAGATCCGGGACTCGTCCTGGGCGGAGTACGAGCGGCGCCTCCGCGACGTCGACACCTACGCGCTCCGCGACATCCGGGAATGGCTCGCCACCGTCGGCGTCGAGGTCTCCCAGTCCTGCATCCACCGGGACCGGGTGGCGGTCCTGGAGCCGGAGAAGTTCGCCCGCGAGGCGGCCGCCGGGACGCGCATTCTCTTGGCGGACCTGGCGCGGACGACCGACGAGGACCTCTTCCGGGCCAACCGCACGCTGGTGGCGAACGCGATCTATCAGGCCCTCGTCACCATGCGGTCGGGGGCCTTGGAGGACTTGGGCGCGGGCCAGTTCATCCGCCTGGCGGACGTCATCAGCCGGATGAGCGTCGACCGCGTCCAGGCGGACGTCCTGGCGGCGCGCCTCGCGGCCATGCGGGACGCGGCGAAGAAGGCCGTGGACGAGAAGATCGCCGCCGCACCGAGCGGCTCACTCACCCGCGAGGACGTCTACCGGATCCTCGATGAGGTTATGAAGGGGGAGGCCGCGTGAAGGGATTGCGGATTGCGGATTTCGGATTGCGGATTGGCGGGGCGGCCATCGCCGGCGCCGGCCTCGAGCCGATTCGCAACGGAGAGCGGAGAGCCGCGTGACCGCCGCCCCGACCGCCATCACGAAACCGAAGACCCGTTCCGGCCGGATCCTGCTGCCGTGGCAGGAGGCGTGGCGGCGGGACGAATCCCCCTTGAAGATCTGGGAGAAGGCCCGCCGCGTCGGGGCCACCTACGCCGAGGCGAACGACGCCACGATGACCCGCCTGGCGGGCCGGGCGAAGCGGCCGTACTGGTTCTCCTCCGCCGACGAGTCCGCCGCCTTCGAGTTCATCGACTACTGCGACTTCTGGCGCCGTAGCGCCGACGCCGTCGCCGACCGGTTCACCGAGGCCGTTGAAGACCCGGCGACGGGGAAGGCCGCCACGGCCTTCATCCTCCGCCTGGGCGCGAATCTCCGGATCACGGCCATGTCCTCGAACCCCCGCCGGTTCCGCTCGAAGGGCGGCGACATCGGCCTCGACGAGTTCGCCTACCACGACCAGCCCGCCGCGATGTATGAGGCGGCCGAGCCGTGCACGACCTGGGGCGGGCGCCTGCGGATCCTCTCGACCCATAACGGCGAGGGGTCGGAGTTCGCCCGTTTCTGCGAGATGGGGCGGCGGTGCGCGAAGGGCGAGCCGCGGCCGGGCGACATCCCCTGGTCGCTGCACCGGATCACGCTGCCGGAGGCGGTCGAGCAGGGCCTCGTGGAGCGGATCAATGAGACCCAGGGCCTGGCCCTGACGCGGGGGGGGTTCCTGGCCGAGAGGCGGTCGCGGTGCCGGTCCGAGGACCACTGGCGCCAGGAGTATCTCGCCTTCCCCAGCGTCGACTCGACGGCCTGGCTCCCCTACGACCTCCTCGCCTCCTGCGAGGACGACGGCGCGGGCCTGCCCGCGGGGGCGGGCGACGGCCTCCGATATGTCGGGATGGACATCGGAGAGACCGAGGACCTGACGGTCCTCTGGACGCTGGAGCGGGTGGGCGACGTCGTGTGGACCCGCGAGGTCCTCGTCTTCCAGCGGGAACCCCTGCGCGTCAAGGAGGAGGCGCTCCTGGCGCGCCTGGCGCACCCGAAGGTCGTCCGGGCCTGCATCGACGCGACGGGGGTCGGGGCCCAGATCGCCCAGGCCGCCGTCCGGGCGGGCAAAGGCGAGGCCGTGAAGTTCACGGGCCCCGTCAAGGAGGCCCTGGCCGCGCCGGTGCGGCGCTACTTCGAGGACCGGCGGATACGGATCCCGCCGGGAAGCGAGGTCCGCGAGGACCTCCACGCCGTCCGCATGGAGCGGACCGCCGCGGGGAACGTGCGGTTCGACGCGGCCCGGAGCGAGGCGGGGCACGCGGACAGGTTCTGGGCCCTGGCCTTGGCGCTCCACGCGGCGGCGGCGGCGACGGCGGAACCGAAGGCGTGGGTGGCATGAGCGCGGTCCTCTCCATCCTGCGATCCGAGCGGACCCGGCGGGCGGCCGAGGCCCTCGAGGTCCGCGCCTCCGAGAAGGCCGGCATGACGCTCGAGGCCGCGGCCCGCCGGTGGCTCTCCGGGCAGGACATCGGGGGGATCTCGACCCTCTGCGAGCCGGCGTCCCCCTACGAACAGTCCCTCTGGGTCCACCGTTGCATCGCGGAGATCCAGAAGACGGGCGGCGGCATCCCCGTCCGGCTGCTCCGGGAAGGAGAGGCCGCGGGCGTCGGCGGGCGGTCGCGGCGGCCCGAGATCCGGCGTCGCCGGAAGGTGGCCCTGCGGCCCTGGCCGGGCCGGAAGGCCGTCGGCGTCGGGCGGGCCCTCGAGGGCGAGGTCGTGGACGCCGGCCCCGCGGCGGACCTCCTCGCCCACCCGAACGACTACCAGGACTGGCCGAAGTTTTTCGGGGCGACGATCGGCCAGTTGTACCTGGCGGGCCGCGTGGGCTGGTACCTCGCGGACCAGGTGGGCCTCCGGCCCGGGAGCCTCCACGTCCTCGCGGGCCGGCGCCTGAAGCCCGTCTGGCTCGACGCCGGCCGGTCGGCCGCGCCGGTCCTCCTCGGCTATGAGTACGCCCTGCCCCAGGGCCGGCCCGTCGGCCTCGCGATCGAGGAGGTGAAGTACTTCCACCTCTGGTCGCCGGCGGAAGGCGATCCCCTGGCGGGCCTCTCGCCCCTTTTGCCCGGGCGATTCGCGGTCGCCACCGATTACGCTGCAAGCCTCTTCAATGCGTCGCTCCTCGCGAACGGGGCGGACCCCGGCCTCGTCCTCCGGTTCCCCCAGAACCTCACGACGGAGCAGGCCGCCAGTCTCCGCGAATCCCTGGCGGCGCGGTACGCGGGCCCGGGGAACGCGAAGCGGCCGTTGGTTCTGGAGGGCGGCGGCGAGGCCTTGAACCTGGGCCAGACGATGGCCGACCTCCAGTTCGACGTCGGCAAGAAGACGACGCGCCTCGAACTCTGCTGCCTCCTCGGGGTGCCGCCCGTCGTCGCGGGCTGGGTCGAGGCCGCGGGCGACTCGTCCGCCTACACCCAGAACGCCCTCCGCCAGTTCTACGAGCAGACGGTCCTTCCGCTCCTCGACGGCTTTGCCCCCGCCCTCCAGGACATCGTCTCGCGGATCCAGCCGGGCCTCGTGGCGTGGTTCGACTGCGAGGACCAGCCCGTCGTCCGCGACATGCGGCGCGGCGGGGTCGACACGGCCCTGAAACTCTTCACCCTGGGCTACACCGCGAACTCGATCAACGACGCGCTCGATCTCGGGATGCCCGAGGTGCCGTGGGGCGACACGGGGTTCCTCTCGGCGGGGCTTATCCCCGCCGAGGAGGCCGCCCGAGGGACGGCCGTCGCCCCCGAAGGCGAGCCCCCCCCGGCGCCGGAGCCCGAGGAGGTCGCCGCGCTTCCCGCCGCGACGAAGGCTGCGGACGAGGCGATGGAGAAGGGCGCCGAGCGGATCTGGAACGCCTTCGCGAGGGCCTTCGAGTCCCTGGCCCGGCGTGGCCGCCCCATCATCCGCACCCACCTCTTCGTCCAGGAGCGGAAACTGCTCGCGGCCCTGAAGCGCAGCGCCGAGACGGAGCCCCGCTCGCTTGCGCTCGCGGCTAGTGCCCCAATCCGCAATCCGCAATCCGAAATCCGCAATGTCAATCTCAACCGCATGCTCGTTGAGGTCTTCGCCGACCCGAAGGCCTTGGCCACGTTCCGCGCCCGGATCCGCTCGTACCTCGCCGACGGCCGGCAACTAGGGCTGAGGCAGGCCCTCTCGGAGGCGGGCCTCCGGGGCGACGCCCTCGAGGAGGCCCTGCGCCGACTCATGCGGAACCCGGCCATCGACCGGGCCCTCGCGAGCGAGGCCGTGCGGGTGTCGACGCGCCTCCACGACCGCACGCGGCGGCTCCTCAAGACCAGCCTCCAGGAGGGCCTCGACGCGGGCGAGGACGTGCGGCGCCTCGCCTCCCGCGTCCGGGCCGTCATGGGCGGCGAGCGGGCTCAAGCCCTCCAGATCGCCCGGAACACCGTGGGCCAGGTCCTCTCCGCCGCCCGCCAGGACGGGGCGGTCGACGCGGGGATGACACACAAGGTCTGGATCCACTCGCGGGGCCCCGGCGTCCGCCGCCCCTTGCACGTCGAGGCCGAGGGCCGCTACCGGCTCTCTCCATGCCCCATCCACGCGCCGTTCGAGGTCGGGGGGGCCGAACTCATGTACCCGCGTGACTTCTCCGCGGGCCGGCCCGACCAGACGGTGAACTGCCAGTGCCTGGCGATCATGAAACGCATGGCCGCGGGAGCGGCGCCCACGACGGCGGCCATTCTCGCGGACTACGACGGCCGCGCGTTTCTCGACGCAGGGAGTCTCTCGCCAGCCCCAGAACCCCCACCTTCGGTGGGGCATGGAGAGAAAGACGAGGCGGAATCATGAAAGCCAAGTATCTCTTTGCCACGACGAAGGGCGTCTCGGAGGACGGCTCGTTCGAGGCGGTCGCCTCGACGGCGGCCCTCGACCGCGACAACGAGGTCATCGATCCGGCGGCCTGGGAAGCGTCGCTCACGACCTACCGGACGAACCCGGTGCTTCTGGCGACGCACCTCCATCGGACCGCCGACGGCCGGTCGCCCGTCATCGGGTCGGCCCCCGAGATCGCCGTCGTCGAAGGGCAACTGCGCTTTCGCGGCCGGTTCGCCGGGACGGCCCTCGGCCAGGAGTACGGCCAGTTGTATCGCGAGGGCCACATGCGGGCGTTTAGCGTCGGCTTCGCCCCGAAGAAGGGCGACTGGCAGGACCGCGGGGGGACGGGCCGGAAGATCTTCGTCCACACGGAGGTCGAACTCCTCGAGATCTCGGCCGTCCCCGTCCCCGCCAACCCCGAGGCCCTGGCCCGGATGATCGCCGCGGCGGCCGGCATCGACCTGGACGGCGAGCCGACCCTCTCGTCGATCGTGACGGAGGAAGAGGGCCCGCTCGATCGGCGGATCGCGGCCCTGGAAGCGAAGATCGAGGACCTCCGGGTCCTCGTGGTGGACCAGTTCGACCAGTTGAAGGCCTTCTGGCCGGAGACGGCCGAGGCGGCGGGCCAGGACGCGGGTCCCCGCGTTCCTCCCGCACACGCCCCGGACGGCGGCAAGGGGGCCGGGACGCAACCGGCCGAACCGGACGCGGAGGAGGCGGCGCGGGCCGCGCTCCTCGAAGCCCTCGCAAAACGAGTCAAAGGCCCGTTAAGCGGGCCGTAACGGAGGCGAGAACATGGACAGCGAAAAACTGAAAACCGCCCTGGCGACGCTTGTCGCGGAGGCCGCCAAGGCCCCCAGCCACGACGCCGCCCGGTTCACCGAGGCGGCGAACCTCGTCACGGAGGCCCTGAAGACGGGGGCCTTCGGCGCGGACGGCCCGGGCCAGATTGAGACGGCCCTCGCGGACCTGAAACAACTCCGAACGGAGTTGGACGAACTCGCGAAGCAGCACCTCGCCCTCTCGCGCCGGACGCTCATGGAGCCGTTGTGCGACGGGCCGGTTCCGACGGACCGGATGGTGCGCTGGCAGTTCACGCACCCGTCCCACGCCCGGGAACTCTTCGACATGTGCCGGGCGATCAAGGACGGGGACTCGAAGCAACTCACCCCCGCCACGGGGCCCGAGGGCGGGTACGCGGTCCCGACCGGGATCTCGCAGGGCATCCTCACGATCATGCAGACCGTGGGGCGCATGGAGCAGAACGCCATGCCCACCCCGCTCGGGCCGGGGGCGAGCCGGTTCCTCCGGACCCTGACGCCGGGCCAGATCTTCTGGAAGGCCCCCGGCGTCGCGGCCACGCCGACGACCCCGACGATGGGGTTCTTCGACATGTCCGCCGAGACCCTCATCGGCCTCATCCTGGTGGACCTGGAACTCGAGGAAGATAGCGCGATCGACATCGGCAACTTCGTCGGCACGCTCCTCGGGTACCTCCACGCCAAGGAGACCGACCGGGTCCTGTGCACGGGCACGGGCATCCCGGCCGACGGCGGGATCACGGGCATCTTCGCCTCGCCCCACGTCACGACGGTCTCGGCCGCGGCCACCCACACGACGATCGCCCTGGCGACCTATGCGGACCTCATGAGCCTGGAACCGGCCGTGTGGGAGTCGGGCCTCGACGGGGCGAAGTGGCTCATCAACCGCTATACGAAGTACCGGATGAAACTTCTGGTCGACACGGCCGGGCATCCCCTCTGGCAGCCGCCCAGCATGAGTGAGCCCGGGACGTTCGCCGGCTACGACCACGTCTCCTGCGGGGCGGTCCCCGGGACCGCGGCCACCGGCATCTCGACGGGCTTCGCGGCGTTCGGCAACTTCTTCGCCGGCCTCCGGTTCGGCCGGCGGGGGCCGTTGGTCCTCGACTTCTCGTCGATCCCCGGCTGGACGACCCTCCAGAAGTTCTGGAGATGTTACCAGCGCTGCGACGCGACGGTCGTGGGCTTCACGGCCGCGGAGATCGCGGCCTCGCCGGACCTGGTGAACCCGATCGCGGTCCTCGCGACCGCGGCGGCCTAGACGGATTTCGGATGGCGGGCTGTCCGCGTCCGAGCGGCTGAACGTGCAAGGGAATGGGTCGGGCGGCGGGGCGGGCGAAAACCCCGCCCGCGCCCGGCCCCCAAAAGGAGAATCGCACATGCGCAAAGCCAAGCACATCCTCGCGGCCCTGCTCCTCGTGGCCCTCGTGGCCTGTTCGTCCTGGGCCGCCACCGCCGTCTTCGAGACCTCTCGTGTCTCGGGCGGCGTCCGTCCGCAGCAACTCAACAACGCCATCGCCACCTCCACGGCGGTCGACACATCGGGCTGGAAAAAGGTCACCTTCATCCTCGCCACGGGCGCGTCGACGACCACCCTGAACTGTTCGCTCACGGAGAATACCACGCCCGGCGGCACGTTCACGGCGATCACGGGGGCGGCCCTCGTGCAGATCGCGAGCGGCGCCGGCAACCTCTGTTACGCCATCCAACTGGACCTGGCGCCGCCGCGCCTGCGGTACGTGAACGCGGTGGTCACCGCGGGCAACGGCGCGGCCGGAGTCTTCGTCACCGGGGCGTTCCTTTTGGAGGCCGGGCGGTACGCGCCCGTGACGACCGACGACAAGGGACTTCAGCAGTACATCCGCCGATAGCCTGGGAGTGCGGCAGCCGCGGGCCCCGCCCAGGGCGGGGTCCGCGGCTGGGTTAGCCGCGCCCCAGCGAGAAGCGCGGGCCCCGGGATAAAGGGATGCTGATGCGCTGGACGCGGATCAACTCGGGCCCCGCGCCGGCGATGGCGGCCATCGCCCTGGCCGCCCTCGTGGCCGCCGCCTACGGGCCGTGCCTCTCGGGGCCGCCCCTCTTCGACGACGCGGTCCTCTTCGCCCCGCCGGGTCCCGCGGCGCCCCTCCTTGAGTACCTGGCGGGCCCCATGCACTCGCGCCCGGTCGTGGCCCTCTCGGTCTGGCTCGATGGGCGGCTCTGGGGCTCGTGGTGGCCGGGCTGGCACGCGACGAACCTCGCAATCCACGCGGCGACCTGCTTCCTCCTCTACCTCTCGGCGCGGGACCTCCTCGGCCGTCGAGGCCTCGGCCTCCAGGGTGCGGGCTGGGCCGCCTTTGCCGCGGCCGCCCTCTGGGCGGTCCATCCCCTGGCCTCCGAGTCCGTCGCGTACCTGGTCCAGCGCTCCGAGTCCCTGGCGGCGCTCTTTGCGCTCGCCTCCGCCCTCGCGTTCTTCCGGGCGGCCCGCGAGGGTTCGGGGCCCGCTCGGCGCTGGACGCTCTGGCTCCTGGCCGCGATCGCCCTCGTCCTCGGCCTCCAGGCCAAGGCCGTCGTCGCGGGCCTCCCGCTGGCCCTGCTCCTCCTCGACCGGGCCCTCCTCGCCGGCTCGTTCCGGGCGTCGCTCAGGGCCCGGTGGCCGGCCTACGCGCTCCTGGCGCTTGCGCTCTTCGCGGTCCCCGGAGAGTGGCCGAAGGTCTGGGCCGGCGGCCCGGCGCTGCCGGCCGCGGGCCAGCCATTCGGGGCCCTGGCGGCCTCCGGCCTCCCGTCGCGGGGGGACTACCTGGCGACGCAGCCGGAGATCGTCCTGCACTACGTGCGCCTGGCCGCCTGGCCGGTGGGCCAGTGCGCGGACTACGCCTGGCGGCCGCACGTCTCCCGGCCGGCGGTCCTGGCGATCCTGGCCGCCGCCGGGGCGATCGGGGCGGGCCTCTGGCGGAACCGGCCCTGGGCGGCGGCCCTGGCGGCCTCGGGCGTCCTCCTCGCGCCGACCTCCAGCATCATCCCCATGCACGACCTGGCGGGGGAACGGCGGGCGTACCTCGCCCTTGCGATCTGGATCGCCATCGCCGTTGCCTTCGTGGGGGCCCGGGTGGCCCCGTGGGCCGCGAGGCGACCGGCCCTGGCCCGGTGGGCCGCCCTGGCGCTCGGAGCATCGCTCGCGGCCTTCTGGGTCGTCGGGGCGCGGACCCGGGCGGGCATCTACGCCTCGGGCGAGGCCTTCTGGACCGAGGCCGCGCGCTCGCGTCCCGGCTCGTGGCGGGCCCGCGCCAACCTGGCCACCGAACTCGCGGCCCGGGGCCGCCTCGGCGAGGCCCGGGCCGAGGCGGACCGGGCCATCGACCTCGCCCCGCGCGAGCCCAAGCCCCGGCACAACCGGGGCCTCATCCGCCTCCTGGCGGGCGACGCGGGCGGCGCGATGGAGGATTGGCGGGCGGCCGAGGCCCTGGCCCCCGACTGGACCGATCCGGTCCTCATGCAGGGCATCGGCCTCCTGGCGGCGGGCCGGTACGAGGAGGGCGAGGCGGAGTTCTCGCGATGCCTCGCCCTGCATCCGAGCCTCGAGGCCGCGCGACTCGGACGGGACGCGGCGCGCACGTTCAGAGGGCTAGAACCAGAGCGGAGGGAACCATGAAGGCGAAGGCGCTGGTGGCGTTCTATCACGACGGCCTGAGCGTGGCGGCCGGCCAGGTCCTGGAGGTCGACGCTTCGACGCTCCGGCGGTACGGGCCCAAGATCCTGGAGATCGTCGCGGCCGAGAAGCAGGCGGCGACGCCGCGGGACAAGCAGGCCGTGCCGGAGGCGGACCGATAGCAGCGGCGGCCGTTCGCCGCGACAAGGGTTAACCGCGCCCCGAAGGGAAGCGCGTGTTAAGGAGAACGCCGTGAAATCCAGACATGCGTATCTGCCTATCCTCGCGGGGATCGTGCTCTCGGCGGCGGGCCTCGCGGCCATCACCTGGCTCCCGTCGATCCATGCGGCCGCCCCGGAGATCGCCAACCCGCGCCTGGCGGCGGCGGGCGTCTTCTGGCTCTGGCGGACAGGTCGCCTCCAGACCTTCTTCGGCCAGGTCGTGGCCGGCGGCGAGGCGGCGAAGAAGAAACTGGCCGAGGTCCTGCCGGCGGACCTGGCGGCCAAGGCCGTCGCCGCGGTCAAGGCCGCGCACAACGAGTCCCAGGACACCGCGACGCAGAAGGCCGTCGACAAGGCGAAGAACGGGGGTTGACGGGCATCGGTCTGCGACCTCTGGCCTCTGGTCTCTAGCCTCTGGCCCGGTTGCAAGGAGAAGCGGATGGCCAAGATCCTCATTGCCCTCTCCGAGGCGGACGGCGTCCTCTACCGGGTCGCCCGCCGCGTCGCCGACGGGAAGGCGGAGCGGCGGACCGTCTCCTTCTTCGAGGTCCGGGACGCGCTCCTTGCGCGCGAGGCGGGGGCCCGCCAGGTGGACGTTGCCCAGATGTCGGAGGTCCTCTCGAAGGCGCGGGCGCTCCTCGCGGACCTCCTCGAGGAGAACCCCCTGGGGGTCCTGGAGTTCCTGGAGGAAGGGCGCGCGTGACCGGCGAGACCAACCTGATCCGGCCGGCGACGCTGCGGCAACTGCCGCGGACGGGGCAGACCGCTGTCAGCCAGGCGGGCGACGACGGCACTTACCAGGCCGGGATGCCCCTCACCGCCGCCCAGCGGTTCGTCGACCGGGGCGACGGGACGGTCCTCGACCTCGCGTTCCACCCGCCCCTGCAATGGGTCAAGCAGCCCGAGTTGATCATTCCGGGCGCGACCGGCGTCCACGCGACGAACCAGATTCAGGCCGCGCGGGGGAACTGGGCGAATGCGACGGCCTACGCCGCAGCGGACCTGGCGAAGGACACGGTCGGCTCGACGTACTGGGTCTGCGCCGTCGCCCACACCTCGGCCGCCGGCCCGACCACGTTCGCCGAGGACCGGGCGGCCCACCCCACGTACTGGCGCGAGACGATTTGGACCGCCTCGGCGGCCAACCTGACGACCCCCGCGACGATGGCTTGGGCCGCCGCAATTGTTAACTGCGTTGGCCTTGCCTACGCTGGGTACGATGACTGGCGGCTTCCGAATCTCTTAGAACTGTGGTCGCTCATTCGTCTTAATGCAGCCGTGGGAACTAATGCCATTGCCGTTGCATTTCCGAACCCACAGAGTCAATATACATCGTCCAGCACATACCACCAGAACGCTCTATACAGTCCAATCATCCAGTATTACTACGACCAGACGGCTGTTCAACTAAAGACGAGCAATTACTACGTCCGTCCCGTCCGCGGCGGGAGGGTGATCGCATGAGACCAGTGCGGATTGCGGAGTGCGGAGTGCGGAGTGAAGGGCCGCGAACGGCGCCGGCCCGGGCCATCCAGCCAATCCGAAATCCGCAATCCGAAATCCGCAATCGCGTCCGGAGGACGCCATGAGTCTCGTCCAGGTCATAAGCGCGAACGCCGACAAGAACCTCGCGGCCGAGGTGTCGGTCCTCGCCTGGACAAGCCCGAACCAGCCGGGCCTCGGGGCGGAACTGGCGGTCGAGATCCGGGCGGGGGACGGGGCGAAGAACATCGCCGGGGCCGGGGTCTATGTCCTGCGGGCCGTCGTCGCCAGCCAGGAAGTTTTCCGGGCCGAGGTCTACGTCGCCGCAGGCGTCACGCGCCGCACCTTCTGGTGCCCCTCTATCCCCATCGGCCAGGCCGAGTTGCTCACCGTCTACCTCACGGGCCTCGCGGCCGATGGCGATGTGGACGTGACGGCGATCCTCCACGAGCGGACGGAGGACCAGGCCATCGGCCGGGCGGAGTTGGGCGTGGGTCGCTGCTGGTTCGTCTCCAAAGACGGCGCGGATGCGAATAGCGGCGGCTCGTGGCTGGCCGCCCGCCTGACCGTGGCCGCCATCACGGGCGACGGCGCCTTCGACAACGACCACGGCATCTGGTTCGGTCCCGGCATCTGGACGGAGGCGGTGGCTCTCACGGGCTATGACGGTATCGTCCTCCGGGCCCTGTGCCGACGGCGAACGACTCTGACCGCCGCCACGGGCAAGACGCTTGAACTCTGTGCCCATGCCCGAGTGCTCGGCATGGTCATCGTCGATACCAAGGTGGCGACGGGGGTCTATCTAAACTTCGCCATCTACGCCGCGGGCGCGGGGCTGGCCCCGCTCGACTCGGTCCTCATCGAGGACTGCCTCCTCGTCTCGACCGATACCGGCGGCTGGTTCCGCAATTGCCCGAACCTTCGGATCGTCGGAACGGATGTCAATGCCTCGGAATCCGCCATCATGGCGAGCGACGGAACGGAAGGCGTTTTCGAGGACGGCCTCGCAACGGTGGCCGATTGGACCATGTGCAATTCGCTCGGCATCGTGTTCACGTCCGACGACCTGCCGCGGCAGTTCGCTGTCCGCAGGACGCTTCTTCGGGGGCGGAATGCCGTGGGAGGGCCCGTCAATCAAGTGCCCAAGGGCATCTCTGTGGGCGGCATCGGCGCGTGCGTCCTCGTGGAGAATTGCGACATCGCCGTCGAGGTCGGGACGCTCACGGCGCCCCTCGAACCGCTTGCCGGGATCACGGCCACGAATTATGCGATCGTGGACGTCGTCAATAGCGCGGTCCACGTTCGCCCGTATGACGACGCGGGCGACCCCTTGCCGGCCGGGCACTACTTCGACCTCTACGCCGACGCCGACAGCGAGATCCGCGTCGCCGAGACGGCCTACGATCCGGCCCGGACGGCAGGGCCGATTACCCAGGCCCCGCCCGGCGCGGCCATCCTCGCCGACACGAACGAACTCCAGTCCCTCGGCGTGAAACTTTCGGCCCAGGGCAAGGCCGACGTCGACCAGGCGGTCGGCCGCCGGGGCGGGGCGACCATCGCGTGGTTCATCGACAGCGACACGGGCGACGACGGGAACGCCGGCCGGTCCTGGGCCGACGCAATGAAGACGTTCGGCGGGGCCGCGGGCGACGGCGACTTCGGCGACGGGACGAGCCAGACGGTCTTCGTCTCGGGCGACCTCGCGGAGTCCGATGACATCGCTTCCCAGATCACGGTTGAGACCGTCGGGTCGGAATGGCTCTATAACGGGGTCGGCCCTTACGTCGTCCAACTCGGCCAGCGGACGACGGTCCGCGGCTTCCACCTGAAGCGCGCGGCCGCCACGGGCGCCATCGTCACGTCGACGGGCGACTGTGTCGTCGAGGACTGCGTCCTGGAGGCGACGGGCGGCGCGAAGGCGGCCCTCGGCGTCGCGGGCGATGTGATCATCCTCCGCCGCTGCATCATCACGGGCCCCCTCGACGCGACGGCCGGCACCATCGTCCTCGATGCGTGCCGCCGCGTGAGCGGAAGTGATACGGGGACCGTCGTCTACACGGGCGACATCGCGAGCCGCGAGGCGTCCGGGGCGGCCGCCGCGGCCGCGGCCCTTATCCGGGGCGGCACCCGAACCCTCGAGGACCTCGCGACGCCCGAGGCCGGCTCGGGCGACGTCCTCGTGGATCACGACACGGGCGGGGCGGACAACCTCCGGGCCACCACGGGCGGCGTCGGCGTCGACGGGGCGACGATCCGGGCCTACACGAAGGCCGACTACGACGCGGGCGTCCACACGGTCCGCGGCGAGGCCGTGACGGGGAGCGACGGCCGCTGGGTCGCCCCCATGTACCTCGACGCGGATACCTACGTCTTCGTCTTCGCCAAGCCGGGCGTGCTGCGGTCCAAGGAAGTGGCGGTCACGGTCGCGTGAACCGAACGGCAATGACCAACTCCAACGGAATGTTCAATGTCAAACGAAGGTCGCCCGCTGCGGCGGGCGCTCCACGGTTTGGCATTGATCATTGTTCATTGATCATTTCCGCCGACCGGAAGGAGGCGGGTTCGTGACTCCTGTCGAGATGGAACTCTTGGCGGGTTCGGACGAGGCTCTCCTCGCGACCCTCGACGCCTTCAAGGCCCGTTACGGGATCGCGGGGACGGACGACGACGAGACGATCCTCGGGATCCTCCGGGGCGTCTCCGCCCGCCTCGCCTCGGACCCCGCCTGCGCGGGGCGGTCCGTCGCGGGGGCGCCCGCCCTCCTCAAGGGCGAATGGACCGCGGACCTCTCGCCCGATGCGCCGAGCCGCCGGAGCCTCTGGCTCCCCGCCTGGCCGATCGTGGAGGTGACGGAGGTCCTGGAGGCGGAGGACGGGGCGTTTGGCGACGCGACGCCCCTGGTCGAGGACGAGGACTTCCAGGCCGACGCCGCAGCGGGCCGACTCATCCGGATCGGCGGCTATTGGCTCCAGGGCGAGCGGACGATCCGCGTCCAGTGGACGGGCGGGTACACGGGCCCGAACGAGTACCTCGGGGCCGGGTACGAGGCGGAGGCGGGCGAGGTCCGGCTGCCCCAGGACGTCCAGGACGCCTGCGTCCAGCAGGCGGGCTATGCGTGGCAGCGGCGGTCGTCGCTCGGCCTCTCCGGGGCGTCCGCGGGCCAGGGGTCGGCCTCGTGGGCGGCGGAGGACGACCTCTTGCCGGGCGTCCGCGAGACGATGAAGGCGTATCGACGGATGATGATATAGGCCAGAGGCTAGGGGCCAGAGAGTAGAGGAGAAACGGCGATGGCGAAACTGACCGACTCGGTGAAGAAACTGGTCCTGGCGTGCGAGACCAAGAACAACGGGGCCCCCACGCTCCTCGGGGCCGGGTACGTCGACCGCGCGGGCTGGAACCAGGTCACGTGGTCCCTCTTCCTCGGGGCGGTGGCGGCCGGGGCCAAGGTGAACCTCAAGATCCAGGAATGCGACGACGCCGCGACCTGGGCCGACATCACGGGCGCGGCCCTGGCGGAGGTCCCCGACACGGGCGACGCGAAGGTCTACGTCATCGAGGTCGCCTGCGGGGCCTCGGACGGCCGGAAGCGGTACCAGAAACCCGTCTGCGCCGTGGCCGACGGGGCGCCTGGGGCGGCCCTGGCGATCGAGTGCGAACTGGGGGCCTTCTCGGCGGCCGTGGCCGACGTCGCGAGCGCGGACCTGGGGCAGAGGGTGCCGGAGTAGGGGCGCATGATCGTCACGCTCGAAATCGACCCGGCCTCGCGGGCGCTCGTCTCGCGCCACGCGGCCTCCGCGCCCCAGGCGGAGGCGGCCTTTGCGGGGGCCCTCGGGGCGGCGGTCTTCGACGGGGCGGAGAGCGTGCGGGAAGATCTCGCCCTGGGGCGGCTGGGCCTCCGGCCGAGCAGCGGGCAGGGCGGCCTCGAGGAGAGCGTCTCAGGCTGGATGATCGACCGGGCGATCCCGCTCGCGGCCGTCGGCGTCCCCTCAAACGCCCCCGCCGCCCGGTACGCCGCGATGCAGGAGTTCGGCGGCCGGATCGTCCCCCGGACCGCCAAGGCCCTGGCGGTCCCGATCTCGGCCGAGGCGAAAGGCCACGAGAGCCCCCGCGACATGGAGGGCCTGTCGCTCATGCCCCGCCGGGGCAAGCCGCCCCTCCTCGTGCGCCTGATCGGCGGCGGCCGGTCGCGGGCGAGGGCTCGGGTCGAGGTCCACTGGGTCCTGGTGCCCTCGGTGACGATCCTCGGCACGGGCTGGCTCTCGAGCGGCGTCCGGCGGGCCGTCGGGGCGATGGAGCGGGCCTTCGGCGGCCGCCTGCGGGCGTTCGTCAAGTCGTGGAAAGCAGGCTAGCCGCGAGCGCGAGCGAGCGGTGAAGGGGGTTGACGGTGGCGAACAAACTCAGCCGCGCCCTCGGGAACATCGAAACGGCCCTCCAGGAACTGGCCGCCGAGGGGCATTTGAAGGCCGTTTACCGGCGGCTCCTCCGGTGGAATGAGCCGCAGACGCCGGTCGCCTGCGTGAAGATCGTCCGCTATCGCCGCGAGGCGGGCCAGGTCTGGGTCGCCGAGGTCGCCATCCAGGTCGTCACCCGCCGGGGGAGCGCGGCCGACGACGAGGCCAATATCGACCTGGCGGCCCGGGTGGACGGGAAACTCTCGGCCCTGGCGGATTCGGGGCTTGCCCAGGCCGCCCTGGGGACGCCCGTCTGGGACCCGTGGGAACACCGGGCGAGCGAGGCGGACGCCGACATCCCCGTGGGCTCGATCGGGGGCCTCACGATGACGGTCGAGGAGCCGTTGCTCTTGTAGTGCGGAGTGCGGAGTGCGGAGTGCGGAGTGAACGGCGCCGATCGACGCCGCCCCGCCAATCCGAAATCCGCAATCCGCAATCCGAAATAAAGGAGGTTCACGATGGCTGCGGGCGACAAGATCTTCGTGTGCACGAGCGTCGAGGGCCTCGCGGCGGCGACCCACGTCGGGATCGAGGCGGCGACGGTTTTCGTCATGGACCCCGGCGACGTCGCGGCCCCCGGGCCGGCCGGCTTCGCCGTCACCCACTACGACCTGGCCGTGACGGTCTACGGGAACGACGAGGCGGAACTGCTGGCCCTGGTGGGCGTGGCGGCGGCCGACCGGGACGTGGGGACGATCGGCGAGGGCGGGGCGGCCGAGGTCCTCACCCTCCACGACCTCTACTTCGACGAGGTCCCGGGCGAGATGGCGTTCCCCGCGGCGGACGCCGGGGGCCGCGTGCCCGAGTTCGCCGTCCGGGGCCACGTCAACTGGGAGGCGGCCGAGACCTTCGCCGACAAGTTGACGGCGGCGTGATGTGGCGAGACCGCTTCAACCGCAAAGGGCGCAAAGGACGCAAAGGGAGGCGGAAGGTGGGAGACGCCAACGACCGCGATCCCGTCGTTTGCTCTATCTCGATCCGCGCAGTTCTTTGCGCTCTTGGCGCCCTTTGCGGTTAGAGGACTCAAAGCCCAAGGGAAACCGTTCCTGAGAGGATTCGGCCATGGCGATTGCCAAAACCAGATATGTGAAAAAGGGCGAGGGCCTCACGGCCGTCGCCGGGGCCCAGTACTTCTCCTACACCGTCCGGCCCGTCGCCGTGGCCGACCCCGGGCCGGCGGGCACGCCCGGCCGGGCGGCGTCGCTCGTGACCTACCGGGACATCGTGGTCCGGGTTTACGGGTCGAACCTGGCGGCGCTCCTCGCGCTCATCGGCTCGGCCGCGGAGGGCCTGACGGTCGGGTACCAGACCGCCGCCGGCGTCAACCGCAAAAAGACCTTCAAGAAGGTCGCCTTCACCACGCCGCTCGGGACCTGCGAGGTCCGGTCGAAGGACTCAGGGGGCAAGATCTCGATGTACGGCGTCGAGGGGCACGGGTGCTGGCTCACGAACGACACCCTGGCCCTCATGGTCCTCGACGCGGCTGATGCGTGAGGCGATTGCGGATTTCGGGTTGCGGATTTCGGATTGGCGGGGCGGCCCCGCCGGCGCCGCTCCTTAGGCACTCAGGCACTTAGGCACTCGGACATGGCCGACGACCTGAAAATCAACGTCTCGGTGCCGGGCGCGAAGGAGGCCGCCAAGGATCTCCAGGGCGTGGCCGCCGCGGAGGGGCAGGTCGCCGGCGCGGCCCAGGCCGCGGGCCCCGCCATGGCCGACGCGGGGAAGAAGGTGGCCGGCGGCTTCAACGAAATGCGCATCGGGTCGCTCCAGATGACGGCCGCCGTCGGGGACCTCGGGATCCAGATCCCCGGCCTTCAGCGAATCCTCTACAACCTCCTCCACTTCGGCCTCACGCCCATGACGGTCGCCTTCGTCGGGGCGGGCCTCGCGCTGGAGGGGATCAAGTACGCCTTCGCGGCGAACGAGGAGGCGGAGCGGAAAGAGCAGGAGCGGCTGACCCGCCTCTCGCAGGCGTGCCTCTCCCTGGCGGAGAACCTCGAGAAGGTGGCGCGGGCCCGGCGGATGACGCAGGGCGCCGTCGTCCGCGAGGCCCAGGCCGCGATGGCGGTGAGCGGCCTTACGGAAGGGGAGATCGAGGACCTCGCCCCCGTGACGGCCAAGCGCCACCTCGACCTGGCCCAGGCGGCCGCCGCCTTCCAGGCGCCGGGCGTGCCCGAGGCCGCGCGGAAAGACATGAAGACGTTCGGCCGCTGGTTTCAGCGCCAGACGCCCGAACAGCGGGCGGCCCTCGCGGCGGCGGGGACGGCCGCGGCCCGGGCCATACCGACGCGGTCCGTCGAGATGGCCCGGGCGAAGGCGGCCCAGGCGGGTCCAGGAACCGAGGAGGCGGGCCTCGAGAGAGAGTACGCCCTCCGATACGGCCTCACGGATGAAGAGGCCCGGGAAGAGATCGAGGCCGCCGGCGCCCGGCGCACGCCGACGCCCGGATGGGGTTGGGGAATGGAGGCGCCTACGCGGGCCGCGACGACAGGGCGCCGTCGCCTGAGACAATTGGCCGCGGAACGCGGGGGCGAAGGCGTGCTCGAAGAGAACGTCGATCCGAGGATCGGCACGGGGCCGGCCCGGATCAACATCGGCATCTACTACGCCGGCCCCGACGCCGACCCGGCGGGCCAGATTCCCAGGAACGGAATGAGATGAGACGATTGCGGATCGCGGACCCGCCCTTAGGCTTGGCGGGCAAGTTGCGGACTTGCCTGCCGGCAGGCAGGTTGCGGATTGGCGATCTGGCGATTCCGCCAGCGGTTAGCCGCGACCCGTAGGGGAGCGCGTCATCATGGCCGAGGGCATCGGCACAGGCAACCCGTTCTCCAGCGGCGGACACCGCTGGACGTGGGGCGACCGCGAGGGGCGGGCCAAGGAGTTCGTCGTCCCCGGCGTCGCGGGGGCGGGCCGGATGATCCTCACTGTGGGCCCGAGGACGGGCCTCGTGGAGGGGATCCTGAAAGGGACGGGCGCGACGCGGGCCCTCGCGGACTCAGGCCTCGATACCCTCGAGGGCGCGATCCAGGCCCTGGCCGAGTCGGGCGCGGCGTCCGCCTGGGAGGACGACCAGGGCCACACCGGCGCCTCGCTCGTCGTCGTCGGTTACGCGCCTCAAGGGCCGCGCCAGTACGCCCCCGTGGCGGGGACGTGGAACGCCTGGCAGCCGTACCGGACGAGCGTCCGCGAACTCGACGGGGCGCTGTAACGGATTACCGCAAAGGACGCCAAGAGCGCAAAGGGCGCAAAGAAAGGCGATCGTGGGGAGAAACGGCAACGGCGACGGCAAGAGGCGGCGGCTCGTTTCCGCCGGCGTTTTCCCCCTCAAGATCCGTCTTTGCGCTCTTTGCGCTCTTTGCGGTTCAACTGCCTTCGCCCCCGGCGGCTCGTTGCGGCTAGATAGGACCGTCCGATGACGCGCGAGGTCACCAAGTCCTGTGCGGGCGTCCGGGTGATGCTCTCCCGCGCGACCCGCGCGGGCTACGAGGCCCTCTCCCCCGGCTCCTACGGCGGGTGGGAAGAGGCCCCGTGGCTCATCGCCCGCGTGATCGAGGAGCGGATCGCCCCCGCGCATCATCGGGCGAAGTTCACGCTCGACCTCGCCCGGGCGCCCGGGGCGCCGCTTCGGGCCTGGCGGCAACCCCTTCCAATCTCAGCCGACGACCGGGTCGCCGTCGTCAACCGCGCGGACGATACGACCCTCTTCCTCGGATTCCTCCTGGACGCCGACCTCACCTGGACGCAGGCCGACGAGTCGGTCGTCGTCACGGCCGCCTCTTACGCCTACCGCCTGGCCCGAGACCGCGTGGTCTACGGCCGCTGGATGGTGCCCAGCGGGACGCCGGCCGATCCCGTCCACTATTCCGGCCTCCCTTGCCGGTTCAATCCCGGCGGCGTCCCGAACCGCTCGGGCCTCGAGGCCGAGACGGACGTCCCGGGGATGGGTTCTTTGCCCCTCTTCACGTTCGACGGCGACCCGAAGGCCGTCTGGTGGACCCTCCGGGACGTCCTCACGTACCTCTTCTGGGCGGCCGACCCGACGTGGACGTGGGTCGATTCGTTCCTTCGCGTCTCGCCCTCGATCGCCGAGGAGTCCGCCCGCCTCTCGGTCGACGCGGAGGGCCTCTCGGCCTGGGCGGCGATGGCCGCCGCCTCGGAGGCCGCGGGCTTCGACCTCGCGGAGGTCTACGACGGGTACAACTCGCACCTCGTGGCGATCCGCCGGGGCGAGGGGACCCGCGCGACCCTGAAGCGCCAGGACCTCGCGGTCGATGGGTCCCATCCCCCGATCGACCTCCGGGAGACGAACGTCTTCGCCTCCTCGATCGCCGACACGGTCGCACCTTGCGTCACCCGGCCGGTCGTCCTCGGCGGATGCGACCTCTACCAGGTGACGGTGCGCCTTGCGCCCGCGTGGGACCCGGCGCGCCTCGAACTCGTCCTTACGGAACCGCCCGACCCGGGCGACGACGACCCCGAGGAACCGGACCCGGACTCGCAATACGCCCGACGGTACCTCCCGACGGGCGCCGACTTCGCCGGGTACGCCGACGTGGGCCGCCTCTGGGACGCGAACGCGGACGGCCGTTACTCAGGCGAGCCATGGAGCGCCGCGACGCCCGACATGGCGTCGCTCTCGGGTGAGGCGGCGGGGTCCTGGCCCCTCGGCCCGTACCCCGCGCATCCCCTGCTCCTCGCGGCGTCGCCCAAGGTCGAGGATCCGGACACGGGCGAGACGGCCGCCCGCCCCGCCTCGCGGGAGGCGGTCCTCGAGATCTCGTTCGACTCCGGGGCGACCTGGCGGTACCTCGACGGGTTCCGATGTGACCCGGAGCGCCTCGCCGTCGTCCTCACGCGCGACAATCTCGGGGAGGTGGAGACGCTCCTGGAGGGCGCGGGCGACCCGGCCGACCTCTTCACGGCCCTCTGGGAGGACAAGGAGAACGCGACGTCGCTTGTCCGGATGCGCCTCACCTGCACCATCGCCTCGCCCCACCGGCGGGTCGTTCAGCCCGCCCTCCGGGGATCCGCCCCCACGGGTTTCGAGACGGCGGAGTGTTTTCCGCGCGGGGAACTCGGGCAGCGGCGGACCGTCGCCCCTTCGAGTGCCTATGGGCCCGCGGGGTCCTGGGAGGACGAGGCGGAGGGCCTGGCGGACCTGGAGGCCGAGGCCGCGAAGATCCAGGCCGCCTGCGAGCCGCGGGACGTCTCCACGATGCTCGCTCTGGAGTGGCTGGAGGGGGCGCCGGGCCTCACGGACGTCGTCGAGCGGATCGACGGCGTCTACCTCTACCTCGGCCTCTCGCGGGGCCCCGACTCGGTCTATCCGCGGGTCGTGGCGCGGACGCTGGATCTGGCGAACTGGTCGTGCGCCCTTTCCCTGGGGACGGAGCGGAAAAGTGGGACGCGGTTCCGCCCGGCCCGCCTCGGGCGCGACGCCTTGGGGCGCGAAAGGTGGGTCGCGCCATGAACCCCTTGGATCGCCTCGACCAGTTGGCCGCCCCGGATCCGGTGGGGAAGCGCTACAACCGTCCCCCGCGCGACGTGCCGGCCGCGGCGGCGGAGATGCGGGCGATCCGCCAGGCGAAGGTGACGGAGGCGGACCTGTCGACCGGCTGGAATGATGTCGTCCTCGCGAATCCGATCACGGGCGGCGTCGTCCGGACGACCCGCGTCCTCACCTTGAAGGGCACGAGCCAGCCGACCCAGAACGTTCTCGGTCCGGACCCCGACAACCCCTGCCTGCGCGTCGGGTTCGCGCATATCAACGTGGGCGACGTCGTCGGGTACGTCCCCTTCGGCCGGGCGGACCGCGCGGCCTCCGGGTACGACGGGGTCATCGTGCCCCACGCGGGCGACTTCGAGGACCTGGACACGGGGGCCTTCCTGTCGACGCTCGACCCGATGTCCGCGGGGCCCCTGAGTTCTTTTTGGGGGACGATCACCGGCGGCGCGGGACCCACCTACGCGTGGACGGGCGATCCCGGCTACTCGGGCGACGCCGCCGTCGAGGTGAACGACGTCATGGGGATCGGCGCGGGCACCCGCGTCCGGATGTTCGGCTGGCTGGGCGAAGGGAGCGAGCCCTGGTTCGAGTACCGGATCACCGAGTCGGGCGACGAGTACACGGGCGGTCCCGGCATCGACATCACGGCCTTGAAGATCTCCTTCGACTACGACGCCTTGAAGGGCCTCGGGGTCGAGGGCGTGGGCGACGCGGCGATTGCCGTCGTGAAACTGGAGGCGGAGGCGACGAGCAGCCTGGCGTTCGATGGCGTCACGGGCGAAATCGCCCACGCGCTCCAGGCCGCCACGTTTGGCGAGGGGATGCCGACCGGAATAGCGGGCGAAAACCTGAACTACGATGATATAGAGCCCTATCCCCTCTTCGACCTGAACGGGCACTTCCACCCGCTGACGAACGTCAACGTGATCATCCATACCACGCATGGGGCCGAGATCGGCAGCACGGGCCTTGACGCCAACGGGCACGTAGTTGCGGCGAGTCACGTGGTTCCTGCGGGAACAACCGCGGGGGACATGCTGTACTGGAACGGGAGCGCTTGGATTAAGTTGGCCGCGCCGGGGGCGGGGTCTTTCGTCCTCTATTGCACCGACAATGTTCCGCACTGGGTAAGTTGACCGGGGCAGAAGTTACAAAGGATTCGTGGATGCCAGCCACTCGAGGCGCTTCCTTTCAAGCCAGGCGGGAAGCGGCAATCGACCGGCCTGAGCCAGGGTCTTGGCTACCAGTTCGACGCGATCGTTCCGGCTGGGCCAGAACCGTAGGGCCGCCCCCGCGAGGACGACGGCCAGGAGGGCGAGGAGGATGACGGTCTGACGTTTCATGTCGGCCTCCATAAGAGGCGGGCGTGACACGGGTAAGTATACCACGATTCCTGGGAAAGGCAAGGAGGTGTCCGATGGAACTGACGCTGGCGCTCGTGGGGCCGATCACGGCGGCCCTCATCATGGCCGTCAAGCAGGCCCCCCCCTTCAAGGACGGCGGCAAGGGGTGGTGGCTCCCCTGGATCGCATGCGGCATCGGCATGGCCCTGACCCTGGCCGTCCAGGGCGCGACGCTCGGGGCGGCCGTCCTGACCGTCAAGGGCGTCCTGGCCGCGCTCGTCTTCGGCATCACCTTCGGCCTGTCGGCCGTGGGCCTCTACGAGATCGCCTCCGGCACGGCCGCCGCGAAGAAGGGCGGCGGCTCGGGGGGGGCATTGCGGCCCCCGATCGTCCTCCTCCTTGTCCTTGGGGCCGGTCTTGCCCTGTCTATCGGGGGCTGCGCCGCGCCCCTCTCGGTCCGCGAGGCCCACGCCTTTGAGGAGGCCGCCTGGCGCCTGTACATGGCGAACGGTGACCGGATCGCCGGGGCCTGGTCGGCGGCCTACGCCGAGGCCCGGCGTGCCGACATCGAGTACACGACCGCCAAGGCGATCGACGCGGCGAAGCGCGCGGCCGCCGCGGGCCCCCTCTCGCCCGAGGACCTGGAGGCGGCGATCCGGACCGTGGTCGAGGAGCGGGAGAAGGCGCAAGCGGCGACGGCCCGCGTCCAAGCGTCGCTGGCGGCGCTCCAGCGGCAGAACGCCTTGGAGGCCGCCAAGGCCCTCCGCCTCCACGGCGGGATGGGCGAGTGGTTGGCGGCGGGCGTCGAGGAGTCGACCATCCCCGGCCTGGTGGACGAGTTCCTCACCATCATCCGGGCGGGCGGCCTCGTGCCGGCGGCGAACGCCGGTGCCGCGCCGCCTGCCCCATAAAACCCCCTGTCGGGGGCGTGGCTTCGCCGTAGGCCGCGCGGGCGGGCTGATTCGGCTGTCGGGGGCCTTGTGGCCCGCGATGGCCCTCTGAATGGCCGTGTAACGCGAGTTCAAGGAGGCTTCTCATGGGGCTCGAAGAAGAGATTCGAGGCGAATTCGCCCACCTGGGCGCGTCGGTCGAGGTGACGGAAGGCGAGGTTGAGCAGGTGGAGCGCGAACTGGCGGCGGCCGACCCCGCGCGGGTCGGGTCGCTCTTGACGGGCCTGGGTTACGCGGCCGACGAGAAGCGGCGCGGGGCCGTGGCGATCGCGGTGGCCCAGAAGGTGGCGAACCTCTTCGCCTTCGCGGTGATCGGCGCGTGAACCCCATCGTCATCGGTGACGCGACGCTCTACCTCGGCGACGCCTTCGCATGCATGGCGTCGATGGCCGAGAACTCCGTTCACGCCATCGTCACCGACCCGCCCTACGATCTCCTCCAGGGCTCGCGCCGGGGCTCGCGGCGGACCAACGATCCGGCGAAGCCCCACGGTCGCCACGACTGCCGGGGCGGCCGGTCCGAGGGACCGGTTTCGGGGGCGCGCCGAGCCGGGGTTGCCAGGGGAGGAGGCCTCGATTCCCCCGAAAAACCCGTCCGGCGGACGGGCGGCGGGTTCATGGGCCTCGACTGGGACGCCACCGGCGTCGCCTTCCGCCCCGCGACCTGGGCCGAGGCCCTGCGAGTCGCCCGGCCGGGGGCGATGCTCCTCGCGTTCGGCGGGACGCGGACCTGGCACCGCCTGGTATGCGCCATCGAGGACGCGGGCTGGGAGATCCGGGATACGCTCTGCTGGCTCTAT
>Ga0315294_10000638_pt1 | contig 37969 bp, 40 predicted proteins | sample YL17G13_40_MG_FD_203626 | JGI IMG/M metagenome (GOLD analysis project Ga0315294, IMG submission 203626) | Sediment microbial communities from Yellowstone Lake, YNP, Wyoming, USA - YL17G13_40 | ecosystem: Environmental > Aquatic > Freshwater > Lake > Sediment | place: USA: Wyoming | collected...
CCTTTACGAATCGTATTTTGGGCATAAAATCAGACAAAGACAAGTTTGATTTTGAACTTGTTTGGGCGATATTAAATTCACCCTTGGCAAATGCATTTGTCTATTCTTATAGCATGGAACGGGATAATTTAGAAGAAACTGTTCGCCGTATTCCAGTACCTGTATTCCAAGATGATGATACAACAGCCATTCGAAGTCTTGTTCAGCAATATTTTAGTCTTTACAAGGATTACGATGGTTTTTTTGTGAAACCTATGGATAAGGCAAACGCAAAGGAGTTGTTATTAAAAATTGATGCTAAGGTATTGAAATTATATAATCTGCCGCCAAAGTATGAAAAGGCGATTTTGGATAAATTTCAGGGCATTCAGCGTAAAGGGGTTGATTTTGAATTTAAGGGATATTATCCCAAAGATTTTGAATCGTGCATTCCTTTACATGAATACATTTCTGAGGAATATCAACATTCGACAGCTGCTTTTGCGGATGAATGGGTGAAAAAACAACATTCAGAGAGGATAACTAAGATATTGAAAAACGCAACGGAGGCTTTTGACGAGGACGAGGGCGATGCGTGATTATCTGATCGATACGAATATCTGGAGTTATTGGTTTGATACTACAAAAGAGCCGTTTCATAGTAATGTTCTTAACTGTATAAACAAAATCAAGCAGGAAGACAGTCACTTATGGATTTCCGTCATCACATGGGGGGAGTTTGAATATGGGTATAATATTGTTGCAGGCCGGTCTTTAGAAACACGATTTCGACAATTTGTAAACAGCCAATCTCCCATAGTTTATGATGTTGATAAACATGTGACAGAAGCATACGGGAAAGTACGAGCAGCATTATTTGAAAGATTCGCTCCGGGCGAAAAAAAGAAGAAAGTAAAGCGACCGGAGCAACTTATTGATCCTGTGACAGCTAAAGAACTTGGAATACAAGAAAATGATTTATGGATTGCTGCTCAGGCTCTAACGAGGGACATGATACTGGTAACAAACGATAAAAAGCTCATAAGACCAATAGTAGAAGTTCTTGGGGACGAGTTAAAAATAGAAAACTGGGCAGAACAGAGGATGAGGGGTTGAGAAAGGAGGGACGGGAGAGATGGGGGTGTATCAGGTGTGCGAAAAATGGCTCAAAGACCGGCGCGGACGAACGCTTTCCTTTGACGATGTGCAGCACTATCAGAAAATTGTTGTCGCGCTGCGGGAAACGATTCGGTTGATGGCAGATGAGCGGTTGAGGTTATTTGAATGATTATTCGGAGTCGTTTGGATATAAGCCGGTGGAGAGCCAGTTGCGGGATAAATCCGCAAATTCCGGTACGCAACCGCCCAAGTCCACAAATAAAATGATGGATACACGGCCATTGGAGTATCCATCCCGCCATTCTATTGCTATTTGAATAATGAATCGAACGTTTCGTTAGAGGCTCTTAGGCTACGACGTCCGGTTCACTGAGAATCTCGTTGTAAAACTCCACGTATTTGTTTTTGTTTTCGGTTTTGCGCATTTTGATTGCCACTTCGGGGTGGCGGTTGAGGATACCTGTAATCATAAACGGAATCAGATAGCCCCACTCCAGCTCTTCGCGTATCGGAATCATATAGTCCTGAATGACCTTCAAGATAGGGTCGAGGCGGAATTTGGGATTTTTCAGGAAACCCATAATCAGCTCCAGCGGACAGTTGCCTGCGCCGCGACCGATGCCGAACAGCGAACCATCGACGAGATTGCAGCCCTTGCGAATGCCTTCGATTGTGTTGGCAAAAGCAAGCTGCTGGTTGTTGTGGCAGTGGATGCCGATGCGTTTGCCCGGCAGATGCTTGAAATAGAGGTCCGCCATATAATGAATCTGCTCACTGAAGAAGTAGCCGTAGCTGTCCACAATATAAATCGTACCGGCCGGCGTCTTGGCCAACTGGTTCAGCGCCTCAACAAGGTCAAATTCGTTTTCTTTGGACAGGGCCATAATGTTAATGGTGGTTTCATATCCGAGGTCGTGTACCCGCTGGCACGCTGCAATAGCCTTATCCACATCCTTGACATAGGTGGCGACGCGAATCACATCCACCGGACTTTGGTCAACGGGTTTAAATTCCTGCTCCTGGATGCGATGGGCGTCAATCATAATGCTGATTTTGGTCTCGGACTCGATGCCGTCAATGATTTCGCGGATTTTGTCGTCGTCGCAATACTTCCATGCGCCGTACTTGGAAGGCGGAGACATCTGCCGGCTTGCCCGGTAGCCCATCTCCATATAATCGATTTTGGCCTCGCTGACCGCTTTATAGACCGCGCGGACAAATTCATCCGTGAAATAGTGATTGTTAATCAGCCCTCCGTCACGAATCGTACAATCCAGCACTTTAATTTCTTCTCTGTACATAAATCCTCCCAATCAGGTTACGTTATGGCGTCTTCTTGGACAATTGTTCAAGACATTGTTCAACAATATCCCGTGAAATTTCCTGGGCCCATTGGCTGTCTTTGCACCAGACCCATCCGAGTTTTTCCAGCAGGACAAAGCGGGGCCATTTGCCAACGGCCTTTTTATCGAGCGACAACAAATTCATCAATTGTTCCGGTTTTATGGCGGATAGAATCTTCGTCGGCATACCGAGTTTTTTCAATATCGCCTCAATCCGAATCCGCCTGTCGTCATTGACCATGCCCATCGCCTGTTCAATCATCCCGGCGACAATCATTCCGATGGCAACGCACTGGCCGTGAAGCAATTGATAATTGCCTGCCGATTCGACGGCGTGGCCGATAGTGTGGCCGTAATTCAAGATTCTGCGTTTATTTTTTTCCGTCGGGTCTTCCTCGACGACGGACGCTTTAATCCGGCAGTTCCAGGCAGCGACTTTTTCCAGTATCGCCGTATCCCGTCCCAAAATGGCGTCGACATTTTTTTCCAAAAACGCAAAATACTCGGCGTCAGCGATGGCGGCGTGCTTGACGGACTCAACCAGGCCGGCGCGATACTGCAAATCATCGAGCGTTTTGAGCGTCGCCGGGTCAATAAACACCGCCGCGGGATGCCAGAAGCAGCCGTAGGCATTTTTGCTCAGGGAGCTGTCCACGCCGGTCTTTCCGCCGATGCTCGAATCGGCCTGCGCGACGGTGGTTGTGGGGATATGCACCACCGGCACGCCCCGCTTGAACACCGCCGCGGCAAAACCTGCGATGTCGCCGACAGTCCCTCCGCCCAAGCCAATAACCACGGTATCCCGTGCGAGACGGTGTTTTTCCATCGCTTCGAGAATCGCCGATAATGTGCCGAGATGTTTGGACTGTTCGCCTGCCGGTTGAATGACGTAATGCGGCATATCCCTGCCGCCGGTCAGCGTTGCGAAATGTCCGGCCCGTACGAGACTTTCATCGGTAACAATGAACATCGCTTTTTTCGGAAACTGCCGGTCAATCCGCGCCAAAAGGCCGGACAGAATCCCCGTGCCGATGACAATCGGATAACCGCCCGCCTCTTGCGCCGGAATGTGTACGACTATTTCATTCATAATTAAATAAGTGCATCCAACTACATGAACTTAACACGTAGTCTTCGCAACATTTCAAAAGTATCTATAAATTGAACACTGAATGCCTGACAAATATTCGGTATCGGGACTTTTCTCTTTATTTCAACCGATGGAACTTCATGAGTTACAACAATACACTCTTTAACCCTTGCATAAGCCACTAACCACCCGTCCGGATCATTTGCAAACTCAGCTTTAGCGGCATCGGAAAACTGCTCTTGACTATTCACCCAATTCATAATCTCCGCGTAAGATTTGACAACTTCATCTTCATTTGTCGTAGCAAATGCATGGTGGAAATCACGGCCTGCCCACTGTGCAAGATTATCTTTTCCCCGATCTAATTCCTGTTTGATGCGGTCAATACTTATAATCTGTCCGGTGTTTGCATAATGTATTAGACTATTCCAAAACCCAGGCGCCAAGTCGAATGCATAGTACCGACGCGAAGCTTCAATAAAAACATTAGCATCCAGAACATATGCGTTATTACCCATCTTTATACCCCTCCCATCCCAAGATGAGACGCATAATGTTCAAAGGCTTTCCCATAAAGGCTAGTCAATTTATATGCTTCTGTATAAAGCAGCTTTCCTTCCTTGACTGCTCGGATAACCGTAGAAACAAACCTCTGTCCTACCCGGAGATTTTGATTAGCATAGAAATCTCCGCCATCTGGCCGACTGGCTGCTGTACGTCGTTCGTCTTGTTGGTATGCACGGTAAAATTCCAGAAAATCAGACCTGTTAATAAGATGCAGATCTAATGCCCGCCTTGCTGCTACAAGTGCGCTTATCTTGAAGCGACGAGCAATTGCTTGGAAAGGTTCTGTCTCGTTGTTGACAGAAGGCCATATCCGCCTTAACTGGCTCTCCGGTATAAGAAACTCTGCCGCCACAGAATTGCATGCTTTTTCCATTGGGTCGTTTGCCGGAGACATCTCGCGCAGGTCAAAGGCGGCGCTGCTGCCAAAGAAGACATGAGCCAGCTCGTGCGCAAGCGTGAACATCTGCGCGGCTTTGGTATCTGCACCATTAACGAAGACCAAAGGGGCATAGTCATCTACCAGAACAAATCCGCGAAATTCGCTTGGATCTAACTTGCGATGTGTATTGTTCCCTACGATGCCATTGACGACAATCAATATCTTTGCTGCTTCTATCGCTTCACGCAGCGCTTTCAAGGCGTCCGTCCAAGTCGAATATGAGGCAGCCCATCCTTCATCGAAGTCAAGTATATGGCGAATCTGTTTGGCAATCAAAGCGGGCTGTTCGTTGAGTCTAGCGGATTGCACAAAGAGAATCCGCTCTCGTCCCTGCTCTATCAAATACTCACGCATCCAAGATTGCCGTTGCTGCATCAGGTGAACGGTTTCAAGAAGTTCTGGACTGGGCTTGTGCACATCTTCGTCACCCAACGTCCGAAAGTGCGGAACAGGCAGGCGTTCTTCGGGGGGGCTTTTGAGGAAAAAGAAACCAAGCGGCGTTGATGTGACCTTCGCCAGAGATTCAAGCTGTCGTAGCGTTGGTTGACTCTTTCCGGAAGTCCATTGCTCAATCTTAGGGAACTTATTTTGTAGATCTTCCACCGTCAGACCAGAACGACCCATTGCCCAACACAGCACTTCTTTATTAACAGCTACAGTAGTCATAAGTTACTTTATATTACCACTTCTTAATAACTCAAGGAATAGCTATTCGCTGGATATCAATACTGAATCACGCTGTGTATCGGGTACTTAGCCAGTTTTTCGCGTCCGCCCAAGGCCGTCAACTCAACCAAAAAGGTCAGACCCACGATTTTTGCGCCCAGTTTTTCGGCCAGTTGGCAGGAGGCGGCCATTGTTCCGCCGGTCGCCAGCAGGTCGTCAATCATCAACACTCTGGCACCCGGTTTGAGGGCGTCGGTGTGCATCTCAATAGTATCGGTGCCGTATTCCAGACCATAGCTGACCGATGTCGTCCGCCAGGGCAGTTTGCCCTTCTTGCGGACGGGCACAAAACCGGCGTTCAACTTCCGCGCCACGGCAGCGCCGAAAATAAACCCCCGCGCCTCGACGGCCACCACCGCATCAACGGCCTTATCTCTGTATGGAGCGGCCAGCCGTTCAATCGCCGCGGCCAGCGCCCGGCGGTCGGCCAAAAGCGGCGTAATATCCCGAAATAATATCCCCGGTTTCGGGAAATCCGGGATATCCCGTATGTACGCCTTTAAGTCCAGCATAAGACCTCCTTTTAAAAAACGCCTTTTCCGGGCTGGAATTATAAAGAAAACCCTCGTTGTACGAAAGCAAAAAAGCCGACCATCGCCCCGAGTTTTTCACTTGCATAGCGGCGGCGGTAAAATTATAGTTTCCCAGCGGATTTGACCGATTTTCATAAAAAGGCAGGGTGGGTGATCTTCACCCACCCTTTTTTTCTCTTTGACAAAACAGGTTGAAAATCCCCATGGAATCCGTTACGGGTAAAAAATATCATTTTATCGGCATCGGCGGCATCGGAACCAGCGGGCTGGCGAAACTGCTGATGAAGCACGGGGCCTCAGTCAGCGGCTCAGATATAGTCGAAAGTGCCGTATTAAAAGAACTGGCCGGCCGCGGGGCGACCATTTCCATCGGTCATCGGACTGAAAATGTACCGGACGACGCCGAGGCGGTTATTATCAGCGCCGCCATACCGGCGAGCAACCCCGAATTGGCGAGGGCGGGGGAAAAAGGCAGAAAAATCTACAAATACGCCGAGATGCTGGGCAAGGTTTTCGACGGATACGCCGGTATCGCCGTCTGCGGTACTCACGGCAAAAGCACCGTCAGTGCATGGACGGCATTTGTGCTGGAAAAAGCCGGATTCAATCCAAGTTTCATCATCGGGGCGGATATTCCTCAACTGGGCGGTTCCAGCGGCGTGGGAACCGGCAACTGGTTTGTGGCTGAGGCGTGCGAATACGACCGCAGTTTTCTGAATCTGCATCCGCAGATTGCCGCGATGCTCAATATCGAAGCCGACCATCTGGACTATTACCGGGACGAGGACGAGATTGTTGATGCCTTTGCCGATTTTTCGCGGAACATCCGCCCCAACGGCGTATTAGCGGCCAACGGTCGGGATAGAAATGTTGCCCGGATTCTGCGTCGGCCCGGCCTGGCGGCAAAAGTGGTTACGTTCGGGCTGGATTTGTCCTGTCAATATACCGCCGTCAATCCCGACCTGATTGACGGGTTGTACCACTTTGACATCCTCTATAACGGCAAGCTGTTCGGCAAGACGCGGATTTCTCTGCCGGGGCTGCACAACATCGAAAATGCCCTGGCGGCAACGGCAATATTGAGCGAAGCAGGACTGCCGCGGCAGCAAATCTGCGAACTTATTCCGGAATTTACAGGAACAGACCGGCGATTGATGTTCAAAGGCAAAATCCGCGACATTACCGTGATGGATGACTACGCGCATCATCCCACGGAAGTCCGGGCGTCGCTGGCCGGGATTCGTCAGCGGTATCAGCCGCGGCGGCTGTGGTGCGTGTTTCAGCCGCATCAGTACAGCCGAACCCGTTTTTTACTTGATGATTTCGCCGAAAGCTTTAAGCTGGCGGATATTACCATTGTGCCGGAAATTTATTTTGTCCGGGACACCGCCGAAAGCAAAAGCCAGGTCAATGCCGAGGCGCTGGTGCAGCGGATTCGGCAAAGCGGAAGCGACGCCTTGTTTATCAATGATTTTGGCGGTATTCTAAAACACTTACAGAAACAGGTTCAGCCCGGCGACCTGGTGGTGACGATGGGAGCCGGAACGATTTGGAAGGTGGCCGATGAATATCTTTGCTGGCTTGGAAAGCACGGTTAAAAAAAATTGCCCGATGGCGGATTATACATGGTATCGGCTGGGCGGCTGCGCCGACTGGCTGATTTGCCCGACGACGACAGCACAACTCCAAACGGTCCTGAAACGCTGTTATGAAAACGATATGCCCATCCATATTCTGGGCAACGGTTCCAATCTGCTGGTCGGCGACGCGGGCGTTCGCGGCGCCGTGGTTAAACTGGGCGGCGAAACGTTCGGTAAATACGAATTCAAAAGAACGACACTGACAACCGGGGCGGCGGTGGATTTACAAAAATTAGTGCAGGAATCGGTCAAAAAAGGCCTGGGCGGACTGGAATCGCTGGCGGGGATTCCCGGCACCATTGGCGGCGCGGTCAAAATGAACGCCGGCGGGCGTTTCGGCGATATCGGCACCAGCGTCCAGAGCGTACAGGTGATGGATATGGAAGGGGATATCTTTGAAAAAGCCAAACCGGAATTAGTCTTTGATTATCGACAGGCCAATATCACCGCCAGTGTGATTCTTGGCGCAACGATGGACCTGATGGAAGGCGACCCGCAGGAGCTGCTTAAGATGGTTAAGGAAGTCTGGATTTACAAGAAAAACACCCAGCCGCTCGATATGCGCAACGCCGGCTGTATTTTCAAAAATCCGCGCGGGCTGTCCGCAGGCGCGCTGATTGACCGAGCGGGGCTGAAGGGCGAAAAAATCGGCGGCGCCGTCGTCAGCGAAAAACACGCCAACTTCATCGTCACCGAAAAAGGCTGTAAAAGCGCCGATGTCAAGGCGTTAATTGAAAAAATCCAGCAGAAGGTCAAAGAACTGTTTGACGTCGAGCTGGAACTGGAAATCGAAATCTGGTGAAAATGAAACCACAGATTTCACAGATTTTCACAGATTAAAATATTGGGTAGGGTGGGCCATGCCCACGCAGTTATGACAAAAGATACAAACGACTTGAAAATTGTTGTTCTCTGCGGCGGGATGGGGTCGGAACGCCAGATCAGTCTGCTTAGCGGCGATAACATTTTCAACGCACTGAAGCGAGCGGGGACCAACGTCCTGCTGCACGACCTGAAGCCGGATGCCCTGGAAATTCTGGACGACAAGGCCATCGACGTATTTTTTCTTGCGCTGCATGGGCGATTCGGCGAAGACGGCCAATTACAGCGTATCCTCGAACAAAAAAACCGGGTCTTTACCGGCTCCGGCTCCAAAGCCAGCCAACTGGCATTCGACAAAGTCGCCGCCAAGAAAATTTTTGCCGAAACGGGGCTTTCACTGGCCCGACAGGTTGTGCTGAATGGTTCTGTTTCCGCAAGCGAGCTGGCTGAACAGTTGAAACAGTTGTCGCACAAGGTGGTGATTAAGCCTGTCTGTGAAGGCAGCAGCGTGGGCATAGAAATTCACAGCGACCCGCAGACCGCGGCGGAGGCGGCTATCCGCTGCCGTCGGCAATTCGGCAACTGTATGGTGGAACAATTCATCGCAGGCCGGGAAATGACCGTCGGTCTGCTGGAAGGCACAGCGCTTCCGGTACTGGAAATCCGGCCCAAAAAGAAATTTTACGATTATCAGGCCAAATATGAGGACGACGCGACGGAGTATCTGTTCGATACTGTCTCCGATGCGGCGGTCGTGCAGAGATTACAACAAGACGCCCAAAAAGCATTTGTCGCGCTGGGATGCCGGCATCTGGGGCGCGTCGATTTTATCCTGGCCGACGACGGCACGCCGTACGTATTGGAACTGAACACGCTGCCGGGCTTTACCAGCCATTCGCTGCTGCCGATGGCGGCAAAAAAGGCAGGCATCCCGGCCGAAGAACTGTGCAAGCGGATTGTCGCAGCGGCGTGGAGCAATAAACATTTTTGACAGTTTACATTCGTGGCTAAGAGAAAATTAAAACTCAGGAAATCCGGAAACGGCAAAAGCTGGCGGGAGTGGTTTTCCTGGGCTAAACGCAGCCAAACTCGTTCATCGCGCGCCGAGCAGAAGGAACAGCTTGGCCGACGAATCAAAATCGCGGCGCTGAGTATTTTTTTGCCGTTGCTGCCGGCCGGACTGGTGGCCGGATTCTTCTATCTCGAAAAATACGTTCACACTCAGCAGACCGTGGAGCCTAAATACGGTTCATTGGTATTTGTCGATGCGCCGAGCTGGGCGCACAGCGAGGCGATGAAAAAGAAACTGGCCGATGCCGCCGGCGACGGGCCGTTTGAACTCAAAGAGGGAACGGCCAAAACCGTCGCCGAAAGGCTGGCCAAACTGCCCTGGCTGTACGCCGTTCAGGTCCGCACCACGGGTCAAAACGTGCTGGTCTATGCGAAATATCGCCAGCCGCAGGCAATTATCAAATCATCAAAGGGGCAGATTTATTACGCTGGGCTGCTGGACTCCAAAGACCCTTTGGCCGGGCAGGATAACACCGTCATCGTGCTGGAACATATCGAGGTGGAAAAACCGCCAATGCCGGAAATTACGGGGTTCGCGGATAAAAATGTTCCATCGCCTGGAAAACTCTGGCTGGCGTCGGACGTCTCGGCTGCGCTGCGACTGCTGGCGGCGCTGAAAGAGATGGACGATAAAATCTGCCCTCAAAAGCCTCTGCGGGAAGAAATCGCAGCCATTGACGCAGGCAACTACGGCGGCAGAAAAAGTGCATCCGCCCCACATATTATTTTGAATCTCAAAGACGGCACACAGGTCTTATGGGGCGCGGAATGCGGCCGGGCCCGCGAGGTTTTGGAAGCGCCGGAGATGGAAAAACTGACCCTCCTCTATACGTTCTATCAGGAACACAAATACACCCTGCTGGGGCTGGTGAAAGTGATTGAACTGCGTCAGCCGCAGATGGGCATCCCGCGACCGCAATAAACAATCAATTCGTCTGAGCGCCTTTGAGGAATTTTAAAACGTTTGTTTTGACCCAGTTCCAGTTGAGAATCAGATGCGCCACGGCCAGGGCCAGCAGCGTTCTGCCGCACCAGACGTGAACCATAAAAAACATCCTGACGGGAATTGCATCACGAAGAACCACCGTCAATAGCTGAATAACAAACGCTGCCACCAACAGGACATTGACCCACCAGAGCCACTGTGCTTTTTTCATAAGAAAACCTCCCTGTCTTTCTGAATTTCTTCCAGTCCGCTTTTCAAATCCACATAACGGTATGCCAGCCCGAATTGTGTACAAAGGGCTTTACAGCGCCTAATTATATCTTCGCTTAATTCGCTCTGCAAATCCGCATCGCCGGAGCAGTTAAAAATCCGGCAGCCCGCAAACCGCCAGGGATAGACGGAACATTTGCCATCCTTGCGATAGGGACATACGCCGGCGGTCATTGAGAGGGCTGGAATATGATTTTCCTGAAGTTTGGTTTTGAAGTATAACAGCTCCGGGGTGGTAATATAAAGTTTATGGCCGAAAGACTCAAAGTCGCAGCAGTTGCCGCAGGCTTTGCAGTTTTGCTCAGGCCGTTCCAACTGCCGATGAAGCATTTGATAAATCCGTTCTACCGCCTGAATGATCTGCGTCTGGTTAGTTAACATTTTGTCTTTGTTTTATACCGCCTCTTCGGGGCTTATCGGGGCGCTTACGCTTCCCGCTTCCCAGCTTTTCTGTGTTCGCAGTGTTTCAATCTGCTCGAAACTCCATTCCGGGCCGCGGTTGACGCCGGGACATTTTTGGGCGGTTTGGTTCCAATTGTCGGGACTATTCAGGTTCTGATTCCAGAACGGCCACGTGCGGCACTGATTGGGACGAACCGGATAGATTGCGCAGCCGCGTTTGCCGTCGGGGCCGGTTTGCAAAAAGACGCAATCGTGTGTGCGGTTATCTTCCATAATGCCGGCGCCAAAACCGGCGCGCTTAATAAAACGTTTGCAAACCTCTATTTCCGGCATACCGAGGTGTTTGGCAAGCAATTTAATCTCTGCAGCGCTAATCCCAATATCGCCTTCTTCCGGCCCGGCACAGCAGTTGCCGCAGCCGACGCACTCAAAACGCAACCCACAGGAGTACCAATAATTTTTTATTTTACCAATCATAGCATTTTTTCTGAATCGAGTTACAAGACATTATACTTTAGGAAAACGGGGACTGGTAAGTTCTGTCGGTACGTTCTGTCTTTAGGTAGGTTGTACCCGTCCCCAGTTCTCCACCGCTGTCTTTGGTCTTTAGTTGTTTAATAATTTTTCGATCATCTCCATCGAAGGCACTTCATGCTCCGGTCCCCAGACAAGACAGCGTGTTTTGTCAATCAGAAAATAAGTAGGAATTCCGGCAATAGCATACTCCGAAAGGGTATCCATGTGCGCCTTTGCAACATGGAATGTATAAGTATTCTCTCGTATAATTTTTGTGATCCTCGCATCATCGTCACCGGGAAAGGTCAAGCCGATAACGACAAGCCCTCTATCCTTGTATAAGTCGTGCAATTGCTGCACTTTCGGCAGTCCTTTCAGGCACGGCCCGCAGCTTGTCCCCCAAAAGTCAAGCAACACAACCTTGTCCTTTTGCGAATCAAGCAGCGCTTCCTGCCCAAACCATCGGACCGTTTTTAATTCCGGCACAACTTGGGGAACCGGACCTTTGTATTTTGCCTCAAACCGCCGCCTGTTGCCTTCTTTCCATGACCATGGAACATACTCCAGCTTATTCCGCACAGGACCAACCATACTGCTATCCTGTATATCGTACCTATCATAATAGATTTTTGCTTCCTGCCAGACCGAAAGAATATCTTCCGGCAAATCGGTCATTTCTGCGTAATTTTTATGATATGCAGAAAAATAAAGCAGATTACCGCTTTCGATGTCAAGCCATTTGATTGCATCTTCTGTTCGACCTTCTCGTAAAAGCGTTGTATATTGGATTATTTTACTGGCCAAGAAAGCGTTATCCTGTCGCTGGTCTTTTCTGAGGCGATAATTAACCCACCCTGCCCCCAACACAAATCCGGCAAATAAGCACACGAATGAAAGCAATAGTAACAGAGGCCATTTAATTTTCATGTTCATCGTTTTCTCCTATTTTTTCCCGAAAGCGGGTACAGGTACAATCCACCTCCGTCAAGACTTCGGCGGACAAGCCCGCTTGGCAGAACGTACCATGGCCCCGTTTTCATTACCACTTCAATACGCCGCCGGTATCGGCGCTGGTGGCCATCGCGGCGTACTTGCCTAAGCAGCCCTTCGTAATGCGCGGCGGACGGGGCGTCCATTCCTTTTTGCGTTTTTTCAGCTCAGCGGCGGTCAATTTGACATTGATTTTGTTGGCGGGGATGTCAATTTCGACGATATCGCCGTCCTTGAGCAGACCAATGGGGCCGCCGACAGCGGCTTCGGGGCTGACGTGGCCGATACAGGCCCCGCGTGTGCCGCCGGAAAAACGCCCGTCGGTAATCAACGCAACGGATTCGCCTAAACCGGCGCCCATAATGTAGCTGGTGGGGCTAAGCATTTCCTGCATACCCGGGCCGCCCTTGGGGCCTTCATAGCGAATAATCACCACATCGCCAGCCTTGACCCTGCCGCTCAAAATGCCGTCGCAGGCCTCTTCCTGACTGTCGAAGATTACGCACGGGCCGGTGTGTTTGAGCATTTTCGGGACGACGCCGGCAGCCTTGATGACGCAGCCGTCGGGAGCGAGATTGCCGCGCAGAATCGCCAGTCCGCCGGTTTTGGAATAAGCCTTTTCCAGCGGATGGATACATTCGGAATTTTTAATCGCGGTGTTTTTGATTCTCTGGCCGAGGCTAACGCCGGAAACAGTTATGCAATCCAGATTTAACAGCCCCGGAATTTTGCTGATTTCATTCAATATCGCGCTGATGCCGCCGGCGGCATCGACATCTTCGAGGTGCCAACTGCTGGATGGCGACACCTTGCAGATATTGGGCACTTTGGCGCTGATGGCGTTAATTCTGTCCAGACTGTATTCAATCCCGGCCTCATTAGCCAAAGCCAGGGCGTGCAGCACCGTATTGGTTGAGCCGCCCATCGCCATATCGAGTGCAAATGCGTTGTCGAGTGATTCTTGCGTGATAATCGCCGAGGGGCGGATGTCTTTTTTGACTAATTCAAGTATTTGTCTGCCGGCCTGTTTATACAATGCCTGACGTTTCGGGTCCACGGCCAGTATGGTACCATTTCCCGGAAGGGCTATTCCAATGGCCTCGCAAAGGCAGTTCATACTGTTGGCGGTGAACATTCCCGAACAGCTTCCGGCGCCGGGACAGCCGGAACATTCCAGCTCTTTTAAGTCTTTTTCCGAGATTTTCCCGGCGTTGCAGGCCGCGACACCTTCAAAAATCGAGATTAAGTCGGTGGTCTTGCCCTCTTTGGTCCTGCCGGCGGCCATCGGGCCCCCGGAGACAAACAAGGTTGGGATATCCACCCGCACCGAGGCCATTAACATTCCCGGAATAATTTTATCGCAATTGGGGATGCAAATCATTCCGTCAAAACAGTGCGCCCGAACCATCGCTTCGACGGCGTCGGCGATGATTTCCCGGCTGGCCAGCGAGTATTTCATCCCCGTATGGCCCATTGCGATGCCGTCGCAAATGGCAATGGTATTGAACTCAAACGGCACGCCGCCGGCGTCCCGAACGGCTTGTTTAACGACTTTGGCCACCTCGTGCAGATGTATGTGGCCGGGAACAATATCGCAATAGCTGTTTGCTATGGCAATAAAAGGCTTGTTGAGGTCTTCTTCCTTCAGGCCGCAGGCCCGCAGCAGCGCCCGATGGGGCGCCCGCTGAAAACCGCTTTTAATCGTATCGCTTCTCATTGCAAAGGTACTCCCGTCAAAATAGTGGTTATTTTCCGACAGCGGTTATTATAACCTGCCGTCAGCCGGGAAAAAACCCTGAATTTTTCGATTCAGAATGCCGTCAGCGGACGATAAGTTCTTTTATCTGGGTGAGTAAAAGATATTCTGATTTTTCGACAAAATTAAAGAAATAGTTGCCAGAAGCCGGCAGGGCGGTTATAATTTTCCCCCAAGTACAAGGATTGGTACAAAAACCGAAAATTATCCACAATAAGGAGAAGATTATGTCCAGGACAATAGTTGTGACCCTGACAGCGGCAGTTTTGAGCGGTCTCTTACTGAACGGCTGTGCCCCCACCCAAACCATCGTCAGCGTTCAATTACCTCTGCATCAGGTTGTCGGACAGACCACGACTTACGAATCCACATCCAAAATGGTTAAAGATGTGGAATTTGACCAGCCCTCACTGCAAAAGAGCAAGAAGGACCAGACCAACACAACGATTACCGTGAAATTTGATCAGACCGTTAAAGAAACCCAGCCGGACGGTACGGCAATCACCGATATTGTCATCAAAGCGGTACAATGCAAGCTGGTGAGTAAAAACGAGGTTCGTTATGAATTTGACAGCGCCGGCGAAAAGGCCAAAAGCGATTCGCTGAATAACCTCATTGGGCAAAGTTATCGCATCGCCGTTCATCCGGACGGAACGGTGAAAGTCGTTGACGCAGCCAAGGCCCGTGCGGTCGTCGTCAGCGGCGATGGACAAAAGCTGGCCCAGAAGATACTGAGCGATGAAAACATTCTTGAACGTCACCAATTGCCCCTACCGAAAATTGATTCGAGCAAAATTACTGTGACGGGGGATTTTACCAAGAAAACCGTTGAAGTTCAAAAGGACGGCACCAAAATTGTTGACGTTCTGGTAAAGTCGCTGCAATGCAAACTTGCCCAAGACACAAAAGTTTTATACGCTTTTGACAGCAACGATAAAAATTCATCGGACCCCATCAGGGAAACAATCGGCAAAAGCTATCGCATCACCGTCAGCCCCGACAGCCGGGTTCAAGTGATTGATGCCAGTCAGGTACGTTCAGTTAACGTTTCCGAAGAAGCAAAAAAAGTAGCGGAGCGTATTTTCTCGGATGAAAGCATTATCGACCGTCATCAGCAATCCGGTTCCGAGATTTCAACGACATTAAAAGTCTGGACGCAAATCCTTCCCTCCCCGCCCGGTCTGCTGGCCCCAAAGACCTTCGAGAAAATATATACCCTCAGCGAAATCAGCAAAGACAATAAGGCGATGGTAACGATGTCGGCCAAAGAAAGCCTGACGCAAAAAGCCGAAGGGCAGAAAAACGCCGGCGACAATATGGGCATTTTCGCCAAGATGTTCGACAATCGGGACGAATTTACCGGCAAACTCGTATTGAACCTTTCCAACGGTACGGCGGAAGAATATGAAGAGAAACTTGTCAGCAGCTATCTTGCACAGGATAAACCCAAGGACTCCGCCCCGGACGCCGCACCGGATACGCTGGTGATGCGGCTGACCTACGGCATCAGCCTCAAAAAAATTAACTGATTTCATCCTTTCACAAATGGAAGGGAAGCAGGATGAGTCTGCGCAAACGATTGATTTCCCTACCGCTGTATGGAGTGATGGGGGTTGTTTTTCTCTCTCTGTGCGGCTGCGGCGGACCGCAAAAACGCGGCGAAAACCTACTGGTGGTTAATTTTCAGAAGGATAAAATCCTCCGCTATCAGATGACTTCCACCCGGGAAACGACCCTTGAACTGAAAAGCTCTTCGTCGGGTAAAAAACAGGGTCAGCCGCAGAAGACAATCGAATCGCTGGAACTGGTGATGGCATATAAGCCAATCAAAGCAGACCCATTCGGCCTGACGCAAATCGAATGTACCTGTGAATCGGTCAAGGTGAGTCGCGGGGCTCTGGGCGGCAAAAATCAAACGACCGGCGACGCCATCAAAAACCTTAAGGGTAAATCGTTTGTTCTTGAGCTTTCCCCGGTGGGGAAAATCGAGGACTTCCGGCAATTGGAGAAAGTGCTGTCTGATATCGGTACCACTGCGTTTGACGACAGCCGCAAAGAAATGCGGGTTAAAAATCCGGATATGATTTACGACTTCGTCGCGTTGCAATGGTATCTGTGGGATTCGGTTTCCTCCGTTCCCAATCCGTCGGAAGGGGTCCGGCGGGGGATGACCTGGAAAAACACACAACTCATCGCCTGGTCGGTGCCGATTCCCCATCCGCCGTGTCGAATCGCAGCATTTACGCTCGATTCCGTAAAAGAAGAAAACAACCAGCAAAAAGCCGTTATCAAAAGCACCTATCAGTTCAGCCCCAAAACGGTGGAAAATTTCCCCAAACCGTATGAGGGAATATTCCAGATGCGCGGCTTGTTCGGTTTTCTGCGGGATTACAAGTTTCTGTCGCTCACGGGACAGGGCGAGCAGATTTTTAACCTGACGACCGGAACGGTGGAAAGCGACGCCCAGCAATACGAGGTGCAGGCCCAGGCGGCATTTCCGTTTCCGCTGGGGGATTCCGTGCCGTGTCTGACCATTCATCAAACAACAACAATTAAACTCCTCCATACGCCCTGAACAGATGGAGCATCACGATGGAACGCAAAAATCTCTGGGCGCCGTGGCGAATCAAATACGTTCAGGGTTTAACTCAGGAAGGAACATGCTTTCTGTGCGATTATATCGCCAGTCCCGAAGAAGACGTGAAAAACTTCGTTCTCTGGCGGACGTCGGAAGCCATCGTGGTGTTCAACCGTTTCCCCTACAATAACGGGCATCTCTTAATCGCGCCGATTCGACATATTGCCTCTCTCGAACAGTTGACGGATGTCGAAATGACGGCGATGATTCGGCTGATTCGAGATTGTCAAAAAGCGCTCTGGCTGGCGATTCGTCCGCACGGGTTTAATATCGGGATGAATTTTGGCCGATGCGCCGGGGCGGGACTGCCGGGACACGTCCACGCCCACGTTGTCCCCCGCTGGGACGGCGACACCAGCTTTATGCACGTCTGCAGCGATACCGACGTCATCAGCCAGAGTATGACGGAACTGTACGAACAACTGGTCGATGTGAGCAAAAAAAACAATCTCCCGGCGGTTTAACTATGCAGACTTCGCCGGCTTCATACGCCGTTACCGAACAGAACAGCCGGGGCAGAGCATTCTCCGAAAAGCCCCACCCCTATCGCAACGACTTTGAACGAGACCGCGACCGGATTATTCACTGCGCAGCCTTTCGCAGACTGGAAGGCAAAACCCAGGTATTCACCACAGGCCTTAACGACCATTACCGCACACGACTGACTCACAGCATTGAGGTGGCGCAAATCGGAAGAACCGTCGCGCGGACGCTGAATCTGAACGAGAGTCTGACCGAGGCGGTTTGTCTGGCCCACGACCTGGGACACAGCCCCTTCGGGCATACCGGCGAAATCACACTGAATCAGTTAATGATTGACGCCGGCGGATTTGAACACAATCGCCAGTCCCTGCGAATCGTGGATTTCCTCGAACATCCATATCCCGATTTTCCGGGTTTGAACCTGATGTATGAGACGCGAATGGCGCTGTCCAAACACCAGAGTCCGTACGACAAACCCGACGGCACAACGGAATCGATTTGCCTGGAAGGACAGATTGCCGACGTCGCCGACCGCATCGCGTATAACTGCCACGACCTCGAAGACGGCTTGCGCTCCCGGCTGCTGGAAGAAAAACAACTCCGGACAATCGCCTTGTTCGAGAAAGCGTCTCTGGCCGTGGGCGCCGATAAAATTGACGATATTGTCATTCGTCGGACTCGCATTTCCAAGACGATACTGGATTATCTGGCCAGCGATGCCATTGAAAACAGCAAAACAAAATTACGCGACCTTGAAATTCAGAGTCTCGAACAAGTTTATGCCCACCCGGCTCGGCTGGTTGAGCTTTCCGAGGCTGCGGAAGCTCATTTGCGCCAACTGGAACAATTTCTTCTGAACCAATTATATCAGCATCCGCAAATCGCCGGGCAGACGCCGCAAATCCAACAGTGGCTGAGCCGGTTGTTTGAAAAATTCACACAAAATCCCCGGCAAATGCCGCGATACTACCAGAAGATGATTCCCGCCGAAGGCCTTAAACGGGTGGTCTGCGACTATGTCTCCGGAATGACCGACCGATACGCGATAAGTCTTTTAGAATAAGACCCTCGAAAGGCGTAGCACAGCCGCCCCCGGCTGTGTCTCTGTCATTCCGGCCCCCGAGCCGGAATCCAGTTTGTTAATCACCCCGTAATCACCTGTCTTTTTCGGGTCGGCGTAAGCAATCGTAGGTGTACGGCCTGCCGTTCCGATTACAATCTCAATATGGCTGTTATATTAGCGGAAAAAGGCTTAAAAGGCAACAACTGGCCTGTTTTTCCCTTGATTGTCCCTATTGCAGGACGATATAATAACCTTATCAAAAACCGGAGGAAATTAGCCGCAATAAGGATGAAAGAAAAATGAAGAAAGTCAATTCGAGGAAGATTTTGTTATTATCGTGGCATTGAATGGTCTGGTTGCGTAGCCAAGCGTTTAATATGGGAAATTCTATTTGAAACAAACTTTCGTAACGTGTAATTTATAAGTGAGCAGGCCCCAAAGTGGCGTTAATCTCCGATAGAGAATGATTGATTTATGTGGACAGGATTATAAGGAGATAAAAAAATGGAACGAACGGCAAAACAAAAAAGAAATTTTTTGACTTTCTGCGCGGTTGTATCGCTATCGGCAATTCTGATTGCCCTGATGGTAATTCCCGAAGTGCGCAGTGAACCAAACGCAGCGGCGCAAAATACTCAAAAGACAATCGAGCTTCCAGCGCCGAAACTCGACGGGACTGTAAGTCTCGAAAAAGCCCTGGCGACCCGGCGGAGCATTCGGCAGTTTACGGGCAAAGAGTTCACAATGGAACAAATCGGCCAGCTCGCCTGGTCAGGCCAGGGTATAACCGAAAAAACCAGAGGCCTGCGGACAGCGCCGTCGGCAAGGGCCTCATATCCGATGAAACTTTACCTGATAACACAATCAGGTTCGTATATTTATCTGCCCCCCAAGCACGCCCTGCAGGTGCAGGAGGAGACGGATTTGAGGCAAAAGCTTGCAGGCAGGCAGAATTCGATTGCAAAGTCAGGCTGCACTTTTGTGATTGCATCCAAAGTGGGAAATTCCACAGCTAAATATGGCGACCGGGCGGAGAAATGGAAAGTTCTTGAGGCGGGACATATCGCGGAAAATATTCTGCTCGAAGCGACAAGTATGGGTCTGGGCGGCGTGCCTATCGGCGGCTATGACCCGAATGCAGTAGGTCAAATCTGCAGGCTGCCGGCTGATATGGAACCGGTTTATATAGTTGCAACAGGTTATCCGGTCGAACAAAAAGCATCTGAATCTGGACCGAAGCCAGCCAAAGCAACTCCAGCAGTTCTCACTACGGGTGGAAAGAAATAAAAGGGTCAGACAATTATTCTGTAAACCTTTATAGGACCATTGCTTATATATCTCCCTGTCTTTCATCTTAACGCCTGTCATCTTAAAAAATCCTTGAATTCCAACACAGCCGCTCGGCGGCATTTTGGTCTTTCGAAAGAGGTAACTTTGGGTACGAATAACACAAATTGTACAAAAATAACAATTTGTACATTTTTTACTTGAACTTTATCCCCAAATTTGCGATACTATAATAAAATAAGACTCGGATACCTAAAGAGGTGAATATGACAAATTTAAGTGTTTCACAGTTAAGAACTCATATCTCGGATTTTGTCAGCCGGGCGGCCTATGCGGGCGAACGGTTTGCCATCCGGAAAAACGGCAAACCCGCCTGCGCAATTGTGAGCATCAAAGACCTTGAGTTGATCGAGGCGCTGGAAGACAAAATTGACATCAAAGCCGCCAAAAAGGCACGTCGCAGAAAAACCTCCATACCCTGGGATAAGGCCAAAAAGCAGCTTGGAATATAAACGATGCCTTACCAAATCCGGATTGACAGGGATGCGTTAAAGACCTTGGCGGCGTTATCGGCCAAACTCAGGCGGCAAATCGGCGCCAAAATTGATTTACTCAGGGATAATCCCTTTCCGCCCGGCTGCAAAAAGCTCAACGATGACCTATACCGAATTCGTTCGGGAGATTACCGGATCGTTTATACCGTTATTGAAAAGCAGGTCCTGATTTGTGTGTTGCGTATCGGCGACAGGAAAGAAGTCTATAGACATCTTCCTCGCTGACAAATCGCCGTTTTTACATCGCCTCTGAAATCTTAAATTTCAAATCCTGTTTGTCCTGTTAATCCTGTCTAAAAATCTCAGTGTTCTCTGGGTTCTCTGCGGCAAAAAATCCTGTAAATCCCATCCTGAATCAAGGAATTTTCTTGCCTCTCTGGCCATGTCCCATTCAAATAAATCCTTTAAATATCCGAAAAGAATATAATGCACAGACTTCTGACAAGCTGTTTTGGTCTTGGATTCCTGCCGGTCGCGCCGGGGACGTGGGGGTCGCTTGCGCCGGCGGTTGTGTATATGGCCGTCGGCATACTTATCGGGCGCGACGCGGTGTTATGGTCAATGGCAGCTCTGGTTGTTGTCGGTTGTATGATTACAATTGTTTATTCGCCGAAAGTGATTGAGCTTACCGGCTCCAAAGACCCCCGGCAAATCGTCAGCGATGAAGTGGTGGGACAAGCGCTGACATTTCTGCTGGCTGGTTGGCTCGTCCCGACAACGGCGTATTGTCTGGCTTCGGCGGTGGGGTTTGGACTCTTTCGGCTGTCTGATATTACCAAACCCTGGCCGTGCGAACGGTTGGAAAAATTGCCCGCCGGCTGGGGAATTCTGGCCGATGATCTGGCGGCGGGAATCTGGGCGGCGGGCGCCTGGTGGATATTTTCTTCTTCGTTTGAACACTTTTGAACCGCAGGATAAGAATTATGGCTCCCGACTACGAGATTGAAACGATACGACATCTGGAAAAAATCTTTGCGGACTGTCAGTTGAAGCGTCCAATGCGTCCGGAGCGGTATGAAGACGGGGCGGAGCTTTCTTATTCGCTGCAGTTTGTTGAACCACTGCCTCCGGCGGAAATCAAAATCCGCATTGAACGATTTATCGGCGGGGGGTTTGCCGGTCAGGTATATCGTGTACAGGTCTTATCTTTGACACAAAATGGTCAGCCCATCGAACTCTGCGGCGGCCTTTCAGCAGGTCGTTTTTATGCAATGAAAATCCTGATTCCGCCGTCGAGGATGGGACGGTTATTCCGGAATTTTCTATACGCCGTTGGATTCCAGGGAATGTTTCAGTTGCAGGTCAATCCCGCTGCGGCGCGGGCCGGCGCGATTTGGCAGAAATTCATTCGTCAGGCCGCCGTATCGCGGTTCGGAGATAAAGATGCGGTGAACAATGTCCACGCCACGTTTGTGGATACGACACTGGGCAGTTGCGGGGAAATCAGTGACTGGGTACAGGGGCGCACCTGGCGGCTGGAAGTCGATGACTATATGGACGTCCTCAAACTCTGGCGCAAAGGAAAAGTCGCCGAAAACGAACATCTCGGTTCGCCGGAGTACCGCGCCAAGTATCAATATATGTATGAACTTGTAAATCTTCTGCACGATATGGGGGCGCACGAATTTGCCCGCCAGTACGAATGGACAACCTGTAAAAGTCAGCCCAACGTTTTGAAACGACTGGATGCAGGCGACGCTCCCAAAAGCGGCCTGACGGCGGTGGATTTCCGTGCCGGCCTGACGCTGCTGCCGTTTGGGCCGATGAGTCCGGGGGATTTCAAACTCATCTGGCAGGGACTCAAACGCGGCTCTTTGGTACAGTTTGACCGCGGAGAGGTGGAAAAGCTGGAGAGGTTTGTCCGTGATTATCCGCAGATTTTTTCGTCGATGCCGCATTGCAGGGAGATGCTGGAACAACTAAAGGAATGTGAAACAATTTACCGCAGCTCCATTCCTGACATCACGCATAATCATATTCGCCTGCTGCATGATGACGCACTCTGGCGGACAATATTTCAAAGCAGTCTGCAGGGCTGGAGGATCCGCAACTTAATTGACGACTCCACGGAAAAAATTCTTTCTGTGAGTAAAATAAAATTTACCGTCTTTTTATGTCTCGGGTTTATTCCGCTGCTGGGCCGTTTTGTGCGGAAACTCTGGGGCCGGGCGGATTATCGGGCGCACTGGACGGCGATATTGACCGACCGGGGATATTTCCTGCGGGCCTTTCGCGGGCATATCGTGGAAAAAATCATCCATTGGTATCGCGCGGGGCGAATCAATCGGGCGATGGCAGAATTCGTTATTCAACATCCGGCGTGGTATTTTGCGCACCTGCCATTGTCTGTTTTACCCGCGGGATTACATCGTTTTCTGACCGACTGGGAGGTATTTCGCGACAAAATCCAATTTTTGTTCGTCCGCCCGTTTAAATTATATTTTAACGCGCACCTGCGAAGCGAATGGCTGCGGGAGATGGTCGCAGCGGGGCAAAAAAAACACATCCTCAGCGACGAAGACGCGAAAACCATTCTCGCTCAGGCGGAAGAGCCGTTTATCCAGAAATACTTAGTCAGTCTCGTCGTTCACCTAATGACGATGTTTATCTCGGAAGTCACATGGCTGATAGTCATGACGTATTACCTGGTGACCCACCCAAATACGCCCCCGATAGAACGGGCCGAAATGGTGGGGGCGATTTTCCTGGCATTTAATGTGTTGCCGATTTCTCCGGGTTCGCTGGTACGCGGAATTTATACGTTATCACTGGCAATCCGGGAACGGAATTTCAAGGATTACAACATCGCCCTGTTTTTGAGTTTCTTCAAAATTGTCGGTTATCTGGCATTCCCGATCCAGATGGCTTATCGCTATCCGGCACTGGCGCGGTTTATGGCCTCGCACTGGGCGACCGACGCGGTGCATATCGTGCCGGTATTCGGGGAACGAGGAGCGTTGTTTGAACGATGGGTGTTTGGCTTGTGTTATAACTGGCCTTTGACGATTCGCAGAAGATTGGGCAGGATTGCCGAGATCCGCAAAAATCAAACCCAAAATTATCTGCATTTGCCAATAATCGTTGGACTGACCTGGGCGTTGTTAATCTCCCTTCACCAGATTTATCATCAGAAAACAGAACAAATCCCCGTCCGCGAAAATTTCTGGTATCTGGCGGCTCTTTGGCCGTTTGCAGGACCGATTCTGTGCGGCTGGTTTGCAGCGGTGTTTGCCGGCGGAATGCCTCTGGTTCGCCGAATTATCGGCGCCGCAGCCTGTGGAGCGGCAGTGGCAATTGCATATAGTATTGGGGCGTTTTTCCTCGAAAAAACGTGGTTTCCAGAGCAGCAAACAGCCCTGTTTTTCCCTATGTTTTGGCGGGTATTCGCGTTTACCATTCTTTCCACACTCTCGGCAATGGTGCGGGAACTTTGGATGCAGGACCCCAATCTGAAAAATCTGTAGCCGCCAATTTATGTCTTTCCCCGCCTTTTTTTGTGCCGGTGGAAAAGTTTCTTCCCGACGAACATTAGGTCTTGTAAATTGCCGGAGTTTGTGAGAAAATACAAGTTGTGGGGGGGTGTATATTTGCGGGAGAAAATAGAATGACCAATAGTTTTGGGTCGTTTTGCGACGACTTTGATGTGGATTTATGCGTCAACACCCAGCTTGAACTGCCCGCCCAGCGGGATACGGTGTTGAGTTTTTTTGAACAGTTGCGAAAACGGTTTCCGGAGATGGTGCATTTTTCGCGGCGGGACAATGGGGAATTTCTGCTGGAAGAAGAGCGACAAAGCCAGAAATACCGCTGGGTCAGCCTCGAAAAAGACCGTCTCAGCGCCGGCTGCGCCGAACCGGAGCAACTGGAAGAGGCGTACTCGCTGCACTGCGAAGTGCTGGAACTGATGCCGTATATGCTGGGGGTTACGACGCTGGACGTGGACTCCATCGACATCACTTTTACGATGGATTTTGACTATCAGGGCAATCATGACGAAGTCATTGCCGAGGCGCTTCTGGCAGGCTCTGGCTTTGGTTCTCTGCTGGAGCTGTCCGGAGCCAGAACCATCGGGTGCAACCCGTCGATGGTTCTTTCGCTCAGCGAAGACTGCCGGATGCAGGCCCGTATCGCGGTGGAGTCGCGGACCAGCGTGTATGACATCCACGGCGAAAAATACAAACAGGATGACCCCATCAGCCTGTATTTTACCATTCGGCGGTATCCGACGCCAACAAACGCCGCCGATATCATTGCGGCCTATCGCGAACAGTGCAGACTGGCTGAGCAGCTGATGTTCGACCGGGTTTTGCCGCATTTCGTTCAGCCGCTGTTGAGCGCAATCGCCCAGAGACGATAAGTTGCAGCTTGTTCACGGGCATAAGTCAGTTATAATGAAAATCCGATGGAGAAAAGGAAAGACGCAATGAGACTGGATGCTCCTCTGAGCAAATACAAGAAACATAATGTATTGATTATGGTTGCTGTCTTTATCGTTGCCGGCGGCTGGTTTTATTACGATGGGTATCATAATCCGACATTTATTAAAAAACACACCGTTGATGGACGGCCTGATGACACTCTGAAAATCCATCTTTACGGTTTCCCGTTTCTACTCGCAGCAGGCGTAATTACTCTATTTCGGTTCTGGATGATAAAAGACAAAAAAATCGTCGCTGACGATACTGAACTGAAATATGAAAAACTAACCATTCCGTACGACCGGATTGACAGCATCGACAAAACCTATTTTGATAAAAAGGGCTTTTTTGTGATTCACTACCGGGACCAACAGCAGCAGACAAAAACATTACGACTCAGTGATTGCCAGTACGACCATTTGCCGGCATTGCTGGATCATCTGGTGACCAAAATTACCGGCTAAGCCAAACTTCATTCGGATTCCCAAAGCTGTTTTTATCAGGGAATCAGACCGCCTTGAGATTGATTATTGATAAATGATTACTGATTATTCTGGAAATGGAAGATGAATCTTTGCGTTGTAGGGCTTCAGTGGGGCGATGAGGGCAAGGGCAAGGTTGTTGATATTCTTGCCGAGAAAGCGGACATCGTGTGCCGGTATAGCGGCGGGGCCAACGCCGGCCATACAGTCATCGTCGGCGATACCAAATTCGCATTGCATTTGATGCCGTCGGGAGCGGTTCGTCCGCAAACCATCTGCGTCATCGCCAACGGCGTGGTGGTTGACCCCGCGGTATTGCTGGAAGAAATGGCCGACCTGGAACAAAAGGGATTAAGTCTGAAAGGCCGGCTTTACATCAGTCATTGCGCCCACGTCGTGCTGGATTATCACAAACTCGAAGACCGGTTGCGCGAGGAATCGCTCGGTGCCGGCAAAATCGGAACCACCGCTCGCGGCATCGGACCCTGCTATGCCGACAAGGCCGGACGCAGCTATGCCCTGCGGATGGCCGATTTGCTGGACATAAGTGTACTGAAACCCAAATTACAGAACATCATCGACTACAAAAATAAACTGTTCTCAACTTTATATAACACCAGGCTGATTCAGGTCGATGAGATTTATCAGAAGTGTCTGGATTATAATAAAAAGTTATCCCCGTATATCTGCAACACCACAGAATTTCTGCACGGCGCTATTGGACAGGGTAAAACCATTTTATTTGAAGGCGCCCAGGGGTCGCTGCTGGACATCGACCACGGTACGTTTCCGTTTGTGACCAGCTCCAGCGTCAGCGCACTGGGACTGGGGTCGGGCTGCGGCGTGCCGCCACAGAAGGTGCAGCGGTTCATTGGCGTCGTCAAGGCCTACACCACACGCGTTGGTTCGGGGCCATTTCCCACCGAACAGGATAATGAAATCGGCTGGCACATCCGCGACAAAGGCCACGAATACGGCACCACCACCGGAAGACCCCGCCGCTGCGGCTGGTTTGACGCCGTGGCGGTTCGATATTCCGTTGCCATCGGCGGTATCAATGAAATCGCGATGATGCACCTCGATACGCTGGCCGGGCTGGAGGAACTGAAAATCTGCCAGACCTACGAAATCGACGGCAGACAAACCAGTTTCTTTACCGCCGATGCCGGCCAATTAGCCAAAGTCAACTGTGTCTATCAGACCGTACCGGGCTGGAAAGAGGAACTGGATGAAACGAACCGCTTTGACGATTTGCCCGCCGCAGCGAGGAATTACGTCAAAACGGTCGAGCAGATTGTCGGCGTTCCGATTAAAATGATCGGTATCGGACCCAGACGCACACAGGTCATTTACCGTTGAAAACCGTGAACGATTTCTCCGTCAAAAAAATGCAAACCGCAAAACGCCTCGGCATTGACCCGGCAGGCGTACCGCGACATATCGCCATCATTATGGACGGCAACGGACGCTGGGCGATGCAACGGAAGTTGCCTCGATTTCGCGGCCACGAACAGGGCGCAAAAGTCGTGGAAATGATTGCACAGCACTGTGTGGACACCGGCATTGAATATCTGACGCTGTATTCATTCAGTATGCAAAACTGGAAGCGGCCGAAAGATGAAATTGACTTCCTGATGCAGTTGTATGTGATTTATCTTGAAGCGATTCGTCCACAGTTAATGAAAAACAATGTCCGGCTTCTGCATCTGGGACGACGCGATAAACTGCCGCAATCGGTATTGGATGCGCTGGATGAGACGATGCGACTGACCAGTAAAAATACGGGACTGACGATTGGACTTGCGCTGAACTACGCGGCGCAAAGCGAAATCGCCGACGCCGCGGCGAAAATCGCCCGTAATTGCGTTGCCGGGGAAATCAAACCGGAAGCCATCGATGAAAAAATCTTCGCCGACGCTCTCTACACGGCCGGTTGGCCGGAAGTGGATTTGGTTATCCGCACCAGCGGCGAGATGCGAATCAGCAATTTTCTGCTCTGGCAGATTGCATACTCGGAATTTTATGTAACGCCTGCGTATTGGCCGGATTTTTCCGCCGACGAAATGGACAAGGCGATTGTCGCGTATTCGCAGCGCAAACGTCGTTTCGGCGATGTCAAGTCGGCACAATCTTCCAGTTACTGAGTTCAAATCACCACAATGCTGAAATACCGACTCATTTTTGGAACCCTGATGACAATCCTGTTTGCGGGGCTGGTCTTACTGGACGGCTGGATGGACGGTTCACTGCTCAAAGGACAAACGACCGCCGCCGTACAGGGAACAATCCTGTGTATTCTGGTGGGGCTTTTGACCGTCCCCGCAACATTGGAAATAACGGCGCTGGCACAAAAAAACCAGACGCATATTTTTAAAATCATAGCAATTCCGGCCGCTGTTCTGACCGCTTGGACTTTTTACGTCCCCCAGTTTTTTGCTCAAGCACACGAATTTAAGCTATTATACGTCCTTTTTGTGCTGTGTGGAACGGTTTTAGCTGTATTCCTGATACAGGCCATCCGCTTTGGGACACGGGGCGTGTTAAAAAACTGCTCAGCCACACTTTTTTCTGTTCTCTATTTAGGGCTTCTTTGCAGCTTTGTGCCGGCGATAAGAATTGATTATGGTCCGTGGGCGTTTTTGACGTTCATTTTTACTGTAAAGTCCTCCGACATAGGAGCTTACACGTTTGGCCGGTTGTTCGGAAAACACAAAATAGCCCCGGCTGTTTCGCCGGGTAAAACATGGGAGGGGCTGGCAGGGGCAATGGTATTTGCCTCGATAACGGCGTACTTTTTTGCCTTGTATTGTGGTATAATGTCCCCACCCCGTGGGGTCTTGTTCGGAGCAGTGTTTGCGGTGTTGGGGCAATTAGGCGACCTGGCCGAATCCATGCTCAAACGCGACGCAGCCGCCAAGGACTCCTCGGTTTTGATTCCCGGCTTTGGCGGGATACTGGATATCGTCGATTCGCCGCTGGCAACCGCACCGGCGGCGTATGCGTTCTTCCATTGGTGTTGCGGTATTTAAGGAATCAGATTGGAACTGCGAATTGAACTGGAATCCCAGGCGCAGCGGCTGGAATTATTCGGCCCGGCCGATTCCCATTTGCGCATTCTGAAAAACGCGATGGGCGTTCAAATCACCGCCCGCAACGGCAGCATTATCCTTGCCGGGGAGGAAGCCCTCGTCCATCGCACCGCCGAAATCATCGACCAGATGCAAAGGCGTCTGCTCCAGCGAAAACATCTGACCGAAGCGGATGTAAAGGAATTGCTGTCTCTTTCCGGCGGGATAAAACCCCAGACCGAACGAAACGATATCATCGAAGTCTATTCGAACAAAAGAATCATCGAACCGTTCACTCCGGGCCAGCTTCGCTACATTGAAACGATGTTGAAAAATGATATGACTTTCTGCATTGGACCGGCCGGAACGGGAAAAACATATCTGGCTGTGGCGGTGGCGGTGTCGATGCTGAAAAAAAAACACATTCGCAAAATCGTCCTGGCCCGTCCGGCGGTGGAAGCGGGCGAGCGGCTGGGGTTTCTGCCCGGCGACCTGCACGCCAAGGTCAATCCCTATTTGCGCCCGCTGTTCGACAGTCTTGAGGGAATGATGGAATTTGTCCAGATGCGCAAGTTTATGGAAATGGATATCATCGAAGTCATCCCGCTGGCGTTTATGCGGGGCCGGACATTCAATGAAGCAATTGTGATCTGCGACGAAGCCCAGAATACAACCGTCTCACAGATGCTGATGTTTTTGACCCGTCTGGGCAGAGAATCAAAGATGATTATCACAGGCGATATCACTCAGACCGATCTGGAAAAAGGACAAATCAGCGGTCTGGTGGATGCCATTCGGAGGCTTCGAGATATCGCGGGAATTGGAGTTGTGGAACTGAAGCGTGCCGACATTGTTCGGCATAAACTGGTTCATAAAATCGTACAGGCCTACGACCAAAACAAAAAAGAATCCTGAAACCGGCAAAAGCGACCATGTTTGGGCAAAAGAAAAAAATCAGCAGCCGACGACAACAGGTACGAAATACGATCGCCGCCGAACGAACTGAACGTCTTAGCGCCATCGCCAATAGTCCCTATCCGGCCGCGGTGGGTATTTTATTTTTATTCATTCTTGGATGTGTGTATTTGCTGGGACTGGATACCACCAACCAGACCATTGTCTCGGTGTTTTTTCCCACATTTAAACCTCCTCTGGAACTGGGAGCTTTAGCTGTAATTGTTACTTTAATTTGTTTGGCCGCGGCGATTTATGTGCAGCACTATCAGCCTAAAATTCCATTGCGTGCGTCCCGCTGTCTGAATCTGGCCGTTCTGCTGTGGCTGCTGTTGGCGCTGACACGGATTGGTTCGATGTATCCGGAGTGGGTGTATCTGGCTACGGGAACATCCGTCATCTGTGCGATGATTTTAACCATTGTTTATGATTCCCGCTTTGCACTGGGCATCAGTCTGTTTTATTCCATTCTGGCCTGTTTTGCCGTTTGGCGCATCGCCACCGTCGAGCTGTTTTTGACGATGATGGCCGGTGTGACGGTCTGCTGCTACAGTCTGCGTGAAATTCGGACGCGGATGAAGCTGGTGGAAGTTTCGACGCTGGCGGCGGTGGCGGTGTTTATGATTGCCTTTGCGATGGAGACGATTCGCGCGATGCAGAACATCCGTACGATGCAAACGAATCCTGTAACGCAGCATATGGCGTTGTCGCCGCTGAGCGGGGTATTGTCGGGGCTTCTTCAGGCGGCCTCGGCAGCGGCGGTCACCATTGCCGTCGGTGTGGCGATTCAGGCGTTTTTGCCGGTCATCGAACGGGTGTTCAAAATCGCCACCAGTATGACGCTGATGGAATACAGCGACGCCAACCAGCCGCTGCTGAAAAAAATGGCGATGGAAGCGCCGGGAACGTTCAGCCACAGCCTGCTGATCGGTTCGATGGCTGAAACAGCCGCCGAAACCATCGGAGCCAACGGTCTTCTGTGCCGGGTGGGAGCTTATTATCACGACATTGGTAAAATGAACAAGCCGGCGTATTTCGTGGAAAACCAGATGGGCTCGGTCAGCCGGCATGAGCAGTTGTCGCCGGCGATGAGTCAGCTTGTGATTGTCGGGCACGTCAAGGATGGAATGGAAATCGCGTTGGAATATGGTCTGCCGGCGGTGCTGCGACAGTTCATCGAAAGTCATCACGGCACGACGCTGATGGAATACTTTTACAGCGAAGCCAGAAAAAAACAGGACGAAAAGCTGTTCGCCGTGTCCGAGGCGGAATTTCGGTATCCGGGTCCAAAGCCCCACACGAAAGAAGCGGCGATTGTGATGCTGGCCGACGCGTGTGAGAGCGCCTGCCGCAGCATACCGGAACTTACGCCGACACGGATCGAGGCGCTGGTTCATAACATCGTGATTAAACGTCTGCAGGACGGGCAGTTCGATGAATGCGACCTGACGCTTAAGGAATTAAGCTGCATCGAAATGGCGCTGGCCAAATCGCTGGCGGCGCATCACCACGGACGAATCCCCTATCCCAAACAGAGCGAATCGGAAACGCCGTCGGGCCATTCGACCTCTCCAGCCATTGCACAGTAATTTCTATGAGCCGGACAAGGAGCATCATCTCTGTTCGATTGGACTGTGAAAGCGTTTGCGACGATATTGACCCGCTGACGCTGAAGCGGCTTGCGCGTCAGGTTTGTCGGCGATTCAAAACCGGCCGGGCAATGGTGAATATCTTCGTTGTGGACGACAAAACCATTCGAAGCGTGCATAAAAAATTCTTCGGAACGGCCAAAACGACGGACGTCGTCAGTTATGACCTGAGCGGGCCGCTGGAAAAATCAAAATTTTTCGATGTTATAATCAATGTCGAACAGGCCCGCCGGCAGGCCGCCAAACGAAGTCATTCGGCCCAGGCGGAAACGGCGTTATATCTTGTACACGGCCTGCTGCATCAGCTCGGATTTGACGATGCGACCGCGGCCAAGGCCTGGCGGATGCACCGGCAAGAGGACGAAATCCTGCGGGAAGCGGGCTTTGGAAACGTGTATCACTCGACCCGGAAAGGATAGACCGCTATGGACGGCACAGGTTGGACGATTATTATCATCATATTACTGACGCTTTCGTCGCTGTTTTTTTCGCTGCATTCCATTGCGATGCGAAGCGTCCCCAAAGTCATCCTGTACGAAGCGTTCCGCAAGGTGGGCAAAGAAGAAAAGATAGAAGCGTTTTTTCAGCAAAGCGAATCGCTGTATCTGACCTGCGGCTTTATTCGGCTGGTATGCAACGCGGGAATTCTGCTGGCGCTGGCCTACTTGATGGCGGACAAGCATTATCTGATTACGCTGCTGACGGCGGTAGTCATTATTGAAGTGTTCGCGCTGGCGATTCCTCATTCGTGGGCCAAACATGCCGGACAATATTTTCTGCCCAGAACGTATCCGCTGCTGAGCGGGGTGCATTGGTTATTCAAACCGATTCTGAAATTATTTGAGTGGCACGACCGGCTGGTGCGGCGGCTGGTCGGGCTGCCCGCCGTCACGCCGGACGAAGTCAAAGAAGAACAACTGCTCAGCGTCGTTGAGCAAAGCAAACTCGAAGGCGTCGTGGACGAGGAAGAAATGGATATGATTGAAAACGTCCTCGAGCTTGACGAAACGACCGCTGAGCAGATTATGACGCCGCGAACCGACCTGATTGCGCTGCCGGCGGAAACAGACCTCGAAATGATTGTAAGAACAATCGGCGAGCAGGGCCACTCGCGGATCCCCATTTATGAAGGAACCGTGGATAACATCATCGGCGTCCTGTATGTCAAGGATTTGCTCAGCGAGCTGGGCAAAGAGCTGCCCGTGTTTGATTTGCGGCAGAAAATGCGTAAGGCGTATTTCGTGCCGGAGACCAAACCGCTGCGGGATTTGCTGCACGAGTTCAAAAAACAGAAACTGCACATCGCCGTGGTGCTGGACGAATACGGCGGAACGGCCGGCATCGTCACCATCGAGGATATCTTCGAGCACCTGGTCGGCGATATCGCGGGTGAATACGAAAAACCCGAACCGGAGACCCTGCATAAAATCAGCGAAACAATTGCTGAAGTCGATGCCCGGATGTACATCGACGACGTCAACAGCCAACTGGAAATCGAACTGCCGGACGAGGAGGATTACGACACGCTGGGAGGGTTCGTGTTCTCTCATCTGGGTTATATCCCAAAAACAGGGCAGACATTTGATTACGCCAATCTTCGTTTCACCGTCATCGCTGCCGAGCCGCGAAGTGTTCGGCGGGTGCGGATTGAAAATTTGTCTATCCCCCAGGAGGAAGGTCCATAAATGCAGGAAAAAGACCTGGCCATTTGTCTTCGTTCGGTCAATTACTCGGAGACTTCACAGGTGGTAACCCTGCTGACCCGCGAACACGGTAAAATCGCCTGTATAGCCAAAGGTTCCAAACGTCCCAAATCCGCGATGGACGGCCCGATTGAACCCTTTTCCTTCGGGCCGGTGGTGTTTTCCACGCCAAAAGAAGAAGGGCTTGCGTCGCTGAACGAATTTTTACAGCAACTGCGGTTCCGCCCATTACGACAAAATCTGTTCGCTCTGAACTGCGGACTGCTGGCGGCGGAATTGGTTGAATCATTCACGGAAACCTGCGACCCGCACAAAGGACTTTTTGACGCATTGGTGCATTTTCTCGACACTATCCAGGCGCGAAAACAAAAAAACGCTCATCTCGCCTGTTTAATTGAATTTGAATTGACGTTGCTGAATGAAATCGGCATTGGGCCTGTAGTCCAACAATGCGCCAACTGCTCAGCCGTTTTTTCCAGCCGGTGGAAATACGCCTATTTTTCAAGCGAGGCCGAAGGACTTGTCTGTCCCGGCTGTGAAAATTCATTTGTTGATAAGACCCGGCTCGATATTACTGCGGCGGGGGGACTGTCGCAGACAACTCACCTAAGCAAACTTCCGCAAACTTCCCTCGAAACGCTCCATAAAGCGATGCTCGGCCATTTTACCGCCCTGCTGCATCGCCCGCCGAAGCTGGCAAATTTTTTTCTGCCGCGGTGAATTTTATTGCTGTTCTTCAAACAACTCCGGCCCAGAGGAAGAATCCGTATGTTTTTGCTGCGGCATTTTCAGACCCAGATGGTCACAGGCGGCGCGGGTGATTTCACGTCCGCGGCGTGTACGGCGGACAAAACCCACCTGAAGCAGATATGGCTCGACCACGTCTTCCAGCGTATCTCGTTCTTCGCCGAGTGTGGCGGCAAGGGCTTCAATACCGGCAGGACCACCGTCATAAACCTGAATCAGCGCTTTGAGAAAAGCCCGGTCAAGATCGTCCAGCCCCAGTTCGTCAATTCGTTCCATTTTCAGCGAGCTTTCGACAATCTGCGAGGTTAATTTTCCGGAGCCTTTGACCTGGGCATAGTCCCGTACACGCTTGAGCAGGCGGTTGGCGATTCGCGGCGTGCCGCGGCTGCGAGAGGCAATCCTCTCGAGTGTACCGTCCTGACAGGACAATTCCAGTACCCGCGCCGAGCGTTTCAAAATCAACGTCAATTCTTCCCTGTTGTAAAACTCCAGATGATAAAGCATTCCAAATCGGCTGCGAAGCGGAGCGGTGAGAAGGCCGGCCCGTGTGGTCGCGCCAATCAGCGTGAACCGCTTGAGCGGAAAATTAATGGTCTTGGCGTGCAGGCCGCTATCGACGGTGAAATCCACCTTGAATTCTTCCATCGCCGGGTAAATAAATTCCTCCACCGGGGCGCTGAGGCGGTGAACCTCGTCAATGAATAAAATGTCGCCGGCGCTGATATTACTGAGAAGGCCCATCACGTCGCCCTGTTTGGTCAGCGCCGGGCCGGAGGTGACGCGAATCGCGGCGTTCATTTCGTTGGCGATGACGTTGGCTAAAGTGGTCTTGCCCAACCCCGGCGGGCCGTAAAAGAGAATATGCTCAAGCGGTTCTCCGCGTTTGCGCGCCGCGGCGATGGCGATGGACAACTTCTCCATTACGTTTCTCTGCCCAACGACTTCGGCCATCCGTTTGGGGCGAAGAACATTGTTAAACTGCTCTTCTTTATCCCCGCCGTTGTCTGCGCTAATCACACGATCTATTGCCATAATAATCTAAGAACCACGAACTTTTTATGCTTCGATTCCCTGTTTCATTCGATACACCAGCGGCACAAGCTGTTCGGCAGTTTGTATCTCCGAATGCCGTCGGCAGGCCAGCTCAATCAGCTCCATCGCCTCGTTGCGTTTTTCGCCCCAGGCGATGAGAATTTCCATCGCCTCGGTCTGGAAGGTGGCAAAACCCGCCCCCGCTCTGCCGGTGGAAACGGCTCCGGCGGCAAAGGATGCCAGCTTGCCTTTTAATTCCGCGATCATCATCTGGGCCATTTTTTTGCCGATGCCGGGCAGCGTCGCCAGCAGTTTTTCGTCGCCGCTTTCAATCGCATCGGCAATCCGTTCAATCGGCATCGCAAGCGACTTAAGACCTTTTTTGATGCCGATTCCCTTGACGCTCGTATAAAGGTTAAAAAAATCCCGCTCTGACTTGTTTAGAAAACCGACCATCCGCGGAATCAGATTTCCGCCGCCCAGCGTCCCTTCGTAATACTCCATTGTGCAGAGACTAACCTGGGAACCAATCTGTCCGGACAGGCGATTAACCGCGTATCCCGGCAGCATCAGCTCATAACAAACCGCCCCCACCTGCACCCAGGCAGTGGATTCATCTAAACTGACTAATTTACCTTCAATTTGAACTATCATTTCATACGCCTGTCATTGGCACAACACAGCGCCGCTGCAATCGCATCAGCCACATCCGGCGGCTCAGGCAATTTTGGCAATCTCAGCATCGACTGTATTGCCCGCTGCATCTGGGCTTTTCCCGCCCGGCCGTTGCCGGTCAGCGCCTTTTTAATCCGTGTCGCCGAGAAACTGTAAATATCCGCATTCACCGCCGCGGCCTGCTGCAACAGAACACCGCGGGCATGGCCCATCAGAATCGCCGTTCGCGGATGCTGATAATGCGAATACAACTGCTCCACAGCCACCGCGCCGGGGCGAAATTTTTCCAGCACCTGCCGCATATCTTCGGCTAACTGGTTGAGCCGCCGACTCAAATCTTTTTTGCCGTCGGTGCGAAAGACGCCCGCCTCCAGCAGAACCGTCCGGAGCAGCTCGGCCTTAATCACCGCATAGCCGCATACCTGCAAACCCGGATCGATACCGAGAATAATCATTTTCGTCTCCAGGTTGTCACGCCGCCGGCCTGGTCTTCGAGGACAATGCCGTGGTCTTCCAGTTGTTTGCGAATGGCGTCGGATTCGGCAAAATTTTTATTTTTCCGCGCCTCCGCCCGCTTTTGAATCATTTGACCAATCAGAAAATCTAATAGCTCATTATCCGTCGCTACCCTCTGCGGGTATTCATCAGGCACAATGCCAAGTACATCGCCGCCGAGAGCGAGGAATTGATTATCCACCGCCTTGAGCGTCCCGGCTGTGGTCTTCGGATTTTCCAGCAACCGCTGGGTTAATTTGGCCATCTCAAACAACATCGACACGGCAACAGCGGTATTGAAATCATCGTTCATCGCTTCTTCAAATTTTACTTTGACGATATCCAGCTCTTTAAGAACGGATTTATCCGCGTCGCCTGCCGGGGCGGAATTGATTTTGCTGCGCAAGGCCTGCACGGTCCCGGTAATCCGGTCATAGCCGCTCTGTGCCGCCGAAAAAGCCGCGTCGGAAAAATCAATGGTGCTGCGATAATGACCGTTGAGAATCAACTGCCGCACCGCCAGCGGTGAATACGCGCGACTCAGGGACGGATGCGTTCCTGAAACAAACTGGTCCAGCGTGATGACATTGCCAATGCTTTTGCTCATCTTCTGGCCGTTGAGAGTAACCATATTATTATGCAGCCAGTAGCGGACAAAAGGCACGCCGTTGGCCGCTTCAGATTGCGCGATTTCGCATTCGTGGTGCGGAAACTGATTGTCCAGTCCTCCGCCGTGGATGTCGATGGTCTTACCCAGATATTTCATACTCATCACCGAACATTCCAGATGCCAGCCGGGATAACCGCGGCCCCAGGGACTGTTCCACTGCATAATGTGATTGGCCTCAGCCTTTTTCCACAGGGCAAAATCCGCGGGATTGCGTTTCTCCTGATTGACCTCGACGCGGGCCCCGGCCTGCATTTCCTCAATATTGCGTCCGGATAGTTTCCCATAGCCGGCGAATTTGCTCACGTCAAAATACACCGAGCCGTTGACCTCATAAGCAAAACCTTTATCCATCAGCGTCTGCACCAGTTCGATTTGTTCCGGAATATGACCCGATGCCCGCGGGCTGATATCCGGACGAAGGCAATTGAGCCTGTCCATATCGCGGAAGAACATCACCGTATAATGCTCGGCGATAGCCATTGGGTGTTTGGCTTCCTTGCGGGCCTGTTTGGCAATCTTGTCTTCACCTTCGTCGGCGTCGTCGGTCAAATGACCTACGTCGGTGATATTCTGCACATAAGTAACCGCATAGCCCAGATATCGCAGATAGCGGACAATGACATCAAAACTAATATAGCTTTTATAATGTCCAAGATGAGGTGAGCTATATACTGTCGGCCCGCAGACATATATCCCCACCCGACCGGGCGTCAGCGGCACAAAATCTTCCAGTTTCCGCGTCAGTGTATTATAGACTTTCAATCCCATACTCGGCTCAAAATAAAAATTAAAAACAAGTCATTTCGCTCAATCTAAACATCTTTTGGGCCGGATACAAGGGAAATTTCCAGCCATCTTAACCGTCCCGCAGAAGCAGTTATCGCCCTTTTCTCCAAAAATAAGCGTCCACGATTTTCATTAACGGCCATCCTCGAATAAGCTCTGCAAGTTGAGGGTTATTTTGACGAAGATTATCAACCTGCCCCCCAAAATTGTTCTGTTGTAAGCATTGTATCAACGGCTGCAATGATCGCCTTGAGAACCCCGAATTGGGATGTTCCGCATAAGGGGGTATGCCACAAATATGGAGCCCATTTTTGAAAAAACTGTCATAAGCCGGGACACAGGCCGTCGTTCCCAACATGATTTTCGTAATCAATGTGCCGCTGCGGTTCCAATCAGTTACCTGTATCTGAATTTGGTTACCAATGGCGTTGTAAAAATCCGTAACTAAATCTACATATCCATCGATGTTATTCTCAAAGCCATTTGGGAATTGTCTATCTCTTAGTTGGATATATTGGTTATCACAAAGGACATTTATAATCGACCTAAAGAATGTAAATGTCTTCTCCCGTAAAAGAAACGAACTGCCGCGATACATTCCCCAGCTTGCCAAATAAAATGCCAAATGAAGACAGGCGTGATCCCGCAGGTCATCCGTTATTGGATTGGCCTGAAATACCGTATTCTGAAAAAAGGCATAGCAATGTGTCCATGAATACCATCGGCTATTGTTATCTTGGTGAATTTCTTCTGCAATGAGTTGTAATATTGTTGCCAAATCTTCAAACATTTTGGTCTTTCCAGATGTAATGTGATTTACACATATCTTGAAATCCAGCATTTAGAGTGCTGGATTTCAAGGTATTTTTTCCGGAATCATACAAATAATAGCGTATTCAGGTCTCCTTATGCCGCTAAACGGCTTCCCGCATCACTTCAATATGTTTTGCGAAGTCGGCGTCATTTCTTTCGGGATAATCGTCTCGGTAGTGGACGCCGCGGGATTCATTCCTCATCAGGGCGGACTGGGCCATTAACAGCGCCACAGTCAGCATA
>Ga0315294_10000641_pt1 | contig 37787 bp, 20 predicted proteins | sample YL17G13_40_MG_FD_203626 | JGI IMG/M metagenome (GOLD analysis project Ga0315294, IMG submission 203626) | Sediment microbial communities from Yellowstone Lake, YNP, Wyoming, USA - YL17G13_40 | ecosystem: Environmental > Aquatic > Freshwater > Lake > Sediment | place: USA: Wyoming | collected...
CCGCGTACGTGCTCATCATCGCCCAGAGGATGCGCTCCGCCTGATCCCGCCTGCCGAGTTTGTATAAGGCCTGAACGTAGAAATACGCCATGCACGCGGACGCGCCTCCGTTCTCGAAAACCTGCCACGTATCCGTGCCGTCATCCTTCTGCGGCGAGCCGAGGGCCCCTATTCCATATTCGTTCTTTGGGATGGGGATCAGCGGTTCGGGCAGCCCGAGGTCGAACCGGCTGTAGCCGACCTCCTTCATCTTCGCCTCGATTCGGTCTATTATCGCGTTGGCCTGGTCGTCGGGCGCCAAGCCGTATGCGATGGCGATCCCATTGACGAATACGAACCAGTAGTCGTGCAGCCCGCCGTTGACATCCTTCCATCCGGCGATGACGCCGGTCTTCGGATTGAGGAAGTTCGGCAGGTAGGCATCCCGCATGCGATCGGCATCACGCTCGAAGCGCGCGGCATGCTCGGGCCGTTTCGCCAGTCGCTCCAGGTCCGCCGTGCACCGGAATGCTCTGTATGCGAGCGCGCAGGCATAGGCATCCTCGTGGCCGAAGTTGATCTGGTCCCACCAGTTGCTGGTCGGGCAGCCGAACCGCCCCGACGTGCCCGGTCGAGTTGACTCCGGAAGCCCGTTGCCGTCCCGGTCCTGGCTCTCGATCCGGGCGGCGATATCCTCGAGAAGCGGCAGCCACTTGCGCAGGAGGTCCATGTCGCCGGTCACGCGAATCACGTTCCACGCGGCGATGAGATACGACGGGCAGGTGTCCATCAGCACATCTTCGGCGCCGACACCATAGCCGCGCGCGCCGGCCAGGTATCTATCCATAGTCTCCCTCACGAGCTGGATGGCCTCGATTCCCTTCGGCAGCGGCGGAGTGAAGGCGGCGAGGTCGGCATACTCGTAGGTGCAGAAACTGCAGTTGTCGCTCACGATGTTGTTGCTCAGGATGCCGATATCGGGCCGATACTGCAGGCCGTTCAGCCAGTGCCGCGGCATCGCTCGGAGACGGGGCTCGTCACGCACCAGATAAGCCAGCGGAATCGTGTCCGCCTCGACCGAGAACCGGAGCCGGCATTTCGACAGCCCGGGCTCGACGATGCAGATTCCATCCTCCCGGCGATTTCCCGGCAGCGCGATGGTCGCATTCCATTGAGCCTGCGGACGCAGCGACTCGCCTTCGATGCGCGCGCTTCCCCTATCCGTTCGCTGAACGAGAAGGCTGCCGTAGTCAGACGCGTGCAGAATACAGGGCAATGGAGCGGTCGTTTCCGGGGTCGGATTCGCGAAAGGCGCGACGGGCGTTTTATCACAGGCAAAGGAGAGCTTAACGCCCGGCGGGGCACTGAGCGCCACGGGTTCAGATGCAGCCCACGTGAGAATCATCCTCACGCACTTGTCCTCGAGGCGAAGCTCCCAGAGCGACTGAACGCCGCCGGAGAACTCGACTCTGTAACGAACCACATTTCCCCGGCGCTCAATCTCGACGTTCTCATACGGATCAGGGTCCGAGAAGCATGGGGCGAAAGACGGACCGGCGCCTTCCGGCTTCAGCAGGTTCTCGTCGAGCTTGCCGTCTCCCAGGCTGTCCCAGCACAGCGCAGTGATCCGCGGGGACTTGCGCGACACGGTCAGCCGCAGCCATCTGGAGCGGAACTCGATCTCGTCCCCGCGCTCGACCACCGTCAGGTTCTTCTCACTGGTGGGCATGAGCACCGGCTTTATCGGAGGCTCAATTCTCGCCGCTTTGACCGGCATTGATTCCCCGCCCACGAGCTCGCCGTGGACCTCGAGTTCCGATATCTGCGCGTACTCCGGGTGCTGCGTGTTCGATGACCGTTCGATCCTGAGCCGGAAGTTGTCGGTCGCCACGGGCGCGAAGGACTGCTCCACGGCGGACGTGTCCGCGTCCATACGATTGCCGGTGACGCTGAAAAGGGTGTGGAACGTCAGGCCGCCGTCCGGGCTCCACTCGCCGACGAAATCAACGGGATAGCCCGACAGGTCGGTGCGCCGGACCACGACCCGGGAGATTCGCGCCGGTTCGCGGAACTTGACCCAGACCCAGTGAGGATGGCGTTTCTCCAACGCGGCATGCCAGCGGTTCAAATCGGGCGGATCGGAAGGCCCGACCCACTTGCCGTCAACGGCATTCGCAGCCCCCTGCGCGCCGTACTCGGAGTCTGCGATGACGACCGCGCCGTTCGAGCTGAGGGCGACGTTCGCCGCGCAGGCAGGGTCCGCGCTTGGCACGATGGTGACCAGGATGAGCAAGGAGAGCATGATAAGTGTTCTCATGCCCTCCTGTTCGCCGTGAGGCGCCCGTGCTCCTCCGGGGCTTGGGCAGCCCGTTCTGCGCAGCCGGGGCGTATTTGCGCAGAGCGGTGCACGCCAACGGAGCAACGAACCGGACCGCCAGCCTGCTGACGTGGGTATTAGACCGGGCAGCGAACACCTACGCGACCTTGAGCGCGGAGTTTTCATGAGGCAGGGCAGCAACGCGTCCGTAGCTATTCACGGTTTCTCGTTTTGGCGGGTGGGGACAGAGGAGGGCTCAACCGCTGCGGCCGTACCGTTACTGACGGAGCTCGGTGCGACTGCACCAGCTAGCCTGCGGCTGCGTTTCACCATGTACAACCACGCGGCTGCCAGACTTGAGAGCACCCCAACGAGAAATGATACCGCTATATCTAGCCACCGGTCTCGCCTCGCATTGCGAGCTAGCAGCCGGGTGATGCTGTCGACTGTTTCTTGATCCACCTTTGCCAAAGGCGCCCAAGCCTCGTGCTCCCTCTTAACGGCCTCCAGCGCCGTTTGCTCAGCGCGAACGTCATCGCGCAGGGCATCGATGTACTCAATTGAGCGCTTCAAGCTTGTGCGCGCCTGCTGCAGATCCCGGAGCCGAGCCGAGGTCGTTTCCGAACCCTGCGGCGCGGCGATCTGAAGCAGGACGACTGCCAGTACCGGAACCATCCCAATCAGCAAGAACCCGTAATCCCAAAGGAGTCGGCGCGCCCTGCTCACTACGTACCTTACCCCCGTTAGCCTGCTCTGCCGTGCCCAAGAGCGCACGGCTAGTGCAGCATTGTCGGCCCAAGCAGCGTCCGCTGACGTTGCCTTCGCAGTCAAGAGCCTCAGCCAACGGGGTGAAATGTCAATGTACAGTCTTCGATCACCGTACACCGAAAGCGAGAAGCCGCGGACGGAGGCAAGACTGTCCAGGTGGGCGACGGCATCGCTGAATGAAGACGGCTTGAGGTCGACCGCTCGACCTCCGGGATCTCTCCCGGTGATTGACACCGTATCGCGGCTCGGCAAATCGTCGTATCCAAGGAGATCCTTGCAGAGCAAGCACAGGCTGCGAACACTCAGAGCGGTCAGTGACACGTCAAAGAGTCGCGCTTCGCAGGTAACCTCGCGATACCCCGCTAGGGAAACTGGCCCGCCTAACGCCGGGGATATCTCGTCGATCCGTGAGGCAAGTCTCTCAGCGAACGCATTGCTCTCGTCCTCGTCGTCTGATTCGACCTCGAGGGAATCCGCGTAGCTAGTCCGTGTCGGCTCGTAGAGGTAGACCACCACGCTCCGGCTTCCTCGGGAACAGTCCAGTGCCAACTCGGATACCCTAGCCAACGACGGCAGAAATTGGGTAGCCTCGGCCACGTCAGAGAACTCGCCCTTTTTGTTGAGCCCAGACGCGTCAGAACCACTGATGGCTATGCTGAGGCGTAGGCCATCAGCACCGGTGCTCTTACACCACCGGGCTGCCATACTGCCGAGCTCCTGGCAAAGCTGCGAAGTGAGGTGGCGCTTGCCAATCTCCCTTGTAACCTGGAAACTGGACATTGTTTTAGCTTCACTGGCTATGTGCGGTGTCTCCCAGCCGTAAGACGCCGGGTATTACAATCTGTATATTCTGCGCCCAGATAGACATATCCTGCACGTCATGCAGAGGGCGGCCTGGTTGGCAAGTCTGCATCAAGGCCACATATTCGCTGCAGCAAAGCCCTCGCGTTTCGTCCCCGGATCGGAGGCCGGACGACCGGGATGCCGACGCATGTAGGAATCCCTCCACCCTTGAGGGGGAGGGCACGGGAGGGGGGTTTTCTCCGACTCCGTCGGCCCGACCCCTCCCCTCTGTCCCCTCACTCAACCGGCGGGGAGGTCTTGGTGAGCTGCCATCCCCCTCAGCATCATCCGAGCCGCCTCCTTGTCCGGGATCGGGAAGGCGCCGAAGACGTCCGGGTCGGTGTGGATCGGAGGCCGGAGGACCGGGATGCCGACGCATGAGGGACAGCCGTCCTCGCAGCCGCATTCCTCGATCATCGCCAGGCAGGAGCGCATCAGCTCCTCGGCCATCTCGAAGCCTTTCTCCGCGAATCCCAGCCCGCCGGGATAGCGGTCGTAGATGAAGATCGTCGGCGATCCGGTGTTCGAGCTGTCCACGATGCCGCCGATGTCCTGCTTGTCGCACATCGCGAAGAGCGGGAGCGCGTGAACCATCAGATTCCGGATGCCAACCAGCCCCTCGACGGGATTGCGCTTGCATCTCCGAACCTCGTCCAGCAGCTCCGCGGGCGGGATGATCCAGAACGCCGTCGTTTCGAGGTGCTGGGGCGGGATGTCCACCTTCCCGTAGCCGATGCTGTCCAGGCTGTAGAACTTGATCTTCTTGAAGCCGGTCGTCTGCCACGTGACTGTCGCGGGGCCATAGAACAGCGACGCGGAGACAGGGAGATGGGGAGACGGGGCGAGCCGGCGGGTGCGTATGTCCGTGTGATGGACGGAGGAGTTGAGTGTTGAGTGTTGAGCGTTGAGAGATTCCCCCTCACCCTTGCCCTCTCCCGCTAGGGGAGAGGGGATGGTACTCTGGGTGTCACCCTTGCCCTTCCACGCCTCCGGCGGTCCCGCTTCCGCGGGATCCCGAAGCAAGCGGGAGCTCCCGTCCGAAGGCGGGACTCCCGTCAAGGGAGAGGGGATGGCGCTGTCGGTTTCACCCTCACCCTGACCCTCTCCCGTCAAGGGAGAGGGGATGGCGCTGTCGGTTTCACCCTCACCCTGACCCTCTCCCGTCAAGGGAGAGGGGATTCCTGGCACTGGCGACGGGCGACGGACGACGGACGACTGGATGCGTATGGACGCATCCAATATCGCCTGGGTGTAGTAGTCCACGTCCGCGGGGCGCACGTAGGCCACCTTGTTCGCGAGGTCGAGGTCCTCGACGAAGTACGTCTGCGCCTCGTGCATGTAGACCGCCCCGGGGTAGACGAGCTCCGGCGCGCTGATGGAGTCCACCTGGCCGATGACTTGGCCCGATGCCGGATACCCGATGCCAGATGGCGGATCACCCTCACCCTTACCCTCTCCCGTCAAGGGAGAGGGAATTCCTCGTACTGGCGACGGGCGACGGACGACGGACGACGGACGACTGGCGGCGGACGACGCGTCCATCTCCACTATCGTAAACGTATTGTCCGAGATGGTGCGCAGGTTCACATCCGCCGCCGGGAAGTCGGGCCTCGACCAGTACCAGGTATTGTCAATCTGCTTGAAGTCGCCTGATTCCTCGAGGATCCCGGCGATCTCGGGCATCTGGGGACCGAAGACGGGTTGAGAGTTGAGTGTTGAGGGTTGAGTGTTGAGGGATTCCCCCTCACCCTGGTCCTTCCACGCCTCCGGCGGGATCCCGTCCGAAGGCGGGACTCCCGTCAAGGGAGAGGGGATCGCGGCGCGGCTCTCACCCTCACCCTGACCCTCTCCCGTCAAGGGAGAGGGAATTCTTGGTGCTGGTGGTTGGCCGCTGGCTGCTGGCTGCTGACGGCTGACGGCTGACGGCTGATCGCTGAGGGCTGGCGGCTCGGCGGGAGTCTCGCCCTCCCGCCGTTTCAGCGGAAGCTCGAAGGCCGCGCAGCGCATGTGGCTCGCCAGGATGTAGGGATTGTCGGCATCTATGATCGCGTGTTCCGGCGACTGACCGAAGAAGTACTCCGGGCGCCGCATGAGATACTGGTCAATGGGATCGTTGTACCCGACAAACACGACCAGCGACTCTTCGACGGAGCGACCGGCTCTGCCCGCCTGCTGCCAGGTGCTCGCGATAGTGCCGGGAAAACCGATGATGATGGCCGCGTCCAGCCCGCCGATGTCAATGCCGAGCTCGAGCGCGTTCGTGCTCGTGATGCCCATCAGCTCGCCGGTGAAGAGCTGGCGCTCGATCTCGCGGCGCTCCTCCGGCAGATAGCCGCCTCGATAGGCGCGGACCTTCTCCGCGAGAGCGGGGTCGGCGCGCCGAAGGGCATCTCGCACGTATCTGTACATCAGCTCGGCGACAACGCGGGCCCGGCCGAAGGTTATGGTCCGCACTCCGCTTCGCATGAGCTGCGTCATAAGCTGCTGAGCCTCGACGTTCGAGCTCCGGCGCTCCATGCCGCCGACGTCAATGCAGGGCGGATTCCAGAAGACGAACTGCTTCGCGCCCCTGGGAGAGCCGTCGTTATCCACCAGAACCATTGGGACGCCGGTCAGCTTTTCCGCCAGTTCCACCGGGTTGGCGATCGTGGCCGAGGAGCAGACGAACGTCGGATTGGACGCGTAGTGGCGGCAGATTCGGCTCAGCCGGCGGATGACGTTCGCGACGTTCGAGCCGAAGATCCCGCGGTAGGTATGGATTTCGTCAATCACGACGCAGCGCAGGTCGGCGAAGAACCTGCTCCATCGGCTGTGGTACGGAAGAATCCCCTGGTGGAGCATGTCGGGGTTCGTGAGGATGATGCTCGCCTCGTCGCGGAGCTTCCGGCGCGTGGTTGTGGGAGTGTCGCCGTCGTAGGCGCCGGCCTTCATGATGGGGGCGAGCGCAGGCTCGATCTCGGCATACCGGCGGAGGCCTCGAAGCTGATCCTGGGCGAGCGCCTTGGTGGGGAAGAGGTAGAAGGCCGTTGAGCGTTGAGAGTTGAGTGTTGAGCGTCGCCCTGTCTCCCCGTCTCCTCGTCGCCCCATCGAAAGCAGCGCCTCCAGGACGGGCAGGTTGTAGCACAGGGTTTTCCCGCTGGCGGTGGAGGTGACGACGACGATGTTCCGGCCTGCGCGGACGTTTTCGATGGCACGAACCTGGTGGGTATAGAGGTTCGTGATGCCCATCTGCGCGAGCGCGGAGACGAGCTCCGGCGGGAGTGGCTCGGCAAGCTCGGCATACGCGGCCTCGCGGCGCGGAATCCGGTGAATGTAGACTATCTGATGGCTGTAACCCCTGGACTTGCGGATATCCTCCAGGAATGCGGTGAAGTCCATGCACGGCCTCTTTCGAGTGTTCGTTCGACGGCACAGAGGGCGATTCCTGCGGCGGAAGCTGGATGGCGATGGGCGGCTGGATACCGGTCGTTTCACCAGTTTTTCGTTTTTCACTTGACAACTGGTAGGAAAGGGGGTAAGCTTATTATACTCTCTAAGACCTCGAAAGAACTGAGCTGCGCCGACGCAGGACGAGCGCCCTGAGGTGTTTGCATGGGCCGAGCAAGGCTCACTGCCGTTTTGATGCTCTGTTCCGTACTGGCGACACCCGAAGTGCTGCACGCGGCCGTATTCCGTGTTGACGCAGCGGCATCGGGTGCGAACAACGGCGCGTCCTGGACGGACGCCTTTACCACCATTCAGGCCGGGATAGACGCGGCACGCGCGGCTGCCGGCGGCGAGGTCTGGGTGAAGGCCGGCGTCTACAGCGGATGCAACTCCGATCCCGTAAACGACAGCTTCGAGGCACGGGATCCGAACTCGGTTGATCTTATCGGGGAGGAGCGGGAGCTCTGCTATCAATCCTCTGGCGCCAGCCGATTCGCCCACCTCACACTCCTTTATTTGACCGGCGACGTAACAGTGGAGCCACCTGCAGCCAGCTTAGGGGGCACGAGCGAGCTAGACCCCCTTGCCGTGCGACTGGCAGCCCTCGTGCAGACCAATCCCGACCTGCTCGTGTTCGCCAATCACCCAAGTCGGACATCAGGGGCAGGCGCAGGCGATACCAGAATATCGAGGGAGGACCTGGCAGCCGCTGTGAATGCAAACGGCCTGCACGGCATGGAGATCAAGAATCCTGAGGATGCGGGCAAGTGGGACTATGTGCTGGCCAATCTGGACGACCAGGCTGGAGACTGCCGCAAGATACTGTGGGGGTTACGGGCTGACGATCAGCATTACGCGGGCGGCATCTGCGCCGGCGGCGGCGCCATGATGGGCACGATCCCGACCGCTCAACAGGACCCCGTGTACACGGACAGGCGGGTGGCGCTGCGGGACATGATCCGCAGGGGAAGCACAGTGAGTCTCCCCCCGAACGCCAGATGCGGCATGCCCACTTACACCCTCAACAGTTCAGGCGGGAGCGCCGGAGCGTTCGGCATCAGCCTGTTCGTAGGCAACGCAACAAGCGCGCAGTTGCGGTTTTACGGCTGCGAGTGGGCGACGGGAGTCGCCCCGGGCGCGCTGCTGTACCAGGCGCCCGTCTCGGTCAACTCCACCAACTCCGTGAGCTATTATCTCACTCAAAACGGAAGAGCGGACGGCGTGCCGCTGACGAACGAACAGAAGGCAAACATAAAGTACATTCGCCCCGTTCTTCAGATGACCTTCTCGTGGGGCGAGACCGGTCAGACGTACCTCCAGCCCGTCAGGATCAGGAGCGATGGCAACTGGTGGAACGGCCCCGCGTATACGCTCGCCGGCGGTCAGGGCAGCATCGGACCTTCGCCGTACCCGTCGGGAGGTACGGACACGGGGGAGACGATATACTTCAATACTCATTGTCATTCACTCATGTCCGACGGAGATGCGACACCGCAGACCATGCGCAGGAAGTACTGGGCAGCCTACGGCGAATTCGACCCCACCAAGCCTCGGTTCACTGTAATCACCGACCACAACACCCGCACGCCTTTCGTCCCGCCGACCCGCAGTGTGGTGGTCTTGAAGGAAGGTGTGGAACTCTACGGCGGGTTTGCAGGGACTGAAACGGTCCGGGATCAGCGCAAGCCGGATCTCAATGCAACCGTGATAGACGCGCAGCAGGCTGGGCGGGGCGTCTACTCCTGCGGGACCGATTGGGGTGTCAAGACCAACGCCATGCTGGACGGGTTCGTCATCAGATACGGAAAAGTGGGCGGTAACGCAGCCGGAGGAGGAATGTATAACTGGGAATGCTCCCCTACGATCAGCAACTGCACATTCGTAAACAACCAGGCGGTGATCGGCGGCGGCTTGTGCAACTCCTCTTCGTCCCCAAGTATCACCAACTGCACTTTCAGTTACAACTCCGCCGGGACGACTCCACCGTGGCGTCCAGGCGGAGGAATGTTCAACGAGTGCTACAGCTCGCCCAGGGTCACGAATTGCAGCTTCGAGTACAACTCGGCGCGCAAGGGAGGCGGCATGTGCAACTTTATGTCGTCCCCTTTGGTCAGCGACTGCACGTTCTATATGAACAGCGTGAACGGCTACTATTCCTGCTGGGGCGGCGGAATGTATAACTGGCGTTCGTCTCCCGAGGTCACGAACTGCACTTTCCAGAGCAACACGGCCAACGCCACGTACGGCTATGGAGGCGGAATGTACAACGAGTCGGGCTGTCCGGCCGTCACACGCTGCACGTTTCAAGACAACTGTGCAGATGGTCTCCTGGGCGGTGGTGGTGGGATTAGCAGCCGCTCAGCCTCACTGGTCATCAGCAGTTCCATATTCGCGGGAAACAGCGCAAGAGGATACTACGGGATGGGCGGCGCTATATATGATCGGGACTCCTCGTCCACAGTCATCACGAACAACACCATCACGAGCAATCAGGCGTTTTGGTCCGGTGGAATCTACTGCTACAACGCCTCCGGCACTCTGGCAAACAACATAGTGGCGTTCAATGAGGGCGGGATCTGGGGGACCGGAAGCTCACCCGTACTTTTGTGCAACGACGTGTATGGAAATAACACAGACTACGCCGGCATCAACCCGGGAACGAGCGACATCTGCATGGATCCGCTGTTGGCAAATCCGGCCGGAAGGGACTACCATCTGGCTTCAATCTCCCCCTGCATCAATGCCGGAAGGAATGATGCGCCCGGCCGAGGCGCCCGCGACATGGACGATGAGAGCAGGATATACGGGGCAGCGGTGGACATCGGCGCAGACGAGCTCTGGCCCGCACTGCTCAATGCGAAGTCTCTGGGCGACGATGCGTCGTTCAACCTGGAAGCGGCCATCGTGACCGCGGCATTCACCGGTTTCTTTTACGTAGAAGCCGACGACAGATCGTACGGCATTCGAGTAGACAAGCCGGATTACAGTCTCACGCCCGGGATGAGGGCGAGAGTCGAAGGAAAGATCTGGACGAACGGCGATGGCGAGCGATATGTAGAGGCGACGACGGCCGATGAGAGAGGGAGCGGGAGCGTCAAACCCCTGGGGATGGCCAACCGGGCTATCGGCGGCGGAGATTGGCACTACGAGAAACTCACAGGCGGGGGGCAAAGGGGCGTGCAGAATGGCCCCGGGTTGAACAACATCGGCATGCTCATCTGCACGACCGGACGGGTGAAGTATGCCGATACCGGGTACTTCTACGTAGACGACGGATGCGCCCTGAGCGCCGGCCTGGGACCCATCGGAGTCAAGGTATTGGGATCCGTCCCGGTCGGCCAGGGCGAGAACCCTGTGGGCAAGTACGTGAAGGTCACCGGCATAAGCTCCTGCTTCAAGCACGGAGATCACCTCGACCGCCTGGTTCGGGCGACGGAGGTCGTGGTGGTTCAATAGCCCCGAGTAGGGCAGCCCGGGTTGCCTCATGCCGCCTTCTGCTGGATCACTGCCTGCTGGGCCAGGGAGAGATTGCTCTCGGCCTCGCGGTAGCCGGGTCGGATGGCGAGAGCCTGGCGGTAAGCTATCACGGCAGCCTCATAGGCGCTCATTCGGAAGTAGCAGTTCCCCAAACCGAGGAAACCCTGGGCGTTTTGCGGATTGCGCGACAATCCCGCCTGGTAGACATCCGCCGCCTCCGCGTACCGGCCTTTCGAGTACAGAAGGTCGCCCGCGCCGAAGTGAGCATCCGAGAAGGCGGGATCTATCTCGACCGCTCTGGCAAAGCGGTCCAGGGCTTCTGCCACGCGATCCTGCTGTGAGTAGAGTAGTCCCAGCCCGGCATGCGCCTGCGGACAATCTTCACGCAGCTCGATCGCTCGAAGGTAGTTCTTCTCTGCCGGCTCAAGCTCGCCCAGCGCCTGCATGCAAATGCCCAGTTTGAAGCGAAGCTCAGGCGTCTCAGACCCGCTCTCCAGAAGCTCCTGGTACCTGGCCCTGGCTTCCTGGTAACGCCCCCGGGCCTGGTACGTCTCAGCGAGGTGCATGACCGCCGCCTGACTCGAAGCCCCGAGCTGAAGCGACCGCTGAAGGTGCTTCTCGGCGCTGCTCGAATCGCCCATATTGAAGTACGCGGCGCCCAGCAGTTCGTGCGCCTGAGCGTCGTCCGGGTTGGCTAGGATCACCTTCCGGCAGTGCTCGATCGCTCTCCCGTAGTCGCCCAGTCCGGCGAACGCGCGTGCAATCCCGTACTCGGCCTTGTGTCCGAATACTCCGGGGTCACCAAGCCAGATGCCCCCCTGCCCCTCTCGCATAGCCGATTGGAACTCGGGTATGGCCTCCTCGTACCGGCCGAGTATCAGCAGGGCATTGCCTCTGCAGTAATGAAGCTCCGGATGGCGGATCCCCTTCTGCTCCGCGAGATCGAGCGCCGTCAGCGCCTGCTGTACTCTACCCGTCTTGCACAGCGCCTGAGCCAATCGGGAGAACGTAGCAGCAGCGAACTCATGACGTGGCACGACGAGTTCCGCCGCCCGGTTGAAGTACGTCACCGCGTTCTCATACTCGCCGTTCGACGAGTAGATCATGCCCAGGTTGTACAAGCAGTAGGGGTCGTCCGGATTGTCTTTCAAATCGGCCTGGAGGAGATTGATGTACCGCTCGTGTTTCCGCCGCTCGTCCATCATTTCCGGCCGATAGCCGTAGTGGTGGATGAGCGCGTCGAGGTTGGCCAATCTGCCGCCGGAGTTGAGTATCTGGACGTCTACCCGCTCGTGCACTCGGCCCGTGTACCGGTATTCAGGCCGGTTGCGATACAGGCGGCAGGCTCGGTGTACGAAAAGTCTGGCGTCCGAGTCTGCGGCGAGATAATTGCGGAAAGTCAACGCATAGGCATCCGCCGAGGGATTGCGGACCGCTTTCAGTATCTCATTCCTGGAGCTTTCATCCAGCCTCTCGTCGGCGTCGAGAACGAGAATCCAGTCGCCCTTGGCGTGCTCCAGGGACACATTGCGGGCGTCGGAGTAATTGTCGCTCCAGTCGAACCGGTGCACGACCGCGCCGTGAGATTTGGCAATCTCCGGCGTTCGATCCGTGGAGCCGGTGTCCACAACTACTATCTCGTCAACGATACCCTCTACGCTTTTCAGACTGTCGCCGAGGAACTGCTCCTCGTTCCTGGCGATCATGCAAAGAGATATGGTGGGACCTGAGGCAGACGACCGGCTATCCGCCTGAACGAGCGCGGCCGACTTCCGCAACGCTGAGCTGATATGCGAGAGCCGGGAATCAATATCCGCCTGCGTCGGTCCGGTGGTCTGGCGTCGCTTTTTCCCTTTCTTCTTTCCGACCGGTTTGACGGCGCGGAGCTGGGTCCGGATTCCCTCCAGCAGCTCAACCGCCTCACGGTTCGCGGGATCCAGCTCGACTGCGCGGCAGGCACTGTCGGCGGCTTCCAGAGAACGACCTTCATCCGCAAGAAGACGGGCGAGGTTCCGATAGGTCTCCGCGAAGTCCGGCGCGATGTCCTTCGCACGGGCGAGAATCGAGCGCGCGGTCTTCCCGTCACCCAGGGCATTACGCGCCAGCGCCAGGCCGTTCATCGCTTCGACATCGTCCGGATCGCTTACCAGAGCGTTCCCCAAATGGGTGATCGCCTGCTGCCAGCTTCGTTCCCGAACGGCGCGAAGGCCCAGTTCCCTATCATCGGCATCCGTTTTCGTTACGCGTAGAGGCATTCTCTCGTCCTCGCTTTCATGCGCTCATGCCGCCTGCCGCCAGTCACTCAGGCGCACGCATCTGCTCGAAAACTGTGTTTGCAGCCTGTCGTCCAGCGTGCCGCCTGCCAGTATTATGAGTGCAGATGGGTCCTTCGGCAGGTCGTTTGTGATCTCGATGTCGGGGCAGTTCTGCTCGTCCACACCCAGTCGCTGTAGATACTCAGCGACCAAGCCGCAGGCCTTTTCGGGATCGCTGCGGGTAAGGCTGCCGGCGTACAGTTGAAGCAGCGTCCCGTCCCGCGGAGTGTTCGAGCGCGCAAACTCCTCCACGATCGGCTGCCAGGTTCCTGCCTCTGCCCACTTCGGCGCGGCGAACCAACGATCTGAGGAACCGGAGGCCTGGCCCGAGGCGTCCGGGGCCACGGGACAAAAGTGGCAGTCCGGATCGAACGGCTGCCGCACTACGTTCGACAGGTCGCAGGCGGCTCCGTACACCAGGTCCGCCGGCAGTCCCCATTTCTGCTTGAATATCTCCCAGTTCTTCAGGAGCAGTTCCTGATAGTTGATGCGCTGGCCGGCGAACGTCCGACTTCCGAAATGATGAACGAAGCAATCGCTCGCAATGACCGATCTGAAGCCGGCGATGGCCGCCCGGATCGAGAAGTCGTCGTCCTCGAAATTGCCCAGCCCATATCGGGTGTCCAGACCGCCGATTTTCTCGACGACCGCGCGTTTAATGAGCATGCAGAATCCCACCACCCGCCAGAAAGGCTTGGTCTCGCCGAAATGTTCCTCAGTCCAGCGGGCGGCAAACTCGTCAAGACCGTTGAGCGATGAGGTGTCGTAGGTGACCTGCTCGACTTGCTGCGGCCCTGAAATGCGATTGGTGACAGGCCCGACGATGCCGAGCCCCGGATCCTTTTCCGCACAACCGAGCGCGCGCTCCAACCACCCGGGAGTGACGACGACGTCGTTGTTGAGGAGCAGTATGTAGTCTCCGTCGGCGGCGGCAATGCCCGAGTTGTTCCCCGCCGCGTATCCCAGATTCTCCTCATGGCGAAGCACTTTCACCGCCCTGCAATGATCGGCCTCCGAGTCGCCGCGCGAGTCCTCCCATCGCCTGCGGAACCGGGCCAGGAACTTGTCTGTCCCGTCCGTTGATCCGTTGTCCACAAGCACGAGTTCATACGGCGTTCGTGTATGCCGCTGGATGCTCTCCAGGCAGAGCTTGGTGTAGGAAAGCTGGTTGTGCGCCAGGATGACTATGGAAACGAGCCTGTCGCTCGAAGCCGGTTCGGCGGTCTGGAATACGGTTTCCAGGCTGCCCTTCACGGCCTTCGGGGAATAGCGTCCTTCCACCTTGCTCTTGCCGTTCCGGGAGAGCTGAGTCCACAATTCCTTATCGGTATAGAGTCGGACCACGCAGGCGGCGAATTGCTCCGCCGTGTCTCCTATCAGCACGTCCTGACCATCCACAAGCTCCATGCCCTCGGCGCCCATGGATGTGGTTACGACCGGCAGGCCCCAGGACAGGGCTTCGCCGACCTTTCCTTTCATCCCGGCGCCGTAGCGCAGCGGACTCACCGAAATGCGCGCCTGCATGAGGTACGGCGTCAGGTCCGGCACGTATCCGGTCACGATGACCCGCTCCGATGCCAGCGCTTTCACATGGTCGGTCGGGTTGTTTCCGACAATGTACAGCTTCACCTCCGGCAGATCCTTGACAATGACGGGGAGGACCTCGCCGCAGAAATACCGCACGGCGTCCTCGTTCGGCGGGTGGTTGAAATTGCCGACGAACAGCAGGTCGGATGTGTTGTCGAACTCCTTGACGGCCTCGATTTCCTCATGGACATTCGGGATGACATCAATGGGCTTGCCGCCGACGAGGCCCTCTATCGCCTGCCTGTCCTCGGGAGTCACGACCCAGAGCCTGTCCGCCTTCTGGTACACCGCCAGCTCGCGCTGCCGGTTGTACAGGGCCTTCTCCTTCAGCTCGGCGTCGCCTTTGACCTCGGCCTCCCGCGTCTCGCGGATGAAGTGAATGTCCACGGTATCTACGATCATGCGCGTCTGAGGCGAGAGCCTTCGCAGAAGCGGCAGGTACAACTCCGCCAGATGCCAGTAACTGAGAACGGCATAATCGAAACTGCGCTCCTGGAGAAGCAGTTCGTAGTTGATCGGGGGCACACCCGTTATGTCGAATCCGGCGCTCCTCATCCCCTGCGCGTCCCAGGCGTACACTTCGATGCCGAGGTCCTCCAGAATGGGGCGATACCGATCCTCCAGCGAGCCGTTTCTGGCTACGAAGGTCACATGGAAATCCATCTGCTTCAGGAGCTTCAAGATGGAGAACAGCCGCAGGGAGCCCGATGCCCGATCGAACATCGGAAGAAGCGGATCCACGACCAGGATGCTCCTCTGCGCCTGCCGGTTGGAGGCTGTCACCACGTTTCTGGGATCGTTCGCGTACTGCCGGCTGAGTGTGCTCGCCCACTTCTCAACGAATTTGGCACGATTCTCGAGCTGGTAGCGCTTGTAGCCGGACTGGAGTTGGGTACCCGCCGTCCGGCCCTCGTGGTGGATAACAACGCTCTTCGGCTGGTAGTAGACCTTGAAGCCGCGCTCGCGTATCTGGAAGCAGAGGTCCGTATCTTCGTAATACGCCGGGGCAAAGCGGCGGTCGAACCCGCCGATGTCTCTCCACAGGTCGGTTCTGACCATCAAGGCCGCGCCCGAACAGTAGTCTACCTCGCGGACGAAATTGAACCTGGGATCGGTGGGGCTTCCGTGCCTGCCATAGTTCCACCCGTGGCCGTCGGAGAAGGTGATGCACCCGGCCTCCTGCAGTTTGCCGGTCGGGTAGACGAGTTTCGACCCGACTGCGCCGCGGTCCGGCTTCTTGTCAGCGAACTCCACCAGCGAGCTCAGCCATCCCTGCTGGACCTCCGTATCGTTGTTCAGGAAGAGCAGGTAATCGCCGACGGCGAGCTCGGCCGCGGCGTTGCACGCCTCGACGAAGCCCTTGTTCTCTGAGTTGAAGATGCATCTCACCCTGGCCGACTGCATTCCCTTGAGATACTCAGCCGTGCCATCAGTCGAGGCGTTGTCCACCACTATGACCTCGTACTCAGGCCCCTGAGTATTCGTGAAGATCGCCTGCAGGCAGTTGCGCGTGAGGCCGAGATTGTTGAACACGGGGATGATTATGGAGACTTTGGGCTTTGCGGACTCGCCTGCGGGGGCAGGTTTTCTGCATATGATGATTGACTGCCGCGCGATGCCGAACTCAGGCATCTCTGTCTCGACGTACTCGAGCTCGAAGCCGGCGTCCTGCACTTCCGTCAGGAAATCGCGGCCATAGATGCGGTAGACGAGAGTATCCTGGGCGTGATATATCGGCTCCATGAGGAAGATATCCTCGTCTCCATCGGGCTGCACCCGGGTTATGGTGTCGCCGTCGGGCCGGAAAGGAACCTGAAGCAGCATGACTCCGCCCGGCTTCAGCACCCGGTATACCTCGTGCAGCGCCTCCCGGTAGAGACGGACATGCTCGAACACATCCGAAAGCATGAGCACATCGAAGAATCCGTCGCGATACGGCATCTGCTGGAGATCGGCGTACTCGCGATTATCGTACTGCTCCTGCATCTTCTCAGGCACATACTGCGTATTGAAGTGATCGCACAGCTTTGGAAGGAGCTTCGCATGCGCCCGGAAGCTCGAGGCCTCGAATACCCGACGGCTGCTGTCGGGCTTCCAGGACTTCAGGGGCCCGGTTTCGCCCAATACAGCTCTGAGCGCGCAGACCAGCATGCGGTCCCTGCTGATCGAGCCGCAGCACGTACAAGGCAGGCTTTCCCGCAGGTTGTCCGGATTGGTTACCGCAAACTCCGTCTCTGCACCGCAGACCAGACAAGTCCCACGCCACGTATCCGCGGCTGAGGCGGATTGAGATGATCGGCGCAGTTGGGCGCAGACATCGCTGAGGGGCACATGGACTGTCGGCAGACGCGCAATTCGGAGGTCGCGGCCCAGATCATCCTCCAGGGAAGTTTTTGCTTCAGGCCCGAGCCGCTGGAGAGACGCCGAATCCTCGGCGGATCTGCGAAGCTGCTCAAGTCTTGCCCTGGCTTCGGTGTTGCCATCATCAACTGCCAACACTCTGGCATAGAACGTGGATGCGTCGTTCGACCTGCCGGCGTCGCAGGACAGATTGGCGAGCGCGAGCAGAGTTTCCACGTCATCAGGGTTGTCTGCCAAAGCCCTTTCGTAGAGCGGAACCGCCTTTTCCGTCTGTCCTGTCGCCGCATGGAGGTCGGCCAGGTTCTTCCGAGCGGTACCGTCGTTCTCATCCAGCGACAAAGCCCGCTCCAGGTGGAAAAGGGCTTTCTCCACGTTTCCCTTTTCGCAGTAGAGTACGCCCAGGTCGTTGTGCATCTGCGAGTGGTCCGAATCGAGAGCCAGGAGCTTCTCCAGTTGCCGAATCGCGTCGTCGGTCTTTCCGGCGGCGTACAACAGGGCTACGGTCTCGCTCACCAAGGCGCGCCTCGTGGCCTCGAGGTAACCTCGTCCGAACTTCTGATCCGGCTCGAGATGGTTGCCCTCGCCCCATTCGTTCCAGGCGTTGATGAACACGAGCCTGTGATCGGGTTCTTGCGGCCTGACGCGCCCGATCACCAGCTTCAGCCATTTCTCGTAGGCTTCGGGGGACGAGTCCTTCAGTATGAAAGCCGCCCTCTTTCGCCTGGGCGAGTTGTCCCACTGCGGGAGAACGCAGGGGATGCAGTTGTCCTCGTCGGCCGCGGCGCCGGCCATAGAGGGCCAGGCACCGTCGTAGGCGACCACAACGTCTTTCTCCGGATCGGGAGTTGCCTGAGCCGCATGCTCTCCTTCGTCGTCCCGGCCCGCATTACGCGGAAGTCGGAGCAGAGACAGGCTGAGCTTGCGCCGGTCGTGATCGCTGAATATCTTATTAAAGCTCGGCTGGAACATGAGCTGGCTGTCGAAGCCTCTCTTTACCCAATTCTCGGTCTCCGCCGAATCGAAACACGTCCTGATGGCCACCAGGAAAAGGCCGGGCAGCCCGGCGGACTCAGCCAGTTGTCTCCACAGGGCAACGGTCTTGGGTGCGTCCGGCAAGTCGGCTGGACGATAGATCAGAAAGAGCTGCTTGCCGTCCACCGCCATATACCTCCGATCCGTGAACGCCTTGAGAAGCCACTCGAAGTGCGCCGTATCATCCGCCTCTCCGCCGTATCCCTGCCTCCGCAGTATGTCTCTGCTGCGGCCGTCCCAGCTCCGCGTCCAGTCCTCATTCGCCCATGCCAGGCAGAACGGAAGATCCGGCTCGCCGGACTCGAGCACCTCATTGAAAGGCGCCTCGAGCAGTCGCCTGCCGTTGAACCAGTAGTGCCAGTAGCAGAACCCCTCGATTCCGTAATTCCTCGCCAGCTCCGCCTGCGCTTTCCGCGTCTCCGGTGAACGGAGATCGTAGTAACCGAGCTCGCCCGGCACGTGCGGCTGGTAGTGACCCGGGAACAGCGGCTCGCCCTTCTTCACGTTATCCCACTCGGTGAAGCCTTCTCCCCACCATCGGTCGTTCTCAGGTATCTCATGAAACGCCGGCAGGTAGAAGGCTATCAGGCGGGCGGGCTTTTGCTCGGGTTCCCATTGACCGGCGCTCGGGAGCTGAGACACAGCTTTCGGCCCTTCTCTGTGCACAGGCTGCTCGACCGAAGCGGGGCGTTCTGTGTCCTCAAGCACACACACATTGCTGATCTGGACGGACAAGCGTCGAGGATCCGCCCCGAGCCCGACTTCGGCGGGAACGTATGATTCCTCGCTGATCAGGCGAATCCGGTGTGCCCGGCATGACTCTGCGGAGAGCGGCAGCTCGACCGTTGCCTTGTGGCAGGCGCGGTCGAAGCGCACTTCCTCAACCAGGTCGTCTCCGCGGAACACGCGGAGAACGAAGGGAAACTGCCTGTAGTAGCCAAGCCGCGCGCAATTCACGTCAAATCGAAGGGTCATCGCCGCGCAGTCGGAGGCGTCGGAGACGCTCCTGCCAACCGCCATGACCGCCTCGTCGGCCATCCAGCGGACTCCTCCGTGGTCTTCGTAGAATCCCCTCAGGAACTGCACGACCGGTCGCTCGTCCCAGGCGGCGCGGATTTGATAGCCGCGCTTTGTTATCCGGGCCGAGAGTTCCGCATCCGCGAGATCGTCCGGAACAACGTCAGGGAATCCTCCGATCTCGAGAATCTTCTGCCTGTCGAATATGCAGTAACTGCTCTCGACGTACTCCGTATCGGAGTCGCCGCGGATTCTACCGGCGGCGGCGATGCAGGAATCCTCCGTCATACGCTGTACGGCTTCATATACGAAGCCGGCGCACCCCATACGCTGACCGGCTCTCTGATCAATCACCAGGATACGCTCTGCCGTCGAACTGCTGAAGAAGCGATTGAGCAGTGTGCCTCTGCTGAGCGTTTGAGCTTCGGCGTTTATCGCTACAACATGGATTCTTACGTTCCCAATGCGTCCCTTTAGGTCTTCGACGATGTGGTTCGCTTCGTCATCTGCCATTACCAAGACATCCAGGTACGGTAAGCCCTCGATCGCCCGAACCACACGCTCGACCGAGCGTCCATCCGTGAACTCGCCGTATAGCTCTTCGGTACGCCTGCGCTGGATTGCGCTGTGAACCTTCTCATGAGTGCAAAAGGCGTCCCTGAGAGCCGATGTGAATTCCTCCTCGCTGGAGAATTCAATGCCCACATCCCGCCAGGAATTACCAGGCGCTTCCGGATCGTACTCCCACATGGCGACCTTCTTGCCGCTCGTGTACAGCAGAATGGGCCTGTCCAGCGTCATGAATTCGAATATCAGAGACGAGCCGTCCGATATGAGGATGTCCGCCTCGGAGAAGAAATCGCTTATCGCGGTGTTCTCATCCTGGACGAAGATTACGTTCGGGTGCCGCTCGGCCGCCTGCCGCCAGTTCCTTACCCATCGCTCGAATAGTGATCGGTGCCGAAGCACATAGGGATGATCGTACTGCAGTATCGCCGGATGGGGTTTAATGATAATGCGGTTGGCCGGGTAGACGCCTCTTATCAGATCAACGAGCTTTCCTTCGAAGAATCCGGCAGCGGATATCTCAGGGTTGTACGTCGGCGCGAAGAGGATGGTTGGCGCATCTTTGCGAAGCTCCCGCCTCGGTATGGCGAAGACTCCATCCACCCAGGGATTGCCGGTAAGCAAACATTTTTCTGAAGGGACGACGCCCTTGCCTGAGAAGCGCTGAATATCCCACTCGCTTCCACAAAAGTAGTGCACCAAGCGATATTCCTGCTCAGGTATTGAATACCTGTTGACAGCGCCGTGTTGGAGACCTATCAGTATGGCATTATGGGCATCGCAATACTCGCGGAGCAGCGGGATCGGTGGGCCGTCGGCCACTACAATCACATCCGGTCGCCAGGATTCTATCTCCCCGATGTCCCCGCTGACCAGCGAATTCTTGAATGCAGACGCGATTGGTTTCAACACGCGCCTATGGAAGCCCATGCTCGCGTAACAAGCAATCCTGCGCGTAGGATCCTTTGCATGGTATGGCGGCTTTAAGCTTCCTTCGTGCAAGATGGAAAAGCCCTTTCTATGTGTTGGAATGTCTTGAACCGCTTATAGACGTCTCAGGTTCCGACAGCCATCGGTTCACTTCTCCGCGAGTTTTCAGGCGGCGCAGCGGCCCGTGGTCTACAGATGAAAGCGTAGAAGTGCGTGTTTTCCCATCGGTTTAGGTGTGACGGGTAGATATCAACTACCTCAACACTGAAGCCTTCTTTTAGCAATTGGAGCTCTCGACCGATGTGCCTGTAGATTGCTGTATAGTGAGCTTGAAACTCCTCCGAGAAGTCATCAATGAGTACTGCGTCCCGCACACCCACCTGGTGCTTTACAATACAGATTCCATCGGGCGGCATCATTCGGCTGATGTGCTTGTATATAGATTGCACGTCATCGTCGTCTAAGACGTAGGTAAGAACGCCGAATAGCAGGGTTAGGTCAAATTTCTCTTCACTAGTGAAAGTCCGTATATCCGATACAACTGTAGTGATGTTCGGGGGTAGAGAGCGCTTCGCCAGCAACTCTTCTACGAAATCAACAGCAACCACCTTGTTCACGTGCGGGGCCAGGTGGCAGCTCAACTCGCAAGTTCCGGCGCCGAGGTCCAGCACTCTGGAGTGAGCCGCGCAGTAGCGCCGGATCAGCTCCAAATCATAATCGAGCCGATCGTCTGCGCGAAACCGAGCAGCGATGGTGGGATCATCTATACGCTTACCGCGCTCTTGCCAGAATTCCCTGATGCGAGTTGCTGATTCATCCATAGTTCCGCCTCTTCAAGTTCGTTCTTAGTGTCCACCTCGATGCAGTCTATCTCTACAGAGGCGACCGGCAGACATCGCTCGACAGCATGGTATACGTACTGAGAGCCGGCTGCTGACTCCACAGCCTCCGGTGTCAGCTTAGCCAGGCCTGTCCACTCGTACTCCAGAATGTCCCTCGTGAATCCGAGCACGAGCCCTTTTCCATCGCCGTCCTCCAGTTTCACACATACCGGCTGCTCGGAATATGTCCTCTTGATTCCGATGGCCGGACACGGCGCATCCCTTATGAGCTCTATAGCGGACGAGTTCACCAGCAGGTCGCCATCCAGATAGATGAAAGGCTCCTCCAGACGGCGGATACCTAGAAGCAAGGAGTCAAGGGTATTCGTCGTCCGATACTCGTGGTTTATGACAAATATGGCATCTCCTCTGTAATCGAGTACAGCTCTTATCGCCTGGGGCGCTTGGTAGCCGACCACTACGATGACCGTTTCGAAATCATCGAGCAGGTCAAGCTGCCAGTGGATGAGCGGACGTCCGGCTACGGGAGCCAGACACTTCGGCACGTTGAGTCCCAATCGCGAACCTACACCTGCAGAGCAAATCACGATATTCTTGACCGATGACATGACGGACCTCCCTCCTGTGTGGAGAATATCTCCAGACCACAGGCATATGTGGGGCAATTCATCCCAGGGCGAATGGGACCCGGCATCAGTTGCGGTGCGCGTTTTCCCACGCCCTGGTGGAAAAGCTCCTATTGACTGCTCTGCCGATAAACCTTGGCTGCAGCCCGAATTGGAAACGGATGCGTCTGGATTTTAGATAGCAATTGCCGTGCCAGCTTCGAGGTTGACGAGGGGTGGGGCGCGCTCGATGGCGGAAGGAGATATCCACGAACGCCGGAGGTCACAGGGAACGGCTGGAATTGGCGTCGGGGACAGAGGTGGAAGCGGGGCTTGTCTCTCAGGGCGAGGTATTGGCCGACTGGTGGCAGAGGGCGCAGTACTTCTGCTCGTGGCATTTGAGGCAGACCGAGCCTTCCACAAGGCTGGATTTCTCGTATTTAATGTGGCCCATCATGAACCCGGTCGGATGCGGCATGTCCACTCCGTGGCATTCCCGGCAGAACTTCTCATCGTGACACTTCGTGCAGTCGAGCTTCTCCTCCACCACGACCTTGCCGTGCCCCTTCGGCCAACTGGGGGAATGCGATTTCGGCTTCGTCGTCTTGTGGCAGGAGTCGCAGTACTTCTGGTCGTGGCACTTCCAGCAGGGGTCGTTGCTCTGAGCGGCCGCGGCGACGTGCGCCGTCTGCCAGTTCTTCGGATGGGGCATCGGCATTCCGTGACACGCGCTGCAATAGTTCGAGGTGTGGCAGGTATCGCAGTCAGACGAATCCCGCCTGGCCGGTTTTCCGTGGCTCGTCACCCAGGCAGTTGAATCGTGTGACTTCGGCAGCTCATCCTGATGGCAGACCACGCAGGATTCCGAAGTGTGGCAGGTGAGACACTGGTTCGGCCTCGACTTCGCCTGCGCCGAGTGCAGCTTGATCCAACCCGCATTGTGCTCGCGGAATCTGCGATCGCTCTCCGGACGCGCGAGATGAGGCTGGATCCGAGGCGGAGCCGGCTCGGCCAGCCGCTGCGCGACCGTACTCACTTCGGGCTTGTAGACCGCGACTTTGGGCTTGCACGAAACCAGGATCGCAGCAAGCCCCGCCGTGATCAGGCAGGCCGGGAGGAGATAACGTCGGAACGTCAACTCTGCTCCTCCTTGCCTTCTTGCTCCGCCGTCAACTCCTCGTATTCCAGCGGATGCTCGTGCATCATCTCTTTCTTCGAAATCCTGCCGGTGAGCCACGTCCAGCTCATCGGGAACTTGCTCGGATTGAAATGCACGTTGTAGAAGTGCCAGATGACTATCGCAAGGGTGGCCAGGAGCGCCTCGTCACTGTGGGCTTCCTTCGCGGCATCGAGGATGACCTTAGGGATGAGCGCCATCGTCTGGTTCTTGAACCAGAGCATCAAGCCCGTGCCGATCATGATGACCATGCCCCAGTAGACCGCCCAGTAGTCGAACTTCTCGATGTAGCTGAACCGTCTGAACTGCGGTCGATCTTTGATGAAGCCGAAGAAGTAGAAGACGTTTCGGATCACATCCGTCACGTCTTTGAACCTGGGCAGCATCTCCTTCAGGTGCTTTCTGCCCTCTCTCATGAGCAGGATGTAATACATGTGGAAGACGCCCACTCCGATCAGGATCGCCGCCGCAATTCGGTGAATCAAGCCGCTGACCATGACGCCGCCAATGGCGCTGAAGAACGCCTCCGCCCAAGCCGTGTCATGGTATTTCAGCGGCAGGCCGGTGATGATGAGCACCACCACGCTCACGAAGAGGAATATGTGCTGGATCCGAAACACCAGCGAGAAGCGGAGGAACTCCTCCTGCTCGACCGCCGATATCCTGTCTTCTGATGTCTCATCTGTCATGGTTGCCAATATTCCCCTCTCCCGTCACGCGACCGGGGTCCCTACGGGAGAGGCAGGACCGGACGTGTCGCCCTGCCGCGGACGCCCGGCCGTAAACGACCGGTCTGCCGGCGTATCCAAAAGCCCGGTAAACCGGGCTTCTACTCAAGGATGCGCCAAGAGCCCCGTTCACGGGGCTTTTCAAAATGTCAGACCCGGGGTTGACCCCGGGGCGTCGCGGGCCGATGCCCATACTATCGGGTCGGGCACGCAATCCCCTCTCCCGTAAACGGGCGAGGGAGCGATCAGATGCCTCGATACACTAGTTGTCTAGCGTACAAATAACCTCTTCCTTATCCGTGAGAACAGGTCCAGGCCTATGTGCCCGACGAGCATGGCCATTATCCCGATCGTCAGCCATTTAAAGCTGCTCGCGACGTAGTAGACCACGCCGCCCTCCTGCTTTGAGACGACTATGTGGATCTTCCCCTCGGCGAAGTTCGCGTTCGCACCGGGATGGCACTTCCCGCAGGTGTCCGGCAGGTTGTTCTGATTCGTGGCGGATGCCGGATCGCTCGACGGCAGAACCTTGTGAGCACCGTGGCAGCTCGCACAGGTAGCTACGTCGAGATCGCCGTGTTTGTTCGCCACGCCGTGATAGCTGTCACGGTAGGTTTCAAGCCTGTCCGTCGGAAGGCTGTATGACTTCATGACCTTCGGATCGTCATGGCACTTGGCGCACTTCTCCGGCACGTTCAGCGGATGCACGGGCGACTTGGGATCTGACACAGACTTCACGCCGTGCGAGCCGTGGCAAGTGACGCACGTCGGCGCGTTCTTGTCGCCGCTCTGCCGTGCCTCATGGTGAGCGCTTGCCTTGAAATCCTCGGCCTGCTGTCGGTGACATGACCGGCAGGTCTTGAGCTGGAATGCCGCATTTAGGGTATGTGCCGGGTGGCAGTCGGTGCATGAGGCGGCGGGGAGGCCGGTCTCCGCAGATGCACCGTGAACGCCGCGCTCATAGAGGTCCGATATCTTCGCGTCGTGGCACCGGGCACAGTCAACAGGAGCGACCTCTGGCTTGTGAGGGAAGGGTTGGCCCTTCAAGTCCGAGTGACACTCCACACACTGCTTCGATCCATGCTTCGATGCCGCGAACGCCTTCGGATCAACGTAGAGGTAGATGCGCTCGCCATCGGAAGTCTTGTGCAGAGTCGGCGCGCTGTGGCACATCAGGCAGTCGGCGTTGTCCGCCGATGCGCAGGTGGCGGTCAGACGGGGAAGCGCGACGAGGCACATGAGGACGCACAGGCGCGTGATGCCGATACTTTTCGCGTTAGCATGTCTGTTCATGGGATTCCGTCGGCGCTGGCTCAGCGAGCGCCTCTAGTATAGCACGCACGGGGAGAGCACGGTCAAGTAGTCAACGCGGTCAGGGCGGATGGACTTGCCCGAGTGCCGGTTGCTGCTTGGGGACCTCCTGCGCGAGTCCAGAGGAATTTGCTTGCTCGGTATCTGCAGTATGAACTATAATGCTTCGGGATGCTGCCAAGATCGTGTCAGTGGCAAGGAGAGACACGTTAGGAGGTTATCATGCGTTGTACTTGCCTCGCGGTTTGCGCGGTCTACCTGATCACGGCCTCAACCTTACTTTTGCGCCCGGCGTATGCCGGTACGCCTGACACGAAAGCGCCTCCCGAACGCGGGATCGCCGTGCTTGCGTCGAGCATAGGCAGCGACATTTCGCCCGAGGGCTTGGCGGAGTTCGTGCAGCAAGGCAAGTTCTCTCCGGTGGTAGTAGACTGGGCCTGGATCACGTATCATTGGAATCACACCAACTTCGCGGCTGTGAATCGGTTCCTCGAACTGATGGCGGCCAGGAAGGTGCCGGTCGCGGCGATGTACCGCCCGCGGTTTCTCTCGAACCCTACGGTGCCGACGCAGGTTGCGCAGGACGGCAAGCCGGGTGTGGACCACGTCGAGATTTGCTATTCCGACCCATCGGCCCGAAAGTGGGGAATCTCGTGGGGCGAGAAGATTCTCGATAAATGCCCCAGCTTCAAGGAGATCATCATCTACAATCCGTTGAATAATTGCCACTGCTCCAAGTGCACCGCCGCCTCGAAGAGCGGAGCGCACACGGCCGTAATGGGCTTTCTCTCGGAGGCCAGGTCAGCATGGCGAGCAAAGCAGCCCGGCGTGAAGCTGGGCGTGGTCTATATGCCCGTTCCCGAATTCTGGAAGGCCGGCCTGGCCGTTGTGGACGTCGCGCATCCGTATCTACGCGTTAGAGAGGACATCGACCCTGCCAAGGACGTGGCGAACATTCAAGCGGTGCGATCTATCGTCAAGGAGAAGATGGGTTCCTGCCTGGGCAAAGTGACCTGGGGAGCGACTGAAAAGATATCAATGTCAAAGCTCAGGGCCATAGACAGCCTCGCCTGCGAAAACGGAGTGCCGTATTTCCTCTGGACTTTCAACGATCTCTTCCGTTCCAACAAGTATGACCCCAAAGCAGTTGCCCAGGCGCTGGACAGGGGTTCTTCGCCGGTCGGCGCGCATACCGATGTGGTGACCAGCGTCCGGCAGCCCGAACTCAGCGATGCTTCTGCAGAACAGGCAAGCACATCCACGCCGGAGGGCATTCCGGCTGAGATACGCACAACCGTAGACGAATACCTGCATAAGATGGACAACCCGGATCCGGGTTCCGGCAGATTTGACGCACTCAATGGCCTTGTTCAGAAGGTGAAGGAAGCTGATCCAGAGACTCGCCGGTTCATGCTCTCTATGGTCCTAGCGGCGATGATGGACACATCCCGCAATGTCAATCGCTTCCAATGCTGCAGAGTGATCAGAGCATGTAAGTACGAGGAGGGAATACCTTATCTGATTGAGGTGCTGCAGAAAGACAGATCGGAGATGATGCGCTCAGTTGCGGCGGAGGCGCTGGCGGGTTTCGCTGGAAATGCCGCAGCCCATGATGCACTGGTGGAGGCCGCCCGCACGGAAACGAGTACAAGGGTGCGTGAGACACTTGCCAAGCACCTGGGCAAAGACATGCCTGCTCTCGAGGCGCGCCCGGCGCCTGCCTTGACAACCGCTGTACCGACGCCTGCCCAGGCGACTGCTGTACTGGAACTCGCCCCGTCCGGGCCGCCGACGCCTCCGCCCGGGCCTGCTAAACCCGTCGCCAAACCGCTGCCCTGGCCGTTCCCGGGAGACCACAAAGCGCAGAAGATCTACAACAACTATCAGCAGGCGACGGACCGTTACATTCACGCCGCGCTCGACTTCCTGCACAAGGCCGGGACCCCAGTGACGGCGGTGGCCCCGGGATACGTGGCTGCGATCTTCACGAATTATCCGGAATCGAACACCCTCCATTGCTTCATCGTAACCCCGGAGAAGGACGGCAATCGGGGGTGGTGCTATGTCCATCTCGACCCGAGTACGTTTACCTTCAAGGAGGGCGACTTCATCAGCCAGGGACAGGTATTGGGAAAGCTGGTAGATTTCTCGGGCGTCGACCATCTGCACCTCCATTATGTGAGCTTCACCAGGGAAGCCTCGGGTAAGGTGGAGGTCCGGAGCATTCTCGATCCACTCTACTTCTTCGATTGGGAAGATACCATTCCGCCGTCCTTCCAGCCCTTGCGCTTCATGTTGGAAGGCACTATGCAGCAGTTCCAGGCCGATTCCTCAGGCGTCATAACGGTGCAGGGCAAGGTGGACATACTGGCGGCCATTACGGACAGCGCCTATCCCGGCCACCGATGCAATCTCGGCGTGCCGGTGGTGATGCTCTCCATCAGCGACGGGACTCACACCATGCAGAAGCTGGTGCTCGACCATCGGGGCGATGTTGGCGAGAGCAGGCGCACCAAACCACTCTACCTCACCCACGAGGAGAAGAAGGCTTTCCTCACATCCTCATACCCATGCTACCATATACTTCTGGTGGCCAAGACCGATGGCGACGGCAAGATCGGGCCGGAAGATGCAAAGGAGTGCTGGGACACGACGGCTAAGGGCCCTGACGGCAAGCCGCTGTGGCCCGATGGCGAGTATTCGGTGAACGTCTACGCCTGGGACATCTCAGGCAACCGAGCGGTCGTAGGGGCGATAGCTCAGGTTAGGAACGAACCCAGGGGAGAGTAGCCCTATTGTCGGTATCTCAGGAGCTTGTTCCCGAAACGAACTCGCCTTTGGACTTGAGGGAATACCGCCGTCAGTTTTTGCGGAGGTAACGATTCCTCCACCACTGAACCGAAAACAAGGTCTCTCTCTGCCGAAAGCGCTGGTGATGTGATTGCCGGGGATCTTGGCATTTTGCGCGTGGAATTCGTGCTAACGAGCATAATAATAGCCGCATGCCGAACCAAATAGCGATGCTGAATGTAGGCGCGTTTCAGGAACAAGTTCCCGAAACACCGAAAATCCGCTCTCTCTGATCGGGTGCGATATGTCATCGCACCCGCAAGGGAAGCTCGGAGTTTGAAATCCCGGAGTTCTGTTTCGGTCGCGATTGCAAATCGCGCCCGATCATAGGAGTGCTAATGGAGATCAGATCAATCGCTACGATAGGTGAGCTGTCTGCCGCTATCGCGTTCTTCGAACAGGTGTTCCATACGCATAGGCAGCTTTTCTCCGACGAGAACTCTCCCTATGCCTACGCAGCGTGGGAACCGCGATTTCTGGAGGATCCCTCTCTGTTAGTTACCGCTTTTGACAGTGGAAGCATAGTCGGCACGGCTTGGGGCCGCGGAGACAACGCCTCGGTAACGGTCGGTCCTGTTGCCGTTGCAGGGGAGTACAGGGGGCAGGGTATCGGCTTCAGCTTGCTCCATGAGCTGGAGAACCGGTGTCTCAAATTGGGCATTGGCTTTCTGTGTCTGGGTGCCCTTGAGGAGGCGGAGGAGTTCTACCTGAAGTGCGGCTACCAGCCCAATCTACTCATACAAGCCAAGAAGCCGGTTACCCTCGATGAGTTGCGGAGAGAGAATGCTGTCTATGCAGAGGAGTGGACATTCGAGGACGAGGTTGATGTGCGACTGTGTCTCCGCACCCCAGCAATCGACAAACAGCTCCAAAGGCATTACAATGAGAGCTTTCCTGGCTGCTCCACGCAGACCTTCTTCGTGAAGAGTCTTGGCGATGCGTAATCCTGATACACATTCATCCATTGATCGGCTGCAATATGCCATCGCACCCGGAAGGAAGCCGGGATTTGAAATCCCGGAGTTCTGTTTTGGTCGCGATTGCAAATCGCGCCCGATCATGGCGTATCAGTTAGAACCGGAATGAGACAGTGTAAGCGGTCAAGATCGCTGTAGCCCTTTGGACTTGAGGGAAGACCGCCGTCAGTTTTTGCGGAGGTAACGATTTCTCCACCACTGAACCGAAAACAAGCCTTCTCTCTGCCGAAAGCGCTGGCGATGTGATTGCCGGCGCTTCTGCCGTTTTACGCGTGGAGCTCGTGCTCAGGAATCATGCCTGGGCCGGCCACACCGGTCACCTGATCGAGTCATTGTGAAATCTCTCCCTCGCAAGTCAACGATTCGATGCAGCTAATGCGTCTACCATATCGGGAGATACTTCGGAGCAGACTATCGGCTGTAAGGCCGCCAGTCTCCGAGACGGGGAAGAAAGGAGCCCAATGAATCCGATAGAAACACATTCAAACGGCGTGAGCAAATCCGCGCCTCCGTTCAAACCGCTACGCTCCATCATCACGTGCGTGGCCCTCACCTATACATTAAGTTGGGCATGGCTTGCTTACTTAATCTCTCGCGGCGGCTATGTTGCCTTGGACGGAATCGGACCACTAGTGTTTATGTGGATGCCCGGACTCTGTTCGCTTCTATGCAGGCATATATTCCGTGAGGGATTCCGGGATATCGGCTGGAAATGGCGCAACTGGAAGGCGACGCTGGCCGCGATATGGGTCCCATTCGTCGTTGGACTTCCGGTTTATCTCATCTTGTGGGGAACAGGTTTGGCTCCCCGCTCTCATAACGGCCATGCGCCCCTGCATATCTTCGGACTTATCCTGGCGATCATGGTGCCTGTTGGATCGGTGTTCGCACTGGGAGAAGAGCTTGGTTGGCGGGGCTATCTCCTGGATAGGCTGATAAAAGCCGGACTGCGAAGGCCTGTGTTCATTCTGGGCCTGATCTGGGCTGTGTGGCACCTGCCCGTGATATTAACCGGTCAGTATACCAAGACGGACAATATGGCTCTTACCACTATCTTTTTCGTACTCATGGTCTTAGGCTTTAACGCCGCGATTTGCCGCTTACGGCTGGTATCCGGCAGTATATGGGTTCCCATGCTGATCCATGCGGTTCACAATACGGTTTTCCAAAACATTCTCCAGTGGGCTACGGTTGAGAATAAGTGGCATACCATGCTCGGCGGCGAGTGCGGAGCATTGACGGTGTTGTTTTACGGAGTATTAGCTTGGCTCATGTGGCGTGGATCTAGACGAAAGACTGACGGATAACGAGGCCATTCAGCAGTGGCTACAATACGATTGGAGGAGAGATAATGGGGAAAGTATTTGCAGTAATCGCGGCGCTGGTGTTGGGAGTGGCTATGGCGGCAGCCTTGATCGCCTGTATGGGCGCTCCTGCAGATGCCGCACCGGGTGTCGAGCTGTCTATGCTCACGCAGGGAAAGAAAGTGATCCCGATTGTCCTGGAATACCCCGGCCTAACCGTGACGGATATCAAGCTGCCGGACTTGATCTTAACAAACGGATCCTCCGAGCCGATCTCCCCGTTGGGCATAGAAGTCATCGGGACTCTGAAAGGAGAGGAGGTCGCCCGGTTCCAGGTACGGCCGGATACCGTGAAGGCCCTGATCAACGGCGTCCATCCGCAGCTCAAGGGCTTTGGGGCAGGAGAAGAAGGGCGCCATTTGCTGTCCGCCGCCTTCGGCAGGACGAACTTGGATACCGGAAAGCTCTCGGACGGCCTCCCGATCAAATCCGGTGAGCAGGGCGTAATCCTGCTCTCCAAAGTGCTCTACTTCCACTATGTCGGCCTCACGACAGTTGATGCGCTAAAAGTGACGCTCAGCTATGAAAGCACCGCCAACCGCGAGAGCGTGGAGCTGCCGATCCCTCTGACAGAATGGAAGAGCCAGGTTAAATACAGGTTCCCATTGAAGGGAAGCATAATAGTCTTAAACATGCCGCTGGACTATCTCAGTTACCACCGGCAGTCTTACTCTCAGGAGTTCGGATTCGATATGATGGAGATACACCCGGAGAAAAGCGGACTGGACTCGGCCTCCAAGCCCGGCTCAAGCAAGCTTACTGACTACTATATCTACGGTCGCGATGTTTTGGCTGCCGCCGATGGTACGGTAGTAGAGGTTGCAGACGCATTCCCGGAGTCTAAGACAGTGAGCCCAGGCACGTGGACTCTGGAAGCGCAGGCGGGGGTAATAAAGCGCCTCTCAGGCAAGATACCCTACAGCAATATCCTGTTGGGCAACTATGTTGTAATACAGCATGGCCCTGAGGAGTTCAGCCTTTTCGCCCACCTCAAGCAGCACAGCTTCAAGGCCAAGGTTGGGCAGAAGGTTAAGGCGGGACAACCGATAGCTCGGGTTAGCTGCACCGGCGTCCATTGCACCGAGCCTGGCCTGCATTTCCAACTGATGGACTCCGGAGATTTCTTCACCGCCAACAGCCTGCCCATCATGTTCGAGGACATCCCCGCCAGCCGGATGGTGCAGCACCTCACGAAGGCGAACACGCTCGCATGTTCGGACAACCTGCTCGTGGTTGGCGTGGAATAGGCCTATCGTCTGCTTCATTGCCGACCTGGACATATCCCATATCATCCGACATACCGCGCCAGTCTTTCGGGAAGCGTACCCGTATGCAGTTCAAAGAGATGATTGTCGAAGTCATAGAAGCGCAACGAGCGGCCTTTGGACCTAAGAGAAGAACGCCGTCACTTTTTGCGGAGGGCACACTTCCTCCACCACTATATGGAATACAAGGACAAGAATGGCCGATTGCCTAACAAAGTGGTGAAGCTGAATGTCGGCCCGTTTCGGGAACAAGATTCCCGAAACACCGAAAAGTCGCCCGGCACGGGAGATGGAGAGGCTGGTCGCGCGTCCAAGAGAAAGAAGTGCCAACAACACCCGTGAGCCACCTCCAGCCCTGAGGAAGATACGATCTTGAGGAAATCCGCTGGAGACCGACGACCGGCTTGGCCGGTCGTCCCAGACTACCCGGCATATCTCTTTGGCGGCATCGCGTCTGTGGTGAATCATTGGTACAGACTTCAACGCACCAGGGGGGCACAGGAGCGAACGAATGAGTCCAAGCAATGTCCAAGCAAGCCATGAAGTGACGCCCCTCTTCGGGCTGACAAAGGGAGAACTCTGGCCTATTGTCGAAGAGGCGGCCGGCATGACGGTCGCGTCCTTTGACATCTGCACGGAGCACCAGCGGCCGGAGCCGTATGGATACACATCGGAGAAGGAGATACCGACCTTCGCCTATGTGACAAAGACCGGCCGCGCTGGAAGGGTCACCATCTTTGTGAAGCGTTTCCACCGGACGGGCCCCGCCGAATCGCAGCAGTACCGTTTCCTGCAGGCGCATCAGGCGCCGATCCCGCGGATGTACGGCGCGCTTCTCGGTCCCGACGAGAGGGAGATCCTCTTCCTGGAACATCTCGATACGAGCCGAGAGGCCCGGTCCATTCGTGCGGTTGAAAGGCTGCGCGAGTTTGTTGCATTGATGGCCCGATTTCATGCGATCCAGCCCTCAACAGAGTACAGGGCGTGGCTGGAACAAGCGCCCTGGGGATTACATGCTGGCCTCGCAAGCGCTGAGCCCGCTTTAGACCTGATCTGGGAGCATGCACGGAAGGGCGAACTGGGCCAGGATATGAAGGACTTCTGCTCATCTTCCGGACGCGGCCTGCGCCAGCTCCAGTCGCTCGCAAGGCAAGTGATGGCCCGGTCCCTGCAGATGCCGCAGGGACTGATCCACACTGACTTTTCGACAGAGAACACCGGCCGGCGCCAGACAGGTGAGCGGCTGGTGCTGGATGTTGAATGGGTCAGTCTCGGCCCGCGCTTCTTCGATGCGGCCGAGCTGCTGGGTACGCCTCCCGAACGTTGGCGGCGCGACTTGAGCCAGGGCGAACTGACGCGGCACTACCTGGAGGAGTACGCACGTTGGGGCGGCTCGCCACCTTCACTTGAGGCGTTTCTCGACGACATCCGGATCCTCTGGATAGCTGACATCCTCAGGTACCTTGATTGGCACCTGAACCGGGGCCTTGGCGGCTCGGCTGCATCGCCTGCTGACGACGACGAGCGCCGCGCGTGCTGCGACTACCTGCACGGAACGCTGACGATGCTCCTTGCTGAGCACTGCTGAAAGGCATGGGGGGTTCTGGGCTGCTCCGCTGGTAGCGCCGGATGAATACCGCTCAGTGTGCGGAAAACGGGAGTGTCGAAATGTACTTCATCTCACTGGCCGGAGATCGGTATCAGATTGGCTTTCAGCATGGCCGGAAGCTGAAGGGGCTCATCCACTACGCAGTCCGGAAGCGCTGTCGGTTCTACAAGGATAGGAGGCGACCGAGTCCGGAGGCTCTGCAGCGGCGAGCAAGCGCGATCGAGGCGAGCTTTCCCGAACTCATGGCAGAGATGAGAGGGATCGCAGATGGATCGCAGCTGTCATTCAACGACATTCTCATCTATAATCTGTCTCCGATGCCGGATTCGTGCTCGAATGTGGCATTCCTGAGCGGCTGCCGGCCAATGCTCGGGCACGTGAACGACGACGCGGGGGGAGACCCTGACGTGGCATTCTACATCAGGCCATCCCAGGGACCGGAGATACTGCAGATAGGCATGGCCGGGTCTGTTGGCGCCGCGGCAGCGCTGAACTCGGGCGGTTTGGCAATGTCGCATGCTTGCGCGAGAAGCGGAGGCATGGAAAACGGCGATGCTTATCTTAACCTGCCTCTCCTTCGTCGCCTCTTGATCGAGCGGAGCCGCAACTGCCAGGAGGCGAGACATTTCCTGTCCACCTATTGCTTTGCATCAGGCGCCGATAACATCATCTGCGCTGACCGCAGTGGGAATGCGTTCGTAGCTGAGAAGCTGCCGACCACGGTGGAGTTCCGCGAGCCCATCGGCAGGGGCATCTACTGCACTGGAAGGGCGCTGACGGCGGCGATCCGGTCTGTGGTACAGCAGGATGCATATGAGGAAGGCGATCCTGGTATAGCCCGACTCGTCGCCCGAGAGAAGCTGTTCGCGCAGGCCCTCGCGAAGCCTGAACACGCGCTTTCTCTTCGTCTCATGCAGCAACTCCTCCAGAATTCCGACGAAGGGACAGAGGTTAGCAACGAATCCAGCACGTGGGCAGCCGTGCTGGTTCCGTCCGATTTCGAGATGTGGATTGCTGACCGGTTTCCGTGCCATAGCAAGTTCACGCGCCTCCGTCGCACCAGTAGGAGTCGCTTCATCTGAGCGTCTACTTGCCCTAAGCCGAGAAACTACCCAGGGGCAGTTTGAAAGGGTGGATAAGGTCTGCAATATGCTGATCGATTTAGTCACTCGGAGATGATCTCTATGGCGAGGGAGCGTCTGTGAATTGGGGTGATCTTGCCGCAAGGTCAATGGACGCAAAGAGGGGCGCACGGCAGCGCCCAAGTCTAAGTTTGTCCAGAGGAGGCAAAATGCCTGACTCAGGTGCCGACAACGAAGGCGTACGGGAGCGTTTCTCTACGGAGATCACGCCGCTGGTCTATGACCTCCAATTCAGGCCGGACGCGCGCGACGTGGCCTTCTGGGTGGAATGGTGTCGAGAGGTGGGTGACCCAGTGCTGGAGCTCGGCTGCGGCAATGGTCGAGTCACTATTCCGCTCGCACGGGCCGGCCTCCAGGTGGTAGGTGTGGAGCTGTTTGCTCCAATGCTGGCAGCGGCATGCAAGCGGCTGGCCGCTGAGCCTGCTGAGGTGCGACAGCGCGTTCGACTCGAGCAAGGCGATATGCGGGAGTTTGATCCAGGCATTGACATCGGATGCGCGATCATCCCAGCACACACTTTCGCGGTCCTGCTGACTCGAGAGGATCAGGAGCGCACGCTCGCTCGTGTCCGCTCGCGTTTGAAGCCCAGCGGGCGACTGGCCTTTGACCTGCGCTTGTTCCCTACTGACTGGCTCAAGGGGAGACACGAGACTGAGCCAGTGCGGCGAACCTCTGGGGATGGCAGTGTAGACTTCACTGAGGAGAGGATCTTCGAGTTTGACCGTGAATGCCGTATCATGAGCAGCACCAATATCTACACCTTCCACCGACCCGAAGGTCTCGGACGCGTGGTGGAGCGCGGCAGCGCACGTGTTCTATCGCAGGTCGAGGTGGAGGAAGTACTGCAAAGCTCCGGCTTTGTCGTGGACGCCGTGTGGGGTGATTATAACCGAACCCCATACAGTGCGGATTCAGCCAAGATGATCTTAGTGGCGAGGAGGACCGGATGACAGACGTCATGGTTCGCCGCGCGACATTCGACGACGTGGGGGAAAAGGGGACAGTGCGGATTGCGAAGTGCCAAGCAGGTCCAAGCTCCGCCCCGACGCTGCCGATAATGGCTGTTGCTGGAAACCGGCAAATTTTTTTGTCAAAGCACTTGACAATGATAGACTCAAGTGCTATACTGCGAATGGGCTTAGAAAACAATACAACCGGTCGGCTATTCTACGGTTTGGCTCGATCGGCTCAAGGGTACTCATTTTATCAGGAGGTGAAGTGACGTGGCTAGAACAGTCGGCATTGATTTGGGAACCACAAACTCCGTTGTCGCCGTTATGGAGGCAGGCGAGCCCACGGTCATCCCGAACGCGGAGGGCAGCAGGATCACCCCGTCCGTAGTAGGGTTCACCAAAGCGGGCGAGCGGCTGGTAGGCGCCACAGCTAAGCGGCAGGCGGTTCTAAACCCGGAGCGAACGGTTTCATCCATAAAGCGGAAGATGGGCACCGACTTCAAGGTGCCCATTGACGACAAAGCCTACACGCCGGAAGAGATTTCCGCGATGATTCTTCAGAAGATGAAGGTGGACGCCGAGGCGTACCTGGGAGACAAGGTCACGGATGCGGTTATCACGGTCCCCGCGCACTTCAATGACGCGCAGAGAACCGCGACCAAGACCGCGGGAGAGGTCGCCGGACTGAACGTCTTGCGCATCATAAACGAACCCACTGCCGCGTCCCTGGCATATGGCCTGGACAAGAAGGAGAACGAGACAATCCTGGTCTACGACCTGGGCGGCGGGACATTTGATGTATCCGTCCTCGAAGTAGGCGAAGGCGTCTTCGAGGTGAAATCCACCGCCGGCGATACCCAACTCGGCGGAGATGACTGGGACCAGCGCGTAGTGGATTACGTGGCGGACGAGTTCAAGAAGCAGGAAGGGATAGACCTGCGGAATGACCGGCAGGCGCTTCAGCGGCTGAGAGAGGCGGCTGAAAAGGCAAAGGTCGAGCTCTCAAGCGTGGTGCAGACGAGCATCAGCCTGCCGTTCATCACCGCGACACAGGAAGGCCCGAAGCACCTGGACATGACGCTGACCAGGGCTAAGTTCGAGGAGCTGACGGCTGACCTCGTAGAGCGGACTGTGGGCCCCTTCAAGCGGGCGCTGTCCGACGCAGGGCTGACCGAGAAGGACATAGAGGAGATAATCCTGGTCGGCGGCGCGACCAGAATGCCCATGATCTACGAGCTCGTGAAGAAGATGGGCGGCAGGGAGCCGCACAAGGGCGTGAACCCCGACGAAGTCGTGGCGGTAGGCGCCGCGATCCAGGCCGGGGTGCTCGGCGGTCAGGTCAAGGACATCGTCCTGCTGGACGTGACGCCGCTCTCGCTCGGGATCGAGACCCTGGGCGGCGTGTTCACCAAGCTGATCGAGCGGAATACCACCATCCCGACCCGGAAGAGCGAGACCTTCACAACCGCAGTTGACGGGCAGACGGACGTGGAGGTTCACGTACTCCAGGGCGAGCGCGAGATGGCGAGGGACAACAAGACCCTCGGTAAATTCCACCTGGTGGGCATACCTCCTGCGCCGAGAGGCATTCCGCAGGTCGAGGTGACCTTTGATATAGACGCAAACGGCATAGTGAACGTCTCGGCGAAGGACAAGGCGACCAGCAAGGAGCAGAGCATCACGATCACCGGCTCGACAAGGCTCAGCAAAGATGAGACCGACCGGATGGTTGCTGATGCCCAGAGGTTTGCCGAGGAAGACCGGAAGGCGAAGGAAGCCGCGGAAACTCGGAACAGGGCCGACAGCCTGGTCTATGCCACGGAGAAGCTGCTCGGCGATCTGGGAGATAAGGTTCCTGCCGACCAGAAGTCGAGCGTCGAAGCCGCGATCTCCGAGGTACGCGCAGCCTTGAACACGGACGACATTGATCGCATCCGACGTGGGAGCGACGAACTCCAGCAGGCCTCGTACAAGCTGTCGGAGATGGCGTATCAGGCCGCAGCCGCCGGTCAGGCCCCCTCAGAGGGAGCCGCTCCCGGCGCGGAAGCAGGGCCCTCAGCCGAAGAGGCTCCCGGCGGCGAGGAAGGAGTCATAGACGCCGAGTTCAAGGAGGAGCAGTAGACTCTGGATACTGGATACTAGATGCCGGATGCTGGATACCAGATGCCGGATGCGGCTTCGCAGGCCGCACTCGGGCCCAGGGTTCGAAACCCTGGGCTAATGGAGGGCAAAGTCCTAGCGGACTGGGATTATCCCAACCCGTAGGGTTTCGCGCCTGTGTAGCCCAGGAATTCATTCCTGGGCTCAGACTGAATCGGCCACGTGGGTGCCCAGGGTTCTGGGCT
>Ga0315294_10000642_pt1 | contig 37786 bp, 18 predicted proteins | sample YL17G13_40_MG_FD_203626 | JGI IMG/M metagenome (GOLD analysis project Ga0315294, IMG submission 203626) | Sediment microbial communities from Yellowstone Lake, YNP, Wyoming, USA - YL17G13_40 | ecosystem: Environmental > Aquatic > Freshwater > Lake > Sediment | place: USA: Wyoming | collected...
GTGCGGAAGCTGAACAGCCAGCATTTCCGGTCGATCGGGGGCGGGCAGATACTGGTGGAGTGGGACGGGAGGTCGGATGACGAGTTCCTGGTGACGCGGGGCGTGTACCTGATCCGGATCACGGGGGGCGGGCTCAGCCCCGTCGTGCTCAAAGTGGTGGTGAGATAGGCAAGTGTTGGCACGCAGACCTCGCTGTTGGACCGGCGGGATGTAGAATGGGGAAGGCTGGAATCCCATGAAGACACCTGTCGCTGCGTTGTTCCTTTCTGCGCTGGCAAGCGCCCCGGTTCGAGCAGGCACAATCACCACCGTCGCAGGCATGGGCATGGTCGGGTACTCCGGCGACGGGGGCCCGGCGGCATCCGCCCGGCTCACCTATCCGTCCCATGTGTGCATGGACGGGGCGGGCAACCTCTACATCGCAGACACGCTGAACCAGCGGATACGGAAGGTGGACCCGGCGGGGAACATCAGCACGGTAGCGGGGGATGGTACTCGCGCCTGGAACGGGGACTCCAACCTGCCCATCAACACCTGGTTCATGGATCCATTCAGCATCGCGGTGGATTCCTCGGGGACCTGCTATCTTGCCGATACGAACAACGACCGCGTCCGCAAGTTCGGCGCAACCTGGGTGGCCACCGTCGCCGGTGCCGTCTTTGGCGGAGGATTCGGCGGGGATGGTGGCCCGGCGACCGCCGCGGGCCTTTACAACCCGTTCGACGTGGCGGTGGACGGCAACATCGTCTACATCGCCGACACCTACAACCACCGGATTCGGCGGGTGGATGCGGCGGGCAATATCGACACGGTCGCTGGCAACGGCACGGCGGGCTACGGCGGAGACGGCGTGAACGCGAAGACGACCGGCCTGTGGTATCCCTACGATGTCGCCCTGGACGCCGCCCACAACCTCTACATCGCGGATTCCTACAACAACCGCATAAGGAAGGTCGACGCCGCGACGGGGGTGATCAGTACGGTGGCGGGAACGGGGGCCAAAGCATACAACGGGGACGGCGTTGCAGCCACCTCGGCCAGCCTGAACTGCCCCTATTCCGTGACGCTCGATCCGGCGGGGAACGTCTACATACTGGATACCGACAACTACCGGATAAGGAAGGTAGATGCATTCTCGGGGGAGATATCGACGGTATGCGGGAATGGCGTGCAGGGATTCAGCCCGGACGGAACGGAAGCGACCGACGCGAGCATCGGCACCAGCAGGGGCCTCTACGTTGATGCGGCGGGGAACGTGTATTTCTGCGACACGATGAACCAACGCGTTCGGAAGTTCCCTCCGGTCGCGGACCCGTGGGCCCGGGCGGGACAGGGGGGCTTGCTCATCGCGCCGAACTGCCTGGACATATCCGGCGGGGTGGATCACGTTCGATTGCGCCTGCGAGGCGAAGCGAACGGCTCGTGCGAGGTTCGCATCTACAACCAGGCTGGAGAGCTGATGGGCTCGATCAAGGTGACGTTGAGCTCGGACGGCCGCGGCCAGGCCGACTACTCCCTGTCCGGCATTGGCGGGATCAGGCCGGCACCGGGGGCGTATTGGGCGGTGGCGAACGGGGGCGGGGTCAGCGGCCGGAAGCAGTTCTTCATAACGAGCCGACGGACGAGATGATCCGATTGACGGCCGGGATCCTGTCGGCATGGATGCTCCTGTTCCCTTCCCTGGTTTCCGCCGAGAGCGTCAAGCGTGCAGCATTCCTGAACATCCCCTTGAGCGTTCGCCAGATGGGCATGGGGGGAATCGACGCGGGGGGGGCCGACATCCTGCGGGCATGGAGCAACCCGGCAGTACTCGTGGAGCAGGAGACCTGCTGGGAGGCGGGAATCGGCGGTGCCAGCCGCTACGGGAACGAGCAGCAGATGGCCGGGATGGGAGTGGGGTGGCGGTTCAGCCCGAAGTGGGCGGTCGGGGGGCTCTTGTCCTGGAACTCCACCGGTGCGGAGGAGATCCTGGCCGACGGCAGTTCCTCGGGCAGCACGATCGGCACGACCGGCATCGCCCCGATGTTGGGAGTCGCAGGGCGGGTACGCTCGGTGAACCTGGGTCTTGCCGGCAAGATCGTGTCCGAGTCGGTCTTGGGGGACCGGGTGACCGGATTCGGGGCGGATCTGGGGGTTTCGGGGTATTGGAGCGATGTCTACGGGGCGTTGTCCATCCGGAACATAGGCCCGGCGCTGCGGCCGGTTGGCACGGATGTCCCCGTGACGGAGGCCTTGCCGGTGGAACTGCGGGCAAGTGTTGCGTATCCGTTCGAGGCCTGGAATCTGCGCGTGGGGGCCCAGTACAACAACACCCTCGGCATAGGCGGAGGGGCCGCCGTGGGGGCGGAATGGTGGGCCGCTCCGGTGTTTGGCCTGCGGGCCGGCGCGTCGGGGATCGGGAGCGGTGACGACATCCGGTTCTCCTTCGGGTTGTCCGGGGTGTACCGGGGGATGGGCATTGACTACTCCATGCGAACGCACCCGCTGGGGTTGGAGCACACGGTGGCGGTGTCGGTGGCATTCGGTCCCCAGATAGAGGCCGGCCAGGCGGTGGGGGGAGTCCGGGTGGAGCGGGCCTTCCAGGGGCGCTTGCAGGAGGGCCGTCTGAACGTCGGGTTGGGCGACCTGGAACCCCAGAACGTGTCGAAGGGGGACGCCTCGATAATCTCGGACCTGGTCAGGCGCGAGTTGCTGGAAACCGGCAAGTTCAACGTGGTCGAGAAACAGCAGATGGACAAGATAGTTGCGGAGCAGATGTTCCAGCAATACGGGTGCACGTCCGAGGAGTGCGTAGTGAAGCTGGGCAGGTTGCTGAATGTCCAGGCCATGCTGATCGGGAGCTTCGGGAAACTCGCCGGCAAGTACGTGGTCAGCATCCGGGTGGTGGATGTGGAAACGGGCAAGGTGGTCTACGTGGATTCCGTCACAGGCGCGACCGTGGACCGGCTGCGGGTTGCCCTCCGCGACCTGGCGTTGCGGCTCGCCGCGGCATTGGTGACTGAGGCGCAGGGAGGAAAGGCCGGGTTCGATGCCAACGCGGTCTATGCGGAGGCGGTCGCCTCCTACAATGCCGGACGTTACGACGAGTCTCTCGCCAAGTCACGGGAAGTTGTCACGGCGGCACCGACCCATTGGCAGGCCTGGCAGATGGTAGGGAACTGCCTTTACGCGAAGGGCGATGTTGCCGGCGCGCAGGAGGCCTACCGGAAATCGCTCGACCTCAATCCGGACAATCCGGGGCTCAAGGCTTTCCTCGACGGGATAGGGGCGAGTTCGGGCGGGAAGTAATGCACTGGCGCCTGCTTCCGTTGTTGTTGTTGCTGGATACGATGGCATCGCCGGTCCTTGCGGGAACGATTACCACGATCGGCGGTACGGGCGCGGCTTCGTTCTCGGGTGACGGTGGACCGGCAACTTCGGCGTCGTTCAACAAGCCCACCCATGTAGCCATAGACGCTTCGGGAAATGTCTACGTTGCGGACGAGTGGAACACTCGCGTGCGCAGGATTGACCGCACGACCGGAACGATCATGACCGTTGCAGGAGGCGGTGCGGGAGGTGACGGGGGACCGGCATTGAACGCATCGCTGGCGGGTCCCTACGGGCTGGAACTGGATTCCGCGGGCAACCTGTACCTGGCGGAGCTCTGTCGAATTCGGAGGGTGGAGGCATCCGGCACGACCTTCACCACGATCATGACGGTGGCAGGCAACGGCACCTGCAGTTCCAGCGGGGAGGGCATTCCCGCGATCACGGCCGCCGTCAACGTAGGTCAGGACATCGCCTTCGACAGCGCGGGGAACCTCTACTTCACGGAGATTGGGACCGACCGCGTCAGAAGAATCGAGGCATCAGGCACGACCTTCACGACGATCATGACCGTGGCCGGTTCAGGGGTAGGGGGGTACGACGGGGACGGCATCCCTGCGAAGTCAGCCATGCTGAACGAGCCATATGGGATCACTCTCGATGCGACGGGAAATGTCCTCATTGCCGATTCCGGCAACCATCGCATAAGGAAGGTCCTGGCTTCCGGAACCACGTTCGGGGCGATAACGACCATAGCCGGCGATGGCACTCCCAGCTACAATGGCGACGGCATCCTGGCGGTGGCGGCGCAACTGAAGTCTCCCGCGGACGTGACGATCGACCACTCGGGCAACATCCTGGTGGCGGACAAGAACCAGCGCGTAAGGCGGATCGACGTTGACTCCGGGCTGATAACGACGGTTGCCGGAACCGGCGCGAAGGGCTACAACCTGGATGGAGTCGAGGCCACTCTCGCCTGGCTCAATGAACTGGAGGGAGTGGACATCGCCCCAGACGGCAGTCTGATCATCGCTGACCAGTTCAACGAGAGGATTCGTCAGGTCGTTCCATCGGCGTGCAGTCCGCCGGTAACCCTCAGGGCGCGGAATCCGGAGCCACTGTATGTGAATGGCGGTGAACAGCAGATGTGGCGTCTGTCCTTCAGCAACTCGGGTGTGAACACTGTCTACAACCTGATTGTCACCACACAGGCTGGCTCGTTCGACTATCGGACCTACGTGCGGCCCTCACTGAGCGTTACCTTAACGGGCGGGGCGGCCCTCACGGCTTCGCAATGGGCAACCAGCCTGAACGGCCCGTGGACCAAGGGGGAGCCGCCGAACGGAACCGGAACGCCACTGTACCTGAGGTGGGCCGTCTCCTATCTGAAGAATGGGATGAGCGGGGCGATATCGTTCAGGACCGAGACGAACGTTGGCCCGGAGCGTCTGCTGGAGACCTATGCAACCGCCGCGGTCGCCTGCGACGCCGGCGGTTTCGACCGCGGAGCGCTTTCGTATTCCGCAACTGCGACCGGGAAGAGGATAGAGCCACCGTTGGCTTGGCTGAAGGTGCCCGATGGCTCTTCAGGACTGGATGAGGATGTGAACGGCGTGGCCGCTGATTCCAGCGGGAACATATACACAGCGGGACGCGAAGATCGCTCCAGCTCAGGCCAAGCCTTCAACTGGCTCATCGTGAAATACGACAGCAACGGCGTTCTGCTCTGGAGCCGTTCGTACACGAGCTCCGGCAATCTCAACGATTGGGCCTCCGACGTGACCGTTGATGCAGGCGGGAATGCCATCGTGGTCGGGAGTGAGAGGCGGTTGGCTTGGGCGGTTGAGGATCAGCGAAACTGGCTGATCAGGAAATACGATGGTAGTGGGAACCTGCTTTGGAGTCGAACCTATCAGGGGCCGGGAAACGGTGCTGATGACGCGTGTTCGTTGGCGGTGGATGGTTCCGGCGGGATATACGTGGGAGGCGGCGAAACCCGCTATGACATAGGGCAGGCGAGAAATTGGGTCATCCGGAAATACGATTCATCCGGGGGACTCGGGTGGCATGTGACCTACAACAATCCGCTGAATGAGTACGACGAATTCGCTGCGTTGACGACTGACCTGTCGGGAAATGTGATTGCGGTCGGTCGTGAGCGCGAAGGCCCCACGAACGACTGGTATGACTGGCGGATTCGGAAATACGACAGCTTGGGGAATCTCATCTGGAGTCGCACATTCAACGGTGCCGCGAATCTGCAGGACACTCCCCATGACGTTGCCACGGATGCGAACGGCAATGTCGTTGTTGTCGGAAGGGAAGCTGCCAACGACATGTACGGTACCTGGAGGATGATCAAGTACGACTACGACGGCAATCTGATCTGGAGCAGATCCGACGGATCTCCCCTGAGCGGTGGCGATTATGCTGGCAAGGTGGCGATTGACGGGGAGATGAACATCGTCGTTCCGGGCTATGAGATACGTGCAGACATGGGGCAGGGGTTGAACTGGGTGATCCGGAAGTATGACAACGCGGGCAATCTCATTGGGGCGGTGAGTCACGACGGCATCATCAGCGGCGATGACGCCGGTTATGGTGCTGTATGCCTCCCGGGCTCGCAGGATGTCGTAATGGGGGGGTACGAGAACGTCAGAGATGAAGGGAGGAATATCGCGGTAGCCCGTTATGCGACCACGGGATTCACCTCACCGGCAGCCCCGGCATTCCTGACCGTTGTCGTGGAAGATGCAGAAATCACCCTCGGTTGGGACCCGGCGATGGGCGGGACGAGAGCGGTGGTGAGGTACGAGATATACCGCGCGACCTCGCCGGGTTTCGCCCCGAGCCTGAACCGAAAGCTGGCCGATGTGGCAGGACCAACTGTCACCGGGTACGTCGACTCCTCTGCCTTGCCCGGAGTTCGCTACTACTACAGGATTCGCGCCGTTGACAGCCTGGGTGCCGAGAGCGTGAACAGCGTCGAGGTCTGGGCAAGGTTGCCGTATCCGTGCGATCTGGTGTGGGAGACGAAGGCCGACTTGCCGACACCGAGATGGCTGACCGGTGTCGGGGAAGTCGACGGTGAGCTCTACGTCATCGGTGGGAACGATGGGCCGGATCTTGCCGCGGTCGAGAGGTACAGCCCCTCGGCCAACACCTGGACAACGAGGGCCAGTATGGGTGTCTCTCGTGCTTCTCCCGGGGTAGCCGTGGTCGACGGGAAGATCTACGTGATCGGTGGCAGGAATGCCGCGGTTTCGCAGACCGCCGTTGAGGTCTATGACCCGGTCGCGGATCTTTGGACGACGAAGGCCAGTATGCCTACGGCAAGGGAAGGTATGGCCATGGCGGTGGTTGGCGGCAAGATCTACGTGATTGGCGGGAATACCTGGGGTGTTGGGCTCGCGACGGTGGTCGAAGTCTATGATCCGGTAGGCAATTCCTGGGCCACCAAGGCGCCAATGCCCACGGCGAGAACCTGCCCGGGGTCCGGCGCGTTGGAGGGCAAGATATATGTGGTGGGAGGCATATTGTCGTATCCAAGTACGACCACCCTGGTTGAGGCCTATGACGTTCTGTCCAACACTTGGTCGCAGGCAAAGCCCATGAATGTGTCAAGAGGAGATCTTGGTGCGTGTGTTGTTGAAGGCAGAATCCTCGCGGTGGGGGGAACGGACAGCACTGTCCAGCCCGTGTCCGCGGTTGAGGAATACGACCCCGGATCCGATCAGTGGACAATCAGGAACGATCTTCCGACCGCCCGCGGCGGTGTGGGGGTCGGCTACGCGGGAGATTCCGTCTTCGCTTTCGGGGGAAGCACTGCGAAGACCAGAGTCGAGGGGGGCCGCTATGACGGCGGGAGGTTCTCCGCGCGCGCTCTTCTTTCGCCGCCAACGGTGTCAATCGGCCAATGGTTCGCCGTGGAGCTATCCGCGACCAACACGGGTTCAGGGCCGATTGACGCTGCCACTGCCAGGGGCGCGGTGGGTCCTGGGGGCAGCTTGGTGTCGCTGGAATCCGGCCCATCTCCGGCTGGACCTCTTTCCCTCGATGTGGGTGATACGGTCAACTTCGCGTGGACATACTCCGCATCGGGTTCGGGTGTGGCCGTGTTCACTTTGACGGCGGCCGGTCGGGTCTGCTGGTCGGCATCTCATATGGTGGATTCGGGGACATCCGTCACCGTGCAGGTTCCCGCGAGACTGGCGGCGGCAATGCACGTACTGTCCTCGAGCGTATGCACGGGCAGTAGCTTCGTGGTCACCATGACGGTCACCAATGAGGGGCAAGCGACGTGTCTGAGCCTGGCTTCGGGTCCGGTTGCGGTGTCGGGAGGGGGGAATGCGGCGAAGCTTGCGGGCCCGTACCCGGCGATGCCGATGACACTGGCGGGGGGCGCTTCAGTAACGTTCTCGTGGACCTACCAGGGGACGGTTGCCGGGCTGGTGTCATTCACGACGACGGTAAACGGAACGGACGGAAACGCCGGGTGGGCGGTGGCTACCGGGCCGGTGTCCGCGGCACCGCTGGAGATCCTATCCGCGGGCACCTTGACGGCCTGCGGGGTCCTGTCGCCATCGCTGATGTCCACGGGCCAGTGGTTCACCGCGACTCTCACGGTCACGAACACGGGTGGGGCGGACGTCACCGCAGTATCGCCGCGGGCGGTTGTTCAGCCAGGCGGTGGCCTGGCGACAGTGCAGTCAGGTCCCTCCCCGCTGGGCCCGCTGACGCTGGCTCCTGGTGGTGCCGTGACGTTCTCCTGGACCTATTCGGCATCCGGTTCGGGGGTGGTGACGCTGACCATGACGGCGGAGGGGACGTCCTGTTCGGGGGCCAGGCTGGGATGGGCAACAGTGTCCGCGACGGTCCAGACGGCGCCGCAACTCCGGGGACGCCTGACGGGCTTCCCCGGTACCGTGAGCGTTGGGCAGGATTTCCTGGTGACGCTGACAGTGACGAACGGAGGGCAGGCCGCCGCAACGGGTCTGGGCACGGCGCCGTTTCATGTTTCTGGAGGTGGCGGTGCGGCCTTGATCGCTGGACCGACTCCCGCCATCCCGGTTGGACTGGCGGGCGGTTCCGCGGTCACCTTCACGTGGACGTGCCAGGGGACGGCGGAGGGGGTGGTGGTGCTCACCACCACGGTGACGGGAACGGATGTCAACTCGGGTTACCCGGTTTCGCTGGGACCGGTCGCATCGAATGGCGTGGTCGTACAGGCGCCGGCGTCGCTGAAGGCATCCCTGGCGGTCATGCCAGCGCAGGTGTGCCCAGGCTCCAAGGCTTTGCTTGCCCTGACGGTCACCAACAACGGGACTGGACGGGCCGACGGGGTCAAGGCCCTGTCCATGTACCAGGATGGGCCGGGGGCAATGTCTTACGTGGCGGGCCCGCAGCTCGCGATGCCGGTCAGCCTGAACGGCGGCGCCTCGGTCACATTCACGTGGACATACCAGGGAACGGCTGTCGGGGGCGACACGTTCTCGACAACGATCACGGGGGTTGACGCGAATACAGGATGGCCGGTGACGACCGGGCCTGTGTCGTCAGGTGGGGTGTCGGTCCAGTCCGCGGCAGTCCTGGCCGTGGCGGCGGCTGGCCCGGCGTCAGTCATGGTCGGGGACTGGGTGACGGTGACGCTGACGGTGACGAACACGGGCGGGCAGGCGGCGGCCGGAATCAACCCCACCATGGCAATCAGCCCGGGAGCGGGACTCGTGGTGCTGAAGGCCGGACCCGTGCCCGCCGGGCCGGTGACGGTCATTCCCGGGGCGGCCCAGACGTTCGGGTGGACGTACTCGGTGGCGGGGGCGGGGAGCATCGGGTTCGCTCCTTCCGCGTCGGGGCTCACGTGCGCGACGGCGGGAGTGACGGGGACGGCGACCGCGCTCATGCAGGCACAGGCGCCGGCGCAACTGGTCGTTGACCTGCTGGAGCTGAACCCGGCAGGGGTGACCCTGGGCTCACCGGTGACGGCGAGGCTCGTGCTGCGCAATGCCGGAGACGTCACATTGCGGGTGACCGGGATCAGCCCCGTGATCGGGAGCGGGACGACCGGGGGATTGGGGGCACCGGGACCGTCCGCCCCGCCCCTGCCGTTCCTGCTCTCGGGTGGTGCGAGCCAGACGGTGACGTGGCAGCACGGGACGGGCGCGCCGTGCGGCACGGTCTATGTCACGGCCATGTCGGCCGGCGTCGAGATCATGACGGGACGGAGCCTGGCGGCGGGGCCGGTGGCGTCGAACGTGATCGGGCTGGCGGGAGTTCCGGCGGGCATCGTGTTCACGCCCGCGGTTCCGCAGGCCGTGGGCGGCGAGCGGGTGCTCCTGACCGCGTACGTGACCGACTCCTGCGGGATCGGGGTGCCGGGGCAGACGGTCGAGTTCGCGGTGTCGTCCGGGGGCGGGAGTCTTTCAGTGGCTATGGGGGTGACGGACGTGACGGGCCGGGTGCCGGTCGAGCTTACGCTGGGCCTGGACCCGGGGACGAACGTGGTGCGGGCCCAGGTGGCGTGGACCTTGCTCTCGGCGACGGCGCTGGTGCAGTCGCTGGCGAACCCGCTGGCCCTGGACAGCCCGGGCGGGGCCTTGAGCTCGAACGTGTTCTCGCCGGCGACGGGTGAGATCGTGCTGGCGCGGATCAGCCCGAGGACGAGCGATCCGATCCTGGTCCATGTATACACACCGTCGGGGAGGCTGGTGCGGAAGCTGAACAGCCAGCATTTCCGGTCGATCGGGGGCGGGCAGATACTGGTGGAGTGGGACGGGAGGACGGATGACGAGTTCGTGGTGACGCGGGGCGTGTACCTGATCCGGATCACGGGGGGCGGGCTCAGTCCCGTCATCCTCAAGGTGGTGGTGAGATAGCAGGGGACATGCTATCGTTGGCTGCCGGTCAGTGGGCGGTCTGGCCGGATGTAGAATGGAGGCTGGTGGAAGTGTCATGAATCTCTTCCCTGTCGCACTATGCCTTTGGGTCACGGCGGCTCCTTGCGCCCTCGCCGGCACGATCACGACGGTGGCCGGCACGGGCGTTGCCGGATACAACGGGGATGGAATACTCGCAACGAATGCGCAAATCAACACTCCTCATGGGGTCGCCTGCGACAGCGCCGGGAATCTGTACATAACGGACACGTTCAACTGCCGCATCAGGAGGGTGGACAGGGTCACGCGGTTGATAACCACGTTTGTGGGGACCGGTGCGTGCGGGTACAACGGAGACGGGATAGCGGCCAACACGGCACAGATTGCCGGATGGACGATGGGATTGAACTTTGACGGTTTCGACAACCTCTTCATACCCGACTGCGACAACGATCGAATACGACGAGTGGACGCGGCTACGCTGAAGATAAGCACGGTTGCGGGCGGCGTGGGGCGGGGGTACAACGGCGAGAACGTGCCGGCGTTGTCGGCAAAGTTGGGGGCCGTCTACGAAGTAGCGGTGGATCCCACGGGCAACGTCTACTACTCGAATATGTATACCAACAATCTGCGAAAGGTCGATTCCTCAACGGGAAACGTGACAACCGTCGCCGGATCGGTAACGTGGACTGGAGGCTACAACGGCGATGGTATCCCTGCCACAACGGCGCAGCTGTGGTGGCCCCTTGGCATTGAGATCGACAAATCAGGGAACCCTTATGTTGTGGATCACAATAACGATCGCGTCAGGAGAGTAGACAGAATCAGTGGTCTCATCAGCACTGTGGCGGGAACGGGAGTGCCGGGGTTCAACGGTGACGATCTTCCGGCGACCTCGGCAGAGGTCAACGGCCCCGAGGGGCTTGCCATGGATGCTTCCGGGAATATGTTCATCGCCGACTTGGCCAACGTTCGTATCCGCAAGGTCGATCCTTCCACGGGTATCATCACGACGGTTGCGGGGAACGGCACGAGTGGGAGCGGCGGAGACGGCTATGAGGCGACCCTGGCGCAGTTCACCGGGCCCGCCGGAGTGTGCGTAGATAAATCGGGGAACGTCTATGTTGCGGACAACGTTGGCCACCGTGTTCGCAGGATCCACCCGGCGACGCTGATCGTGCACAAGGAACTCGAGACGAAGGGGGCAGTGTGCACGGGGAGCGTGGTGACCTACAAGATGTCGTGGAGCAACGCGGGGTGGGGTACTGCCTACGATCTCACGGTCACGGACACGTTGCCGAACGGAACGAGATACCGGAGCCCGGGCTTCGAGTACTTCGGGCAGACTGACGGCAAGGGGGTGCCGGCGGTGGTCTCGGCATACGCGGCGACGCTTGCCGGACCGTGGACGACCGGGCAACCGCCTGACGGGACCGGTCCGCCGCTCATCCTGAGATGGGAGGTGGAGAGGATCGCCGCGGGCCGGTCGGGGTACATAAGGTACAGGGCGGAGGTCAGCGCGACGCTGGCGGGGGGATCGATCGTCCGGAACCAGGCGTTCGCGACGATATACGACGATCCGCGGGTGTACTACACGGAGGCTCTTGGTACGACGGTGTGGGAACCTGCACGGCTGGTCGCGCGCGCGGCAGTCCCCTCGTCGGTAGTGGTAGGGAAGACCTTCCAGGTGGCCGTGACGGTGACGAACACGGGTGGCTTGAGCGCCACCGGGGTCACGGCCACGGTGTTCGCGGGTCCGGGTGGTGGATTCGCGAGCCGGCCTCTCGGGCCGGTGCCCACAAGCGTTTCGGCGCTGCCTGCTGGAGCGTCGACGACGTTCGTGTTCAGCTACACGGCGACGGGGGCGGGACCGGTGACCTTCACAATCACGCTGGCGGGTGCCAGTGCGTGCGGGGGAGTAACAGTCAGCGCGACGACGATGACGACGGTGAAGACCCCGGCGGTTCTGGCGGCGGTGATCGACGTCATCCCGGCGGCGTCGTGCCTGGGCGCTAGCTTCCTGGTGACGCTGACGGTCACGAATACGGGTACGTCTGACATGACCGGAGTTTCCCCGGCTGCACTTCGCGCCAGCGGAACGGGAGGAGTTGCGCCTGGGGGCGGGCCGTTCCCGGCGCCCCCCCTTCCCCTCGCGGGAGGAGGGACGATGACGTTCACGTGGACCTACACGGCCGTATCGCTCGGGAACGTGGTGTTCATGACCACGGTCACGGGCACGGACGCGGTGAGCGGGCAGCCGGTGTCGTCCGGGCTGGTAGTCTCCGAGGTGTCGTCCGTGGTCTCGCCCGGGGCGCTGAACGCTTCGGCCAGCGTACTGCCGTCAACGGTGTCGACGGGGCAATGGTTCCCGGTCACCCTCACGGTGACGAACACGGGCGGGTCGCCCGTGTACGGGATCATCCCTGCGGCGCAGGTGGGACCAGGGTCCGGGCTGGTGGCGCTGGAGGGGGGGCCGACGCCGGCGGGGCCGGTGGCGCTGGCTGCGGGGGGGGTGCAGACGTTCACGTGGACGTACTCGGCGTCGGGGTCGGGGCTGGCGGTGTTCAGCGCGACAGCGACGGGCAGTACGTGCAATGGTGCGGCGAGCGTGGCGGGGAGTGCGACGGCGTCGGCGACGGTGCAGAAGGCAGCACTGCTGAGGGCGGGACTCGTGACCTATGGGGGAGTCGTGTGCACGGGGCGTGGGTTCCTGGTTACGCTCACGGTCACGAATGCCGGAGAGGCAACGGCGACGGCACTCAATGCGCGTCCGTTCCTGGTTTCGGGCGGGGGCAGCGTGGCTTGGCTGGCCGGGCCGATGCCGGCAATGCCCACGACTCTCGCCGGCGGGGCAGCGAAGTCGTTCACGTGGACCTACACGGGAACGGTGGCGGGCGCGGTTATGTTGACTACCACGGTCACGGGTGTGGATGGGAACTCGGGGGTCACGGTGACGACGGGACCGGTGAGTTCGGGGTCGGCGGTGGTGACCACGGCGGGGGCATTGAAGGCCTTGGCGGCCGCGCCGGCGCAGGTTGCGGTCGGGCAGTGGTTCACGGTGGGACTGACGGTGACGAACACGGGAGGCGGGGCGGTGGACGGGATTGGCGCGGTGGCCGGGATGGGTCCCGGGCAGGCCGTGCTGAAGGGGGGACCGGTGCCGGCGGGGCCGATCATCCTCGGGGCCGGGGCGTCGCAGACCTTCGTCTGGACGTATTCAGCGTCGGGCTCGGGAGTTCTGGGTATCACGGTGACCGTGACGGGGATGGCGTGCGGAGACACGTCTGTCGGCGCCACGGGCTACGCCGCGATCCAGGTGATGGCTCCTGCGGCTCTTGCCGTGGACTCGCTGGAGCTGAGCCCGGCGGCGGTGACCTTGGCGTCACCGGTGACGGCGAAGCTCGTGGTGCGCAACGCGGGAGGTGTCACTTTGCGGGTGATCGGGATCAATCCCGTGATCGGCGTTGGGACGACTGGTGGCCTGGGAGTGCCCGGGCCGTGCACGCCGAGCCTGCCGTTCCTGGTGGCGGGCGGGAGCGCGCAGGTGGTGACGTGGATGCACGGGACGGGAGCGCCGTGCGGGACGGCGTACGTCTCGGTGATGCCGGTGGGCGTGGAAGTGGCGACGGGGCAGGGACTGGTGGCGGGCCCGGTGGCGTCGAACGTGATCGGGCTGGCGGGATTGCCGGCCGTGCTGGTGCTGACTCCGGCGGCGCGGTCGGCGGAAGGGGGTGGGCAGGTGGCGGTGGAAGCCCTCGTCCAGGACGCGTGCGGGATCGGGGTGCCCGGTGCCACGGTCTCGTTCACGATTCTGCGGGGCGGCGGGAGCCTGTCGGTGCCCTCGGGAGTGACGGATGCGGCGGGCCGGACCTCGGTGGGGCTGACGCTGGGGCTGGAGCCGGGGACGAACGTGGTGCAGGGATTGGAGAGGTCCGTGTGGATCTCGGCCACGGCGGAGGTGGAGTCGTTGCCGAACGCGCTGGCGCTGACCAGCCCCGGGGGGGCGCTGAGCTCGAACGTGTTCTCGCCGGGGGCGGGGGAGACCGTGCTGGTGCGGGTCAGCCCGCGCACGAGCGAGCCGGTGGTGGTGAAGGTGTTCTCGCCGTCGGGGCGGCAGGTGCGGACGCTGCGGAACCAGCACTTCCAGTCGATCGGGGGTGGGCAGCTGCTGGTGACGTGGGACGGGATGACGGACGACGAGTTCCCGGTGACGCGGGGCGTGTACCTGATCCGGATCACGGGCGGGGGACTCGGCACTGTCGTGCTGAAGGTGGTCGTGCGGTGAAGCCCGGGGGGGTCCTGCTCGCCGCGCTCCTCGCGGGCGCGGCGCAGGCCGGGATCATCTACCCCGTGGCGGGAACCGGCACGGGCGGGTACAACGGGGACGGCATCGCGGCGACGACCGCGGAGCTGGACCTGCCGGCCGGCGTGGCCGTCGATGCCGCCGGCAACGTGTACATTGCCGACCGGGACAACCAGCGGATCCGGATGGTGGATGCCGGCACCGGCGAGATCAGCACGATCGCGGGGACCGGTTCCGCCGGGTACAACTTCGACGGAATCCCGGCGACCTCGGCCCAGCTGAACTACCCGCAGGGCGTGGCCGTGGACGGCGCGGGGAACGTCTACGTCGCGGACACCGTGAGCAACATCATCCGGAAGTTCACGCCCGGGGGGAACATCTCGACGGTCGCCGGGAGCGGCATCTGGGGGTACAACAGCGACGACATTGCGGCGACGAGCGCGTGGCTGGCGAGCCCGACCGGGGTGGCCGTGGACGCGGCGGGGAACATATACATCGCCGAGTTCGCGGGCATGCGCATCCGGAAGGTGCTGGCGTCGAACGGCAAGATCTACACCGTGGCCGGACGGGGACTGCCGGGAGGCTACAACGGCGACGGCATCCTGGCGACGAGCGCGGACCTGAACGTGCCGCAGGGCGTGGCCGTGGACGCGGCCGGGAACATCTTCATCGCCGACCGCGACAACGGCCGGGTGCGCCGGGTGGACGCGGGGTCGGGGAACATCTCGACCGTGGCGGGAACGGGGTCGGCCGGGTACAACGGCGACGGCATCCCGGGGACCTCGGCCCAGCTCGCGTACCCGGCAGGCGTGGCCGTGGATACCGGGGGAAATGTCTTCATCGCCGACCGCGACAACGAGCGGGTCAGGCGGTGGGACGCCGTGACCGGCTACATCTCGACGGTGGCCGGGAGCGGGACGAGAGGGGACAGCGGGGGGAACATCGACGCGCTCGCCGCCGAGATGTACGGTCCCTCGGCAGTGTGCGTGCATCCCTCCGGCCGGTTCATGATCGTGGATTACAACAATCACCGCATCCGGGGCGTCCACGCGGTATCGCTTGTCGTCCGGGACCGGGCCTGGCCCGACCCCGTCTGCCCCGGGGCGGAGCTGACCTACACGGTTTCGTGGAGCAACGCGGGCTGGGCCACGGCTTACGGCGTCACGCTGACCGACACGGTCCCGAACGGGATCACGTGGTCCGCGTCCAGCCTGGAAGCGTGGGCGCAGTCCGACGGACAGGGGACGCCGGTGCTGACCGCCTCGTCCTACGCCGCTTCCGCGGCCGGGCCCTGGACGGCCGGGGAGCCGGCCGGCGGCGCCGCCTCCCCGCTCGTCTGCCGCTGGGTAGTCGACCGGGCGGCTCCCGGAAAGTCCGGGTACATCCGGTACCGGGTCACGGTCTCGTCCACGCTCGCCGACGGGTCGGCCGTCGCGGGCGGGGTCTCCGCGACCGTGGCGGCGAACAGCGGGCGGTTCGACGGTGCGCCGGCGCAGGTTTCCACGCGCAAGGCCGTGCTCGATGCGGCGGCGGCGGCTCCCGGCGGCGTCACCGCGGGGCAGACGTTCCTGCTGGTGGTTACCGTGACCAACACCGGGGGCGCGGGGGCGACGTCGGTCGCGCCGGCGCCCCCGGCGGCCAGCGGAACCGGGAGCGTGCTCGTCGTGGCGGGCCCGTTCCCGGCGGCCCCCGTGGCAATCACCGGGGGAGGCTCGACCACGTTCTCGTGGACGTGTTCGGCGACGGGAGCGGGGCCGGTCACGTTCACGCTCACGGTGACCGGGCAGACGTGCGGCGGGATTCCGGTCGAGGCGTCCTCGCACGCGACGCTGGCCGTCCAGCAGCGCGCGGTCCTGGCCTCGGCCGGCGTCTCGGTCGTCCCGTCGGCGGGGAAGGTGGGCCAGCAGGTCGAGGTCCGGTTCGGGGTGAGCAACACCGGGGGGGCCGCGGCGCTCGTGAGCCCGCCGGCGTCCGCCGGGCCCCTGCCGCCGGGCCTGGTCCAGCTTCTTACGGGTCCCCTGCCCCCCGGTCCCGTTCTCGTGGCGGGGGGTAGTGCGACCGTCTTCACCTGGAACTACCGGCTCGCGGCCGGGGGACTCGCGGTGTTCTCGGTCACCGTGACCGGGACGGACGTCAACTGCGGCGATCCGGTGGCGACCGCCGGGGTGTCGGGATCGGTCACGGTCTACAGCGGTGCCGCGCTGGCCTCGACGGCCGCGGCGGTTCCGCAGAACACGCGGAGCGGGAGCGAGTTCCAGTTCGTCTTCACGGTGCGGAACGCCGGCGACCGGGGGGCCGGGGAGGTCGGGGTCTCCCTCTGCCCGGCGGACGGCGGAGCGGTCACGGTGCTGTCCCCGCCCGTTCCGTCCGGGGGGATCGCCCTGGCGCCGGGCGAGTCGCGCGAGTTCACGTGGCGGCTGAGCGCCGTGGCCGAAGGGACGTTGACGCTCTCGGCGTCGGCGACCGGCAAGGACTCCTCGGACCTGTCGCTCGTCGGGACCCGGGCGGAGGCGGCCGTTACCGTGGCTCCCTCGATGCCGCGGGTGGAGGCGGGCGGCCTGACGGTGGCTCCCAACCGGCTCGACCGTTCCGCCGGGACGACGACGGTCAAGATCGCCGTGCGCGGCGACGCGGGCGCGGCGTGCTCGATCGAGGTCTACAGCGAGGCGGGCTGGCGGATCCGCCGGATCGAGGTGCTACTGGATTCGGCCGGGGAGGGTCTCGCGACCTGGGACGCCTCCGACGAGTCGGGCGCGCCGTTGCCGACGGGGGTCTACTGGGTATCGGTCCGGGACGGCGGGGCGAAGGGGCGGAAGCCGTTGTTCGTGGTGAACGGGGGGCGAAGGTGAGATGAGGATCATCCCGGCGTTGTTGGCGGTCGCGGCGGGCGCCGCGCTCCTCCCGGCGCGGGCGGGATCGGGGTCGCCGGCGGCGGCGTCCCTGATCGCGCCGCTGAGCGTCTGCCAGGCCGGGATGGCCGGCGTGAGCACGGGCGGCGCCGACCTCCTCGAGGCCTGGAGCAACCCGGCCCTGCTGGCCGGCCAGGGCCGGCAGTCGGAACTGGCGGCAACCGGCTCGTCCATGTTCGGCGGCGGGCAGATGCAGGCCGGGCTGGGCGGCGGACGCATAGTCGCTCCCGGCTGGGCCGTCGCCGCGCTCGCGGGCATGTCCGGGGTGACCGCCGAGGAGGTGGACGCGGCCGGGAACCCGGCGGGGTCGAATCTCTCCCGGCGGCTTCTGGCCGGAGGACTGGTGGCCGCGCACCAGTCCGGCGCCCTCGCGTTCGGGCTGGGGGTGAAGGGCGTGCGCGACGAGGTCGCCTCCGACGGCGCCACGGCGGTCGCGGCGGACGCGGGAGGGACGGCGACCTGGCGGGGATGGGCGGCGGGCGTGGCGGTCCGCAACCTGGGAAGCGGCCTGCGCACGGGGGAGTCGCTTCCGGTCGAGGTGCGCGGCGGGCTTTCGTTCCGCCATCCCGGCTGGAAGGTGCGGGCGGCGGTGGAGGGGTTCAGCGTCCGGGGAGCGGGGACGGGCGCGGCCGTGGGGGCGGAATGGTGGCCGACGCCCCTGCTGGGACTGCGAGCGGGCACGCCGGTGACGGGCGGCTCGCGTTCCGTGTCTCCCACGTTCGGCCTCTCCGCGGCCTGGCGCGGTCTGGGACTCGACTACGCGGTCGTCACCCACCCGCTCGGGCTCAGCCATCTCGTGGGCCTGTCGACGTCGTTCGGGCCGGCCCCGGGCGAGCTCGAGCGCCGGCGCAAGCGCGAGGCGTGCCGGTCGCCCTTCTCGAAGAGACTGCAGGCCGGGAAGCTGGCCATCGCCGTCGCGCCGCTGGCGCCCCAGAACCTGCCCGAGAATCAGGCGGCCATCGTGTCCGAGATGTTCCGGGTCGCGCTCGTGAACGCGGGCGGTTTCACCGTGGTCGAGAAGCAGAACATGGACGAGATCCTTAAGGAACAGCAGTTCCAGCAGTACGGTTGCACGGAGGAGCAGTGCGCCGTGCGGATGGGGAGACTGCTGAACGTGCAGGCGATGTTCATCGGGAGCCTCGGGCTTTCGGACGGGAAGTACGTGCTGACGGTGCGGGCCGTGGACGTCGAGTCGGGAGGCGCCGTGTTCGGCGAGATGGTCACCGCCTCGTCCTCGGTGGGCATGGACGGGCCCCTGCGCCGGCTGGCGGCCAAGGCTTCGCGCCAGCTGGTCTGCACCGCTCCCGCCGACGCCGAGGCCGAATACCGGACCGCCCTCGAGCTTTACGGGGCCGGGAGGCAGGCGGAGGCGCTCGCGCGCGCGCGCGCGGTGGTGGACGAGGACCCCGCCCACTGGATGGGATGGCAGTTGGTCGGGAACTGCCTCTACGCGACGGGCGATCCCGGGGGCGCGCTCGGGGCATACCGGCGCAGCCTCGAGCTCAACCCGGACAACCAGCAGTTGCGGGACTGGGTCGGGAAGATGCAGGAGCGGTGATGCTAACATGCCCGTGTATGCGCAAGGCCGGACTTCCCGCCCTCGTATTCTGCGTTGCCGCGGTCGCCGCCGGGCCGGGCTGGGGCGACGAGGCCACCAAGGCCACGGTCACGTTCCTCAAGCAGGGCGTCCGGGTCCAGCCGGCCGGAACCACGGTCTTCATCGACGTCGGGCTGGGCCGCGAGTTCGCCGAGGGGGACACCGTCTTCGTACTCGGCCACGGCCGGGCCGAGCTCCGGCTCGAGACGGGCCAGATCGTCCGGGTGGGGCCCAACTCGAAGTTCATCTTCCGGAAGCTCCGCAAGGACGGGGAGGGCAGGTTGCACGCCCTCATCGAAGTCGTGGCCGGACGGGTCTGGTTCACGCTCGTGCGCATGGTCGCGGGCTCCGATCTCGAGTTGCAGACCCCGTCCGTCACGGTCGGGGTGCGGGGGACCGTCTGGCGCGCGGACGTCGACCCGCAGGGTCGCGCGGACGTCTACGTCTACGACGGCGCCGTTGCGGCGAAGCCTGTTGGCGGTGCTGAAAGCACGGTCAACAGGCTGGAGCACCTGTCGGCAGTCCCGTCGGCTGCCGCCCGGACGGAGAGGTTCGACGAGGCCCAGGACGAGCGGGACGAGTGGGTGCGGTGGAACCGGAACCGCGACCGGCTCCGGGTCAGCATCGTGCTCCGCGAGACCCTCGACGGGAAGCCGCTGACGGCGGCGGCGGCCGAGACCGCCATGATCCGGGCATTCCTGGACAAGTACCTGTTCAAGATCATCGACAAGGAGCAGTCCGACCGGATCCGGGCCGCGGAGGCCGTCAAGGCGGGCGCGAAAGGGGATCCCGCCGCGATCGCGGCGGCCGGGTTGAGCGTCGCGGCCGACCTCGTGATCGTGGGCGAGGCGAACGTCTCCTCGCTGAAGACGCCCCTGCCCGGGAACCCGATCTCGGCCCGGGTCTCGTTCGCGGGCCGGGCGGTGCGGACGGATACGGCGGAGGTGGTCGCGGCCTGGGCTCCCGAGCTGGCGTCGCGCGCGCTCGAGCTCACGGACGAGGCCGCCGCCCACAAGGCCCTCGTGATCGCGGGCGCCCGCGCGGCGACGGCGTTCACGGACGCGATCCTGGCCGGGTGGAAGGAGGCCGGGCGGCGGGGCGAGACCCTGGACGTCACCGTCGACGGCGTGGATTACGCGGCCTTGAAGCGGATCACGGACGCCCTCTCCGGACTCCAGGGCGTCCGCGGGGTCCAGCGCCTCTACCTCGTGGGCCGCAAGGCCCTCCTGGGCGTCACGTTCACGGGCGACACGGTCGCGCTGGCCGACGAGATCCAGGCCGTCCCCGGGATCGGGGTCACGGTCGTGGGGCTGACCGCCTACCGCATCGAGCTCGAGGCGGACGCGGGGAAGCACGCGGAGTAGCCGGAGCCGGCCTATCATGTATGCGATGAAGGTTGGTGCCGGGCGACTGGACGTGCGTGGTAGGACGGCGGGATCGCTCGCCCTCCTTGTGGGGAGAGAGTTGCTCCATGCGATAGCGGGGTTGCACCGCGGGCGCATTCTGGGACCGTGGCCCGGCAACTGGCACGCGAGGAAGGCGCCTTCCTCGCTGAGGCCGCGTTTCGTTTCCGAGGACGACTCGCACGGTAACGTCGAGCTGATCTTCGTGCTCGGGGGCCGGTGCGCCCTCAGTTACGACTTCCGGCACTATGTCATCAAGGAGGGGGACCTGGTCTTCTTCCCTCCGGACGTGCCGCACTACATGACGCGCGTGAACAGCGCGATCCCGTACAGGCTCGTGTGCTGGGTGGTCAGCCCGGACGAACTCGAGATGGTGGTGAGCAGTCACAGGGCGGGTTCGGGATTCCGGTTCGAGGATGCGTTGAGGGTCGCCTCGGCGGGGATCGAGCTGCGCGAGTCATTGGGCAGGCTGGCCAGGTACTCGGCACTGCCGGCGCCCCCGCCGGTGGTCCCGTTGAAGGAGGCCTTGCTGGCAGCATCCCTCATCCTGATGCGGCAGGCCCTAACGGAAACCAGCGAGGACCGCCTGAACGCGCGGCGGAGCATTGTGGAAAGGGCGGAGAGATTCCTGAGCCAACAGCGGGGTCGTCCGTTGCGGGTGGGGGAAGTGGCCCGGGCGTTGCATCTGTCGCCCAACTACCTGACGACCCTCTTCCGGTCCGAGACCGGCATGCCGCTGGGGGCCCATATGCGAAGGCAACGGGTGGCGCGGGCCAAGGCCATTCTCACGTCCACGCGCAAGACTGTGACGCAGATAGCGTACGACCTGGGGTTCAGCGACTCCTTCGCGTTCAGCCGTGCGTTCAAGCGCGTCGAGGGGATGTCGCCGTCGGCTTACCGGAAGGCCAAGCGGTAGAGCCGGACCGCCAACGTAGGAACGGACATATCGCCGTAGTTTCTGCCATTCCGTGCCGGGCGCGGTCTCCTGTACGCTTGAGCCATCGGGGGGATTCCGTGAGCGCAAGGGACCGTGAGAAACCCAGTCGGACCGGCCGCAACGCCGAGGCCACGGGGTCGTGAATCTTCTCTTCGTGGCGTTGTGCCTGTGGGTGCCGGCGGTCGCTCCCGCCGACGGAGTCATCGATTTCGCGGCGGATGCGTCGACGGACTCGCTGTTCACGTACTTCCCCAACTGGCGGCTGGCGAAGGCCGCGGACTTCGTCGTCGAGATCTGCGACGACATCTCGTGCGCGCCCGACACGAACTGCCCGATCACGGGGCTCACGCTCTGGAACTACGGCACCGCGTCGGGCGGGGCCACGGGGGACATCACCAACGTCGTCTTCGAACTCCTGTGCGGCAAGGCCGACTACTGGTCGACGATGACGTACGCCGGGATCTGGACGGACAGCGACGCGGTCTCGCGTCCCGCGTGGACCTGGGACGGGAGCCTGGCGTGGTCCAAGGATCCCGGCGCCGACTGCGCGGGCTTCGCGCGCATCTCCGTGTTCGCGGACGTGGGCGCCTGCCCGACCGACGGGGCCACCGTCAAGCTCGGGGTCGCGTTCGACGACATCCTGGACCCGTTCTCGCCGGGCGGACTCTGGGACGCGTGCGGGTTCGACGTGCCGTACGACGGCGACGTCCTGCGGACGGGCACCGAGAAGGTGATCCGGTACGCGCTGAAGACCGCGGACCGGGACCTGGTGGCGCCGGGGGAAACCGTTACCTACACGATCTACTACAGCCGGCCCGGCGCCGCCGTGACCAACTTCGTGATCACGGACAGCCTGCCGGCGGACACGCACTACGTCGCCGGGAGCGCCGCGCCGGCCGCCGACGTGTTCTGGGATCCCGATCCGGGGCCGCCGTCCCGGCTGAAGTGGACCATACCGGGCGGGCCGTCCGCCGGCGGGGCGACGGCGTCGGTCTCGTTCAGCCTGACGCCGGACTGGGGCAATGGCGAGGGGTTCGAGCCGGGCAGCGGCGACCAGGGGGCGGTCGAGGGCTCCCGGGTCGCCAACTCCGCGACCATCGAGTTCCGGGGGGCGGGTTGCACCCCGTCGACGGTCACCAGCAACCTGACCGACCTCCCGGTGCGGCGGTACATGATGTGGATGGTCTCGGACCAGGACATCCTCTTCGCGCCCCGGGTCGGGTACCCCGACGACGAGGTCACGTACTCGATATTCATGATCAACCCCGCGTCCAAGACCTGGTGGAACGTGAGCGTGTGGGACACGGTGCCGCCCCAGCTCGACGTCTGGGCACAGGGGTACGGGTTCGACGATCCGTGCGTCGGGTGGACGATGACGCCGACCGGGTGCGCGGCGGCCTCGCCCGGCCGGGTGACGTCGGGAGGCGCCACCCTCCTGACGTGGAAGCTCGACATGCCCCCCGGGTTCACGCTCGAGATGCGCTGGAAGGCCCGCGTCAACCCCACGGGCGCGCTCCCGGGCGCCACGGCGATCAACCGGGTGAACATGCTGGCGCTGGGCGCGCCGGGCACGATCGGCGGGAGCGGCCACGCGCGGGCGCCCCGGCGGTTCGTGCACCAGGCGATGGTCGCCCTGCGCACGACCTACTTCTCCTACGTCGGCGAGGCGTCCGGCCAGGCCGGCGGCGGCCTCGTGATCAGCTTCTGGCCGCTCAACAAGTCGACCGTGTTCGAACTGCGCAAGCTCTATACGGAGGGGGCGGGTTTCGCCTCGGTCGGGGGCAAGAGCGCGTCCATCGTGGACTTCGCCGGGGCGTGCGCGGGCGGGTTCATCGACGGCGGCTACGGCGGGTGCGGCGTGGAGCGCGCTCCCGCCCAGTACCAGTGGGCCGCGAGCGCTCCGGGCGGGCCCAACGCCGCGCTGTACAAGCTCACGTCGAACGCGCCCCTGCTCTGGATGCTGATGCCGGGCCTCGGCTGGTACGGCGACGCCGGCACCTACATTCCCTCGTCGACCTTGAGTTTCGCCGGCACCGTGCTCTACAGCTACCGCCGGGCGCAGAACACGAACGGGGCGGCGGGGGTCGGGGAGTCGTGGGTGGTGATCAACACCGGAATCGATCCCGACGGCGGCGCGTTCAACCCCGACCAGCTCACGAGCGTGCACATCTTCAGCTGGGATGCCGCCGGGCTGGCCTGGAGCTACCTCAAGTCGGCCGACATCGCCGGGAACAGCCTCTGGATGCCGTTCCAGGGATGCCCGCAGGGGACCGAGAACCACTACAAGATCATCTCCTCGGACTGCAACCTCATCGTCCTCCAGGCCTACAACGTCTTCTCCGACATCGGGGACAAGTACGCGAACGAGTTCCTGGCGATCTCGCCGACGTCCCAGACGGGCAAGCTCGTGAGCACGCCCGGCGTGGGGGCCACGTTCTACCCGATCACGCACTACCACCATCCGATCGTGGACATCGGCGTGGGGACGGTGGGGGCCGCCGCGACCATGGCCGTGTACAACGTCTACCGGTACGTGCCCAGCGATCCCAGCAAGGCGATCATCCCCATTCCATCGACCCTGTGCGGGACCTCCGGGCGGTGGGCCAGCGTGGGGATGCGCACGGCCGACACCGGGCTGGCCGGGCTCGACAACGCGCACTGGTTCGGGAACGGGTTCGATCCGCTGACCAACGATCCCCTCCCCGTCGGTTACGCTTACAAGATCGACCTCGTCTCGGGCGGGCCGGTGTCGGTCTACACCGGCGGCACTCCCTACCAGGGCTGGTCGGGCGGGGTCATGATGCACAGCGTCGACGCCAAGACGAGCGGCCAGGAGTTCTGGCTGCACATGTGCCCGGGGGGCACCTACTCCGTCATGGACTTCTGCCCTTCCCAGGGCATGGCGGTCAACGCGACGTCCGGCACCGGGGCGACGTCCACGTACACGACCGACGGGCCGGACCAGTGCATCATGTTCCTGAGCATCACGGCGCCGAACAACTGGAGCTTCCGGCTCCTGCCGGCCGGGTCGCAGGGCGAGTGCATGGCCATGTACCACAACTGGGCGTACGGGGAGAAGTTCTTCGTGGCGCCGTTCGTCAACTCCGGCGTGCACTACGACATCCTGGTGCCGCCGACCGTGTACGCGGGGCAGTCGTTCTGGATAACCGTGATCGCCCTGTTCGGCTCCGGGACGACGAAGACCGACTACTGCGGGACCACGAGCTTCACCTCGACCGACCCGGCGGCGAAGATCGAGACCAACCCCATGGACAGTTACAACTACACCTGGACCAGCAACATCGCGCCGTGCGGGGGCATCCCCTACAACAACGGCGTCCGGCTGTTCTTCAACGTCAGCTTCACCCGGCTGGGCATCCAGACGATCGTGGCGTCGGACATCTACGACGGCTCGGTCAACGGGGTGGCGGCCATCCAGGTCGTGGGCGCCGACATCAAGTTCTACAAGGAGCCCAAGCTGTCCGTCGCGGCGTCGAGCGACACCGTCCGGTTCAAGATCTGCTGGAGCAACTACTCGTCGGGGAGCGGGTTCGCCATGGTCATCACCGACGCGGTGCCGGCGGGCACGACGTTCGTGCCCGAGGCGTCGGCGGCCGGGCTGGACTGCGGCAACACGGACGGGGTCGCGCTGGCGTTAAGTTACACGACCATGCAGTCCCCGACGATGCCGGCCGCGGCGTCGTTCACGGCCGCAAACCCGGTGGCCGGGACGCGCTGGCTCAGGTGGACCGTGCCCGTCGCGGGGGTGCAGACGTCGGGCTGTGCGTGCTTCCGGGTTACGGTGAATTGACCTCCGCTAGAGCCTGACCCGGCGACCCGTCCGGTTGGACTTCACTCCCGCCGAAAGGATTTCCTGCGCCAGGCACCCGACCTCGGCCGAGCAGAGCTTCGTGAAGGGTTTTCCGGTGCGCAAGCAATGCACGAAGTGCTCGGGGCCGTTCCGGAGCCCCCGGGGCCGGGGCGGCACGGCGACGACCTTCCGGTTCAGGCGCTCGGCGCCCCAGTGCGAGTAGTCCTTGGGGTTCGTGTGCGTCCGGACGAGCTGGCCGTGCTCGGTCTGGAGCGTTCCCTGGTCCCCGAGGAAGAGCGAGTCGTGGTAGTCCGGGTTCTGGGTCCAGGAGGCCTGGGCGAGCACGAGCCGCTTGTCGTAGATGGCCGTGATCATGGCGTTGTCGTCGACGGAGAAGTTCCGCTTGACCAGCGTCTTCGCGACGCCCATGACCTGGTTCGGGCGGCCCCAGAGCGCGGACATGATCGCGGCGCCATAGCAGCAGTAGTCGATGATCGCGCCGCCGCCGTTCTTCCGCGCGTCGTAGAGCCAGCCGTAGAAGTAGGGCGTGCACCCGGCCTCCTTCGGGCCCTGGTGCGCCATGTGGATGCGGGCGTGGAAGCACTGGCCGATGTCGCCGCGCTTCACGAGCTCCATCGCCTTCATGAGCGGGGGATTCCACGCCGTGGGCCAGTTGATCATGAGCCGGGTGCCGTGGCGGCGCGCCGCGCGCAGCATCCGTTTCGCCTGATCGGCGGTGGCGGCCATGGGCTTCTCGACCATGCAGTCCAGCCCCCTGGCCGCGGCGGCCTCGACTATGCCGGCGCCGTCCGCGTTCGTGCCGCAGACCATGACCGCGTCGGCCTTCACTTTGGCGAAGAGGTCGTGGTAGTCAGCGTAGAGGGAAGTGACGCCGTATTCCTTCCGGAGCTTCTCCCGGAGCGGCCTGTTCGGGTCGGCCCCACCCACGATCTTGACCGGCAGTTTCCGGAAGCTCGGGAGCATTCCCCAGAGATGATCGTGAACCATTCCCGCGACGACTAGTCTCAGATCGGCCATGTGTCCTCCTCCAACCAGTGGTGCGCGTACTATACCGTAACGGGGCCCTCAAGGACCCCGGGGAGGACGCGCATGACGGCAGGTTTCCTGGGACTGGGGGAGATGGGGTTTCACATGGCGGCGAACCTCGCGCGGAGCGGCCTCGAACTCGTCGTGTTCGATCCCGACGCGAAGCGGCTGGCGCGGGCGCCGGCAGGGGCGCGCCGGGCGGCGTCCGAGGCCGAGGTCGTGGAGGCGGCGGACACCGTGCTCACGAGCCTGCCGTCGTCCGAAAGCTGGGCGGGGCTCGCGGACCGGGTGCTGGTGCCGAACGCCCGTTCCGGACAGCTCTTCGTGGACCTGGGCACGGTCGTGCCGGGGGAGGCGCGCCGGGTCGCCGCGGCCCTCGCGGCGCGGGGTGCGGCGCTCGTGGACGCGCCCGTGAGCGGGGGCCCGGAGGGGGCCCGGACCGCGTCGCTCTGGATCTTCGCCGGGGGCGACGACGGCGCGTTCCGCCGGGCGCGTCCCGTCCTCGAACTGCTCGGACGGCCGGAGAGGATCACGCACTGCGGCGGGCCCGGAGCGGGACAGGCGGCGAAGGGAGTCAACCAGCTCGCGATGGGCCTGCTGGCGGCCGGCGCGCTGGAGGCGGCCGCGTTCGGCGTGCGGTGCGGGCTTGCGCCTGCGGTCGTGCACCGGGCGGTATCGGGCGGCGCGGACGCCGGCGAGAGGTGGCGCTGGTACTTCGAGGGGCTGGCCTCCGCGGTCGCCTCCGGCGGGGGGAACGAGGTGGGCGTCAAGTTCCGGGAGCTGCCGTACTTCCTGCGCGAGGCCCGTGAAGGCGGGTTCGCGCTTCCGCTCGCGGCGGCCCTGCACGCGGCGTGCGACGCGGGGGAGCGGATCGTCGTGGACGACCACCGGCCCGCGCCGTCCTACTGGCACGAACTCACGCACTGATCCCCGGGAGTCCGGGGCGCCGTCGCCGCCTTCAGGCCGGGCTCAGCGAACCTTCGTCTTTCGGTTGATGGCGGGGTCGCGGAAGACATCGCATTCGTCCCGGCTGGTCGACGAGAACTCGGAGACGATTGCGCCGCGCGGGCCGGCCCGGAACCAGTGCGCCGTGTTCGGCGGGATCGTGTACTGCGCTCCGGGCGTGAGCACGATCTCGCGCCGGCACGTGTACCGGCGTTCCCGGCCCTTCGGCGGCCGGGCGTGCGGCCGGGCGGTGCGCGTCCCCGGCACGAAGAGGTAGACCTCGCCCCAGCGGCAACGGAAGGTTTCCTTCTTCCCCGGCTTGCCCCGGACCGGCGGGTGCCGGTGCTCGGGGCAGGTCTGACGGGGGAAGAGGACGAGTTCCTTCGCGCAGTAGGGAGGGGTGTTCACGTAGACGACGATCTCGAGTCCGGTCTCGGCGAGCTCCCCGAGCCCGAAGTCGGCGACCTCGATCGTCCGGCGCTCCTCCGGAGTGATGACGATGCGGGCCTTGCGCAGCATCCCGGCGGCTTTTCTCCTGGCGTTGCCGAGCTGGACGCGCGTGATCATGGTGACCCTATGCTAGCGCCGGGGCCGTGGGGGTACAATCTGGACGCCATGCAGGTCGCGGTCATGCTCGGGGACAAGCGCGGGGGGCTGGCGGAGGTGCCCGATCCGGTGCCCGGAAACGGCTTCGCCCTGGTCAAGGTTCTCGTGGTCCCCATGTGCACGGAGTACAAGGTGTTCGCCGCCGGACAGCCGGGGACTTCCCTGGGTCACGAGGCCGCCGGCGAGATCGTGACGCCCGCCGGACCCGGCCTCCTGCGCAAGGGCCAGCGCGTCGTGGCCATGCCGCTCTACGGATGCGGGCGGTGCGAGCTGTGCGCTTCCGGCGACTACATTCACTGCCACGAGTGCTTCGACCATGACCAGCACACGGTCGAGCCGGGCGGAAGCGCCACGTACGCCCAGTACCTGCTCCGGCCGGACCGCCTGCTCCTGCCGGTTCCTGACGACCTCTCCACGGAACACGCGTCCATGGCCTGCTGCGGGCTGGGGCCGACGTTCGGGGCGATGCAGCGCATGCGCGTGGACGCGCTCGACACGGTTCTCATCTCGGGGATGGGCCCGGTCGGGCTGGGCGGCGTGATCAACGGGGTCGCCCGGCATGCCCGCGTCATCGCAGTCGAGCCCACCCCTTGGCGCGCCCGGCTCGCCCGCGAGCTGGGCGCCGCCGAGGTCCTGGACGGCCGGGACGCGGCGGCCGCGGTCGCCCGCGTCCGGGAGCTCACGGGCGGCCGGGGGGCGGACCAGGCCATTGACTGCTCCGGGAACGCCGCGGCCCAGCGCCTGCTCGTGGACGCGGTCCGCCGGCGCGGGGAGATGGCCTTCGTCGGCGAGGCGGGCGAGTTCACGTTGCACGTGTCGAACGACCTCATCCGCAAGGGGTTGACCCTGCACGGCCAGTGGCATTACAACCTGGCCGACGGTCCCAGGATCATGGACGTGATCAGGCGGTCGCGGTCCCTGCTCGACGGGTTCATCACCCACCGGTTCCCGATGTCCAGGGCCGAGGACGCCTGGAAGCTCCAGGTCACGGGGGAGTGCGGGAAGGTGCTACTCGACCCCTGGGCCTAGATGTAGGTTTTTACCAGGACGGTAACCACGTTCAGGGTGTCGCGGGAGCCGAAGTCGGTTCCGTTGAGCGCGGGAGTTCCGAAATCCACCTGGATGAGGGAGTCGGGGCCCAGCGCCTGCCGTAGCCCAGCGGTCAGCCGGGTGTGCTTCTCGGGCTCGCCCCACTCGCCCTCCCACGAGGTCCGGGTCCGCCGCCACGCGACCCCGACGCGCACGTAGAGGTTGCCGCGGAAGTAGCGCTCGAGCGCGCCCTCGACGACCCGCTTCCAGCCCACCCCGGATTCGCCGGAGGAGAAGTCCCGTTCCCCCGTCTGCGCCAGCTCGCCGGTCCCGGAGATGATGACCTCCCAAGGGAGCGGCACGCGGACCGTGATCTTCTCCTCGGACTCCTCCGTCCGGTAGCCCGCGTCGGTGCCCCGTTCGCGGTCCGCCGCCAGCGAGAAGTTCGGCCGCGCCTCGTAGTCGTTCGAAAGCGAGATCCAGCCCGAGTCCTGGACACCCCGGGGCTCCAGGGCCCCCGCCGCGTCCGTGAACCGGTCGCGCGTCGCTCCGGCCCATGCCCCGACCGTGATCTTGAGGTTCTTGGCGATGGAGCGGTCGTAGACGGGGAGGCGCGAGATCCAGCCCAGCCCCGGCAGGCCCTCGAGCAGGAACGAGCCGCCGGCGGACCATTCCTTCCAGTCGCCACCCCAGGCGGTGAAGCCCCCGTCGAAGTCGTAGCCGAAGAGGACCTGGTTCCAGTAAAGGGAGAGCCGGCCGAGCTCGGGGGAGACGTTGTATGCGCCGTAGTACCGGTCTCGTGGAGGGGCGTTGGCGTCGGCGTCCCGGAACGCCGGCCCCGCCGAGTACGCGCCCTCGGCGGAAACGTTGACCGCGAACTCGCCGGACTTGAGGTGCGACTCCGCGTCGAGCCCGGTCGTGTCCCGCCGCCGGGCCACGTCCCCGACGGTCCCGGGATAGCGGGTGAGGTGGACCATCTGCGTGACTCCGACCCGCGTGCCCTCGGCCACGTTGCGGCGCAGGCGCACGGCGCCCACGCGCTCGGGGCCCAGCCCGGTCGGCACGCGGCTGTTGTAGGTCCCGTACTCGAGCCGGCTCGCCGCCATCGCCTGCACCTCGGTGTCCAGGATGCGCCCCGCGGTCTCCAGCCCCGTGATCTCGTTGCCGAGCATGCCCGGCGAGACGAGCATGAACTGGGGCTGGTCCATGGCGGTCAGCTCGCGCCGCCACAGCGCGGTCGTGCGGAACCCCCCTGCGTCCCAGCGCACGTGCCCGGCGTCCACCCACCCCTCGGGCCCCGCGCTCCTCGTCCCGCGCAGGTTGTTCCCGTACCAGGTGTCCTCGAGCCGGGTGTCCACGACGGCCTCGAGGCTGGGCGAGGGGTGCCACGAGGACGACAGGAGCGCGCCCGGCTTCGCGGCGCCGCGCAGGGAGACGGTCGCGGTCGCCAGCCCGTCGAAGACGAGCCGGCCGGGCCACCGGGACTTCACCTTGAGCGAGACGGAGGCCAGCCGGGACGGGACGTCCCGGGTCATGACGCCCTCCTCCCACGAGTCCTGATCCGTGAAGTCGAAGATTCGCGTGTTCCAGCCGTGGCCCAGCCAGCGCATGCCGCTCCGGTACCTGTTTCCGCCGGTGTCGTAGAGCACGAGGTCGAGCTGGGCGCCCGGGCCGTCGCACCAGACGTCCATCCTGAACTGGCGCGCGCCCGCGAGCCGGGTTTCCAGCCCGGGCAGGTCGAGGGCGAACCCGTCGAGCATCGCGGGGAAGGAGACCGAGAGCCCGGTCCCGCCGCGGCTGTGGCGGCCGGTGGTCGGCTCGATCACGATGCCGGGCTCGGCCGTGGTCGCGGCTCCGCCGGTCTCGAAGCTCTCGACCGTGGAGACGTCGCGGGAGCGGATGCGCATCCCGGGAGGCAGGTAGTCGATGTCGCCGGCCGAGGCGGTGAGGTCGAGGGTGGTGTTGACCGTGAAGGAGCCCACGGAGAGCAGGCCCGACCGCTCGAGCCGGATATTGTCCACGGTGACCCATCCCGTCGTCGCGGAGCCGGGATAGACCTGGAGCGAGACCGACTTCACCTCGCCGCGGCCGATGAGGTAGCCGACGGGCTTGTAGTCGGAGGCCGCGGACGAGAAGGCCCGCCCCTTGAGGTCCACCCGGACGTCCCGGTTCCAGCCGGGCGCCAGCGGGCCGGTCACGGCCTCGTGGGCGAGGTACCGGTTCGTGGTCACGAGCGACACCGCGAACTTGAGACCCGGGAGGTCCACAGGGTTGTAGACGTCGAGGATGAGGGTCCCGTACGGGGACCAGTCCAGGTCCTCGCTCCGGGTATAGACCGCCCGGGCGGAGGGGGTCACGGCGGTCCAGTCCAGCTTGAGCCCCTGGACCCCCTCGGTCGAGTTGGCGGGGTCGAGGACCCGGCCCGTGGCCGCCGTCGTGGTCGCGGCGTCCCAGTTGATCTCGCGCTCGAAGCCCTCCCAGACGTAGACCGACCCGGCACGCGCATTGCATGCGGGAAGGCCGATAAGGCCGACGAGGGCGCAGAGGGCCCGGCGGGTCGCAGGGGGGGCAGGCATGGCGTCCACTCTATCACCTTGGTAAACTCCCACCGATGCCGAAGAAGAAGCCCAAAGGGAAACCCGGGGAAAGCCCGGCGGCTGCGCCGGCGTTGCCGGCGGAGGAGCTCGAGGAGGAAGGGGAGCCCCTGGCCGAGGAGTTCGAGCGGTTCTTCCTCTGCCCGCTCTGCGGCGCCCGCGTCTCCGTGCTCCTCGACCCATCGGTCGAGTCGCAGACCCTGATCGAGGACTGCGAGGTCTGCTGTCAGCCGCTCGAGATCAAGTACACGGTGGAAGAGGGCAAGATCGCGGAGTTCGACGTCCAGCCCGGCTAGAGTTTCGGCTCCGGCCTTTCCACCCGGGTGGCGGGGGAGAGCGGCACCACGCGATTCCCCTTGGCATCCTTGAGCAGGACCACGGGTCCGTCCGCGCGCAGGACCCGGTCGCCCCACATCGCCCCGCCGGGATCGAGGTAGACCTTCGCGGGAGTCTCGACCCGGGTCACGACGCGGCCGTCCACCCGCGCCCGCCACCCGTCCAGCCCGGGCCCGGTCGCGACGAACCCGTGCCGGGGAAGGACCTTTCCGGACGGCGTGTCGGTCCAGTCGGCGTCCCCGAAGTTCGCGGTCACGGCGTGGCCGGAGGCGAACCTGGTGCGTTGGACGAGCCGGTCCTCGCGCAGGAACTCGTGCGACGTCATCTCGGCTCCGCCAACCGCGGCGAATACGGAGTTGACGGTGTGGTACGAGGCCAGGAACCGCGTCCGGTACTTGGCCCAGAGATCCTTGTTCGGCATCCATAGCGGCATCGTCCCGTAGAGCAGGTTCAGGAGATCCTTCGCGTCCCAGCACGCGGGCACCTTCGTCATCCCGTCGCCCGTGTACCAGGTGGAAACATGGCAGTCGTGGAAGGCAAGTTCGAAGAGCGGCACCCGGGTCGCGGCCCCGGCGTTCAGCCTGAGGTAGTCGGGCTCGGGATCGGCGGGCTTGCCCCAGTCGTAGCCGGCGTTCGTGGCCGGCCGGATCGTCATTGTGCCCTCGCTGAAATCCGAGAAGGGCACGGCGAACTCGCGGATCTCCTCGGATCCGGTCGCGAGCTTGAACTCGTCGGACACCAGCTTCAGCATGTCGGCCCGCGCGGCCGCGTCCGCGCGGCGGTCCGTCGGGTGCGCGGGCGAGTAGCACTCGAAGAGCCCGCCCGCGGTCACGACGTCGATGAACCGGGCGTTGTACGGGGTGCGCGCGAGCTCGGATCCGATCCGCTCCCGGGCGCACTTCCGGTGCGTGGAACTGCAAAGAACGTATCCCTGGAACGGGCCGTCCGGCGACTTGTCCAGCCATCCCTTGTGGAATCCGCCGTCCGCGTCCACGATCACGTCTTCCGGGAACCCGGCAGTCCGCAGCCAGCGGTTCGGCTTGTCCGCCGGGTTCCAGACGTCGGTGTAGATGTCGTACCGGCTCGCGAGCCAGCCGAGTGCCTCGACTCGGCGCACGAGTCCGTCCGCGTCCCCGGGCTCCTTCCAGCCGCCGCCGATCGAAACCAGGGCCTTCGTCACCCCGCACGCCGCGAGGTCGTCGAGGAAGTCCGCGGGCAGGTCCCGGTCGAGCATCCAGAGGTCGACGGCGCCCAGGAGCTTGGCGACGGCGGGCCGTATCTTCGACTTCTCCGCGAACGGCACGATCCAGCCGCGGGCGCGCGCGGAGGCCCGGTACCGCTTCGCGAGCGCGACGTGGCCACCGGTCGTCTCGAACCGGTAGACGAGGCGGCGGGGGTATCCGAACGTGCCCTTCGTGCCGTGCCACGAAACTCCGAGCGCGAGCCGGCCGGCCGTGACGGGCAGGTCCAGGGTCGAATCCCACGGCGTCTCGTTGATGACGGCGTATCCGGACGTGAGATCCGTGACCCCGCCGAATCCCATCGAGGTCTTCCACTCGAAGTAGCTGAACCCGCGGGACTCGGCCGTCTCCTCGACCGGGATCAGCCGGCCCTCCGCAAAGGGGGCGAGCACGAAGTCGCCGGGCCGGGACGCGAACGCGGCCGGCCACCGCAGCGGCCGGGTCATCGCCGCGCCGGGGGCCGCCCCGATCTCGACCACGATCTCGGGGGCGTCGGCCACGAGCGTGACGGTGGCGGTGAGGGCGAGATCGTTGACCGGGTCCAGGAGCACGAGCCGGCCCGAGGTCGCCGCGAGCCGTTCGGCCTGCTCAATCAGGATGCCGGCGGGGCCCGCGGGCTGGGACCACATGCGTCCGTCGGCGGTTACGGTCCACGCCCCCGTCGCGCCGTCGATCGTGAGGGCGACGCGGGGAGAGGCGAGAACGAGCGGCGGCGGAGGCGTCATCGGGGGCTGTGGCAATCGTACCAGCGAGAGGCCGTCGGCCAGAAGGTCCACGGGGCCCCAGCCGGTCAGCCGGAACTGGACCGAGGCGCCGCCGGCAGGAACCAGGAATCGGGATGTCAGCCGCCGCCAGTCATGGTCCCTCCCCGTTTCGGCGGGCCCGTGCACCCAGTCCAGGACCTCGCCCCCGGCGTCGCGCAGGATCACGCCGAGCTGGACCCGGCCGTCGAGGCCCTTTGTCCTGACCCAGCCGGCTATCTCCCAGACCTCGCCCGGAGCCGCGGGGAGGGTCTTCTTCTGGGCGAGAGACCAGTCCTTCCTTCCGCTATGGACGAGCCTGACCATCCGGCTCCCGTCCCGGGCTTCTTCCCCAAGGACCTGCGCCCGGATCGCCCCGGTCTCCCTCGCCCATGCCGGGTCCCAGCCCGCGAGTCCGGATTCGAACGACGGGTTGAGGAGCAGGTTGGCCGCCAGCAGGGCCGGGTGCATGGCCCCATGATACCGGGAGGGGGTACCATTAGGGGCACCATGACCTGCTTCCTGCTCGCGTTGCCGGTCGCGTTCGCTTCGGCCTCCGCCTCCACCGTCTTCCTCGACGGGCTCGACCTGTCAGGGATGTCGCGCGGCTGGGGGGACGTCCACGCCCGGCAGTCGGTCGAGGGGAACCCGCTCAAGATCGGCGGCCGGGTCTTCGGCCGCGGGATCGGCACGCACGCCCCCAGCGAGTGGTGGGTCGATCCAGGGGGCGGAGCCCGACGGTTCACGGCCTGGGTCGGCGTGGATGACGAAAAAGAAGGCTGTGGATCGGTCGTGTTCCGGGTCTGGGTCGACGGGAAGGTCGCGTTCGACTCCGGGGTGATGAGGCCCGCGGACCCGGCCCGTTCCGTGGACGTCGACCTCGTCGGGGCGAAACGGCTCCGGCTCGAGGTCGGGGACGGGGGCGACGATTACGACTGCGATCACGCCGACTGGGCGATGGCCGCGGTCGAGTATGCGGGCGAGGGGAAGCCCGGGCCCTCCCGGGTGGCCGACGAGCCGGCGCCGCCTATCGCTCATGGTTCCGCAGCGGAACCCCGGATCAACGGGCCGCGGGTGGTGGGGACGACGCCGGGCCGGCCGTTCGTCTTCCGGGTGCCCGCGACGGGGGAGGGGCCGGTAGAGTTCTCGGCGGCGGGGTTGCCGGCCGGGCTCGTCCTGGACCCGTCAACCGGGATTGTCACCGGGGCGGTGAGGAAGGCCGGGACGCACCGGGTCAAGGTGACCGTGACGGCTCCCCAGGGCACGGCGACCCGGGAGCTTCGGATCGTGGCCGGGAAAGGCAAGCTCGCGCGCACGCCTCCCCTGGGCTGGAACTCGTGGAACGTCTGGGGCTGCGCCGTCGACCAGGCCAAGGTCCGGGCCGCGGCGGAGTGGCTGGTGAAGTCCGGGCTCGCCGCCCACGGGTTCGCGTACGTCAACATCGACGACTGCTGGGAGGCGGGCCGTGCCCCCGACGGGACGATATTGACGAACGAGAAGTTCCCGGACATGCAGGGCCTCGCGGACTACGTCCACTCCCTCGGCCTCAAGCTCGGGATCTATTCCGGCCCGGGGCCGAAGACGTGCGGCGGGTACGAGGCCAGCTGGAAGCACGAGGCCCAGGACGCTAAGACTTACGCGAAGTGGGGCATCGACTACCTGAAGTACGACTGGTGCTCGTACGGGGACGTGGCGGAGGGAGAGGGGCGGGAGAAGTTCGTCCGGCCGTACCGGGTCATGCGCGAGGCCCTGGACGCGTCCGGCCGCGACATCGTCTTCTCGTTTTGCCAGTACGGGATGGACAAGGTCTGGGAGTGGGGGGAGAAGACGGGCGGGAATCTCTGGCGCACGACCGGCGACATCGGCGATTCGTGGGGGAGCCTCTCCGAGATCGCGTTCCGCCAGCCCGCGCTCTCGAGGTGGGCGGGGCCCGGCCACTGGAACGATCCCGACATGCTCGTCGTGGGGCAGGTGGGGTGGGGGCCCAGCCTCCATCCGACCAGCCTCACGAAGAACGAACAGATCCTGCATATCACGGCGTGGTCCCTCCTGGCCGCGCCGCTCCTGATCGGGTGCGATCTCACCCGGCTCGACGACTTCACGCTCGCGCTCCTGACGAACGACGAGATGCTCGACGTGAACCAGGACCCGTTGGGCCGGGCCGCCGAACGCGTGGGCGGCTCCGGCTGGAACGAGGTCTGGGCCCGGCCGCTCGCGGACGGGACGACCGCCGTCGGGTTGTTCAACCGGGGGTTCGACCGGGCCGAAGTCACCGTGCGCTGGGCGGATCTCGGTCTTTCCGGGAAACTCCCGGTCCGGGACTGCTGGCTGCGCAACGACCTCGGCTCCTTCGCGGGGTCCTTCACGGCATCCGTCCCGCCCCACGGGGCGATGCTCCTCAGGATCGGGAAACCGAAGGAATAGGAGGGTCCATGCCCGAAGCACCTTCACCGAAACCGGAAGCACCTTCACCGAAGTACCCGAAGAGCCGGCTGATCCGGTCGATCGAGTTCGGAAAGTGGCGCCAGCACAAGGGGGACGGCGACATGTGGCCGATCACGTGGGCCGCCGACGGCTTCCTCTACGGCGCCGCCGGGGACAACACGGGGAGCCCCATGAACTTCTGGCGTATCCACGGCGAGAGCGGCGCGTCCTGGTCGTTTCACCTCGAGCTCATCGACAACCTGCCCATCGACCCCAAGGTCTACTGCTCCCGGCCGCGGGTGGACAAGAACCGGGGGGTGAAACCCGCGAGCGTGCTGGGCATGGACGGAATCCTGTACCTGGTCCCGGAGCTTCACAACTACGGCGAGAACCCGGAGTTCAACCGGCAGTGCAACGTGAGCTCGTGGATCATCACGACCCGGGACTGGGGGAAGACCTGGGACCGCGAAGCGACCCCGCTCGAGTTCTTCACCGGACGGCTGGCATCGCCGCACTTCATCCAGTTCGGGAAGGACTACGCGGGCGCGCGCGACGAGTTCGTTTACGCGACCTTCCCGGCGGGCGAGGACGGCAAGAGCTACTGGTGCAACGCGGACTGCCTCCTGCTCGGCCGGGTGCCCCGGGGGAAGCTCCTGGACCGGGCGGCGTGGGAGTTCTTCACGGGCACGCCGGAGGCGCCGGCCTGGGACCGGGACGACGCGAAGGCCCGGCCCGTCTTCGAGTACCCGAGGATGACGGGCGAGGACCACGTCACGTGGAACCGCCACCTCAAGCGGTACCTGCTCCCGAACTTCTCGTTCCTGGACCGGGAGACCCTCCGGCCGCGTCCCTACCACCAGAAGTGGCCGGAGAGCGTTTATCCAAGCCAGCTCACGCTTTTCGAGGCGCCCGAGCCCTGGGGCCCGTGGTCGCTCTTCCACCGGGACGACGACTTCGGCCACTACGGCGTCTACCAGCCCAGCTTCCCGACCAAGTGGATGATGGACGACGGCAAGACCCTGTACCTGGTCTACTCCGGCTCCCACGACGACTACAACTTCACCTGCCAGGGGGTCGTGCTGGACCTCTTCTAAAGGGCGGGAGCGGGTTGAGGCCGGGTAGCTTCCGGGAGTATCCTCTTGTGACCAATGATCAAGGGATACGTGGTCAAGGACAACCGCGTGGTCGAGGACGGCGGCGAGGCCGCCCAGGTCCTCTACGTGGTCGACCCCACTCCCGACGAGAAGCGGATGCTGATCAACACCCACCGGCTCGACGAGCACACGCTGAACTCGTCCCTCGACCCCGACGAGCTCTCGCGGCTCGAGTTCGAGCCCGATCACGTCGCCGTGATCTACCGGCGCCCGCTCAGCTACACCGCCGGCGACCGGCTGACGTTCAAGACCTCGGCGGCGGGGCTCTTCCTGTTCAAGGACCGGATCATCCTCGTCTTCAAGGAGGATCTCAACGTCTTCTCGAGCCGGGTCTTCAACCGCGTCGGATCGCTCAACGACCTGTGGCTCAGGATCGTGTACTCCTCGATCTCGCACTTCCTCGAGCACCTGCGCGCCATATACGAGGTGACCAGCGAGCTCGAGGCGATGGTGAACAAGTCGCAGGAGAACAAGTACCTGCTCCAGCTCTTCGGGCTGGAGAAGTCCATGGTCTTCTACCTCAACT
>Ga0315294_10000643_pt1 | contig 37777 bp, 38 predicted proteins | sample YL17G13_40_MG_FD_203626 | JGI IMG/M metagenome (GOLD analysis project Ga0315294, IMG submission 203626) | Sediment microbial communities from Yellowstone Lake, YNP, Wyoming, USA - YL17G13_40 | ecosystem: Environmental > Aquatic > Freshwater > Lake > Sediment | place: USA: Wyoming | collected...
CGATTTTTAAAAGTCCATGTGGAACTCACCATATCCAACAACTCTCCAAGAACCTTTTTAACCTCGAACTCTTCACAACTATAAGTTCAGGACGAAAAGCTCCTTTATACATCTGAACCATCTTTATAACATCAAATATACTACGGCATCCGGATATATCTATATATATCTTATTAAATTTATATCCAAGTTTTAAAACGCGTGAAATATCAAACCCATCTATTTTATAAAATTCTATCAATGGATAATTCTTTATAGCTGTGTAATATGATTCTCCCTTATCTATACCAACAACTTTTCTGCAAGCTTTATAAAGAAGATTTGTTGTAGTTCCCCAAGCAAATCCTATCTCAAGAACGATATCTCTCCTGCAAATATATAGGGGTATTGTAGCTCTATACTCTTTCACACCTTTTGTGACTATAAGTTTGTACATTTCACCCAAAGTAAAAATTTATATTTCTTGATTACTTTGGGTATTAATAAAAAAACGCCCAATCCCGTAAAAGACACTTTGTGTCTTTACTGGATCAGGCGCTCTACAACTTTCATATATTCTGAGCTATCGACCTCCTGAAGAATCAAGCTTTAATTATCTATATTATATCAGTAATATACCCTAATTTCCAGATTATGTATCTCAAATACTTCAATTTATCAACACTCGATATTTTGTTATAATAATTTTCATTATGATTTTAATGCCAAATAAAACAACACTCCAAAATATTCATGCTTTAGGTTTAGTAGAGGAAATTACTTCAAATTTGGGAATACAAGTTTACGTTTGGGGTGGTTTTACTATTGATATTTACTCAAACAAGATACTAAGAGATCATAAGGATGTTGATCATTTGATAGTTAATCTTTATGATCATATTCCAAAACTCAAAAAACAATTTGTGCAAAGAGGATGGAAAACAGAAATTTTGAGAAACGGCGATTTAGGTATCAAGAAAGATAAATCAAACATACAATTTGGTCATCTAGAAATAAAGAAAGATGCAAAATGGTATCATAACGGGGAAAAAGGAACTATTATTTTTCCAAAAGACTGGCTAAACCCGAATTCTTTACAATTTTTAAATTTTAAAGTCCATGCAGTTTATCCTGAGTTTCAATATGTACTAAAGAAAAATCCGAAATTTATGAATCCGTTATGGGAAATAAGAGAACAAGATAAAAAAGATATTAAACAGTTAGAAGAAATACTAAAAATGAATAAAGATGAATTAAATCTCCTGTTAAAACAAGTTAGGTTTATTAATTATAATAATTAAATAAATAAAAAATATTCTATTCTCCTAATATCACTAACAAAGATAATTAATACTATAACATCCTTTAATAAATCTTTAAAAAAAGGAATAAGATAATAATGAATGTATTTCTTATAATTCAATTATCTATACAAATACTTCTGGAAACCTTTATCATTCTTAATACTATTCCGAATTGCTTCACGAATTATCTCTGTACGGCTTTTATTTTTATTATATTGTGCCCAATCTAAATAATTTCTTTCTACATTATCTAATACCAAGTGGAAACGATTTTTATTATTAGCATCCTTATATTTCTTTAGAAAAGATCTTATTATCTTTTTATAATTATCAAGTGAATATTCTGAAATCTGCAAATACTCTGAATTTATACCATATAGTAAATTCTTTGCGAAGTATTTCTTTTTTGCATTTTTTAAGTATAGAACAAGTACAGGTTTCTTTCTCTGTAAAGCAAATGTTATTATATGCCCTGTACTAAAATTTGATATCGTATCTTCTACTATAATAGCTTCAGCTTGATCGGCTGCTTTCATTGTTAAATTATAAATTTCTTCAGAACCATTCTTTTTTTCCTCAAGAGATTTAGGATTTAATTTAATATTTAGAAGCCAATCACGAGTTAAAATATGTTTTTCATTAATAATAAACTTCCTAATAGCATAATAATATTTCTTATAGGTCAAAAACTCTGCTGTTGTACAAGTAAAAAATATTTTCATTAATATGTATAAATAATGTGTATTATGTGCATACAATTATACTTACTAATCTGATAAAATACAAATTATTTACCGTATCACAGTATGATTAAAATAAATATCGGCCAGTTTATAATAAATAAAAAGAATACTATCCTACTTTTACATAAAGATGAAGAAGAGTGGTTTGAACTGCCTGGTAGTTGTATAAGACAAAGTACAAATATAATAAAACCTTTAAAGAAAAGTGTAAAAAAGATATTAAATATAGATATAAAAAAGTTTAAGTATATCGGGAGAAAAGAAGTAAACGAGAATAACTTAATCTTATGTTATCATTGGTTCCATGCCCTATATAAAAATAATAAAAAATTAAGACTAATTCAAAAAAAGTATGATTATTATAAATTTATTGAGATAGATAAACTAAATCAATTTAAAATTTCACCAAATGTCCAAATACTCTTAAATAACTTTGAAATAATATTTAAAGACAAATTACTCTATTTTTATAAGAAATCAAAATTTAATAACAAATGTGTTTTTAATGAATTATCTGAGTTCCTTTTCGTGTAATTCAAGCTAGTATTCTATTAATAATAAACAGATAAAATATATAATTACCATTTCTCAATATGAATAACCTCTTTTAAATCTTTCACTTTCTTATCCTGAGGTACTTCATCTGGATAACCAACAGAAATCATACATACAACTTCAATATTCTCTGGGATATTCAGATATTCTTTTACTTTATTTTCAATCTCAGGTTCTTTATCATCTTTAACATAAATCCAGCAACCGCCTAATCCTTCATTAGTTATTCCTAAGAGAATATTCTCCGCAGCTACAGCAACACTTAACAATCCTGATGGTGAATACAAACATTTGCTTTTATCAAAACAGATAACTATTACATAAGATGCATCTTTTACAAAAGAACAATATTTGTGAACTTTTGATAACTTTTCCTTAACTTTTTTGTCCTTAACTATAATGAAATTCCAGTTTTGGGTATTACATGATGATGGAGCGTAAAGAGCATATTTAATAATTGAATTTATTTTCTCAGTGCTTAATTCCTTTCTTTTATATTTCCTTATTGATCGCCTAGAAAAAACACAATCTTTAAAATCCATTCTTATATAATTAATAATTAATTTTAATAACTAAAAGTATATTATCTAGGTGTTTTTTATTTCAAAACCTCAATTATTGTTGCTGACCAAATTAGAGAGGAATTTAACAAATCTTTTCCATCAACTGTATAGCTTCCATGTCTTTCCGGTATTTTTGTTGGATATGGATCTAAAACTGAAAATTTATCTCCTTTATATCCTTTTACTACAATAAAATGACCTAATGTTTTACCTCTTATTTCATCTATTTGGGATTTATGACTTAAAAGTCTGTGACCCCACAACCAAACTTCATCTACACATAAAATTAAAATTGAGCCATTATCCAACATTCTTTTTAAATCTTCCAAAAAATACGGTCTTAACTCGATTTTTCCGCCCTCTTGTAAATAGAACAAAGAATGTAGACCAAATAGGTGAAAATTATGATCAGGTTGTATAACAACCCAATCCTTCAAATTTTCAATAATCTTTTTATTATTTTCTTTTGCCCAAGCAGGTGAAATAGCACCGAAGTTGGCAATTATCAACTTTGTTATTAATCCATTTTTATTAAGATGTCTTGCTAGTTGCGGACTATATGTCGGTTCACATTTCTTTTCTAAATTCAAATCTTTAACTATTCGACTTAAGCTAATTTTTTTACCTTTAATTTTATAAACTATTGATAGACAACATGGACCACAACAATCATCATCTCCTTTTTGAAAAATATGTTCCTTTGGTAAGTTGGAATTTTTATATGACATAAATTAATTATATCATCTGCAAAGTATAGACTTCAATTTTGTGAATATGTTATATACTTATAAAAACCTGAAAATACTTTTATTAAACAATTTATAGAACTAATATTTTTAATTATATTAAGTAATAAATTTTCCTATCTATTTTCTATCTAGTATTCTTTTTATATAACTTAACTCTCTTTCTCCTAGAAACTATATACAATCATAATAAAATAATCTAATAAAAGAACTTTGTTAATTTTTACTATTATTTAATATTACTGTAAAATAATACCTATGAATGTCTTTTTTGAACCTGAAAAAATTCTTATCACCACACTTTTAATATCATGTATTATACAAACACTCTTCTTTATCCTGGCAGCAATACTTAAAACTGATAAATTTACAGATCTGACATATGGTCTTACTTTTATCCTTCTTTCAATATTTTCTATATTAATATCAGGCAATTTTACCAAGTATAAAATAATACTGTTATTTATAATTGTTATCTGGGCTGTAAGGCTAATCACATATCTTTTTAAAAGAATTTTGATAATGAAAAAAGACAAAAGATTTGACGGTGTTAGAGAAAATTTCCTTAAATTTGCGCAGTTTTGGTTCTTTCAAGCCATATCAGTTTGGATTATCCTACTACCATCTATCATAATATTAACTTCTGGTAATATTATAGAGTTAACCTATATGTCTTTATTAGGCATAATTTATTGGCTGATTGGAATGATATTTGAAACAATAGCGGATATACAAAAGTTCTGCTTTAAATTAAATCCTAAAAATAAAGATAAATGGATTTCTTCCGGTCTTTGGAAATATTCAAGACATCCTAATTATTTTGGAGAAATATTATGTTGGTTTGGTATCTTTGTTTATATCTTTCCGAATCTAAAAGGCATTCAAATATTCTCAATCATTAGTCCTTTATATATTACTATCTTACTTTTATTTGTAAGTGGAATTCCCATTTTAGAAAAAAGCTATAACGAAAGATTTAAAAACAATAAAGAATATCAGAAGTACAAAAAAGAAACTAGTATTCTTATACCATTAGTAAATAGATAATAATCATAATTAAAATATAAAATAAATATTTTTAAATAAAATGAATTTAATAACAATTGTTTTCTTAACAATATTACTTTTCCTATCATTTCTATATTTAATCAAATCACAACTTTTACTTTTAATGTCTTGGAGCTTGAAGGCAGGCTTCATTATCCTTGTCCTTATTAATCTTTCAGCATTATTTATGCCTAAAATATATAAAAGTTTTGCTGATTTCAGCTTGAAAAGGATTGGCATCCACGAAAGTATTCAAAACTTGGATAAAAATTACGTACTAAATTATATTCCTCAGGATGCATCTGATTTCTGGCAGGATGTTGAAAACTTTTTTTCAGGAAAAGAAACAAAAGAAGATTCAAATTTAATGAAAGAAAATTTCTTTGAAGATAATATTTATGAACCTCTTATGAATCTTATTTCTTCAATTTACAGATATACTACTCTTATATTAACTCTAGTAGGAATAGCATCTATCATTTATTTTAGCTTAACAACAACAAGTTCAAATGATATATTAAAACTCAAGCGGGATTATAAAAAGCTTCGCAACCGTATAGAGGAATTAGAAAATAAATTTAAAACACCATAAAAATTAATCCTTTGAATTTGCAAATATACCATCAATTACAGGATTTATAACATTAACAAGTCTTTCCTCAGCAGATATTTGTTCATTTGTCCAAGCATCATCTAATGTACTTACAACTTTATTATCACTTGTAGCCAATGCCCTTGTTCTTGCACTTTGGTATTCCTCCTGCGAAATTCCTGTAAAGCCATCGTGAAGATCGATTATATCAAAAAGATAATTCAGATAATCATTATAACTTCTAATTTTGAAGAATTTATTTTGGTAACTTACAATTTTCAAATCCTGAGTGCTGTTTTCTGCTTCTAAATCTCCCTTTTCCCCTTCAAGTCCAGCTACCTCTTGTATTAAAGTTCCATTTTCACCTTTTAGAGCATCGTAACTTTCATTGGATTCTTGGTTTTCCTTTTCTGCGTTTTCCCTTTCACCTTCAAGTTCTTTTTCAATATTTTCCTTATCATTTAATAAACTATCATAAGATTTTGATTTTCTATAATACAGATACCCCTCTGAACCAATTACTAAAAAAGATATAAATATACAAATAAATATAAGAATTACTACAGTGGAAAATAATTTGTGAGCTTTAATTGGATCTTGAGGCAGTTGAAAAAGCTTCATCTACTTAATTATTATATTAATAGTTTAAATATGGTTTATTAAAATGTTATTTTGATAAATATTATTCAAAACATTTCTGATCATCTCCGCCTAATCGCCAATAAGCAACACCTTTAATTTGATAACTGGAAGCTAATTTCTTTCTTGAATTTATGCTTTCACTATCAAGAATATATAATTTTCTATCATATCTTTTATCATTATATGTAAGAACTTTTTCGCCAGAATATGAATCAATACTTTCGGTTAATATATAATCATTCTTTAAGCTTTCTATTTCTTCATATGTAAAAGCTATTATTCTTCTTTCTGCTCCGCCAATATCACCCCCTGCAAATATATCAGTGCTAATATTAGACTTTTCATCTATACGGAAAGAATAGCCGTATAAAGGCAGTGCCAAAATTATTTTATCTTTAGAAACTTTATCTACTGCATATTTAAGCAATTGATTATCCCAATATATAGGTGACATAGGACCAGGTATATAAGAATTTTGAGATGAATAATCATAAGCCATAATTCTAATCTCATCTGCATATTTCCCAATCTCTTTATAATCCTGAACCTGCCTTGTTTCGCTCCTCCAACCATATATATTTGCATCTACCCATTTTGAAAGAACAGTAATAGAAAGCATCTTGTTTTCCTCATGCAGTTTCTTAGATAATTTATTTAAAAACTTAAAATACAACTCATTATCTTTTAAATAAGTTGCTTCGTAGTCAATATCAATACCATCATAATTTCCATTTTCAACCTCATAAATAATATTATTTACATGATTATCTAAATTACTGTTTAAAATCTGCGAAAATATTTGCGGATCGAATAGAGGAATAGATGGTATTAAAAGAATATTATTTTCTTTACAAAAAGATATGAATTCCATGTTATTATAACTAGATTCACTTTTAAGCGAACCGTCATCTAGAACACTAAACCAAACAGGACTAATACTTTCAAATTTATCTTTATTATTCTTTAAACTATTAAAACCCTTATCAAAAGCCCAATTTGGAATCCAAGCAGTTTGTATTAAATCTTCAGATATATCATTATCTAAATCACTGTCCTCCTTTTGATAAATTAGTTCGGTAATACCTGACCAGGGACTAACTAACTCTATATCATTAACTATTTCATAAACTACTGCCTTCCAATAATATGTTCCTTCTTCAATTTCTTTATCAGGAATAAAACCATAAGATATATTCTTTCCCCACAATTTCCCGCTGTCAAAAACATCCGCCTCGTCTTTTTCTAATTTATCTTTGGTAGAGGAAACAAATATCCTATACGCACTTTGGGCATCTTTTGAATTACCTGAAATTGTTTTCCATGTCAAAATAGGAAGATTATCGTAATCAAAGCTTATCTTTGAGATCCTTGGGATTGTTAATACAACTCCATTTGCTTCACGAAATAAATCATACATGACATAATTTTTCTGCCATCCTTTCGAATAAGAATCTCTCATACGTTTAATATTATCTAAATTATAACAATCAAGAAAGTTATTTTTCTGTTCGCAATTAAAAGGATAATCTAGTACAAAAACTGGAAACTTTTCTTCTTGATATTTAGAAAGTTTATCTATAACTAAATGAGAAACACTAAAAGGAGTCTCTAGACCATCTTCATTTTCATATCCGTAAAAAACCTCTTCTTGTCCGACGCCATCAATTTTATCCTTTAAACGGTTAGAATAATCATTTTTTAGAAAAGCCAGATTCTGAGCTACTACTAAAAATTCTTTATCTTTCTCTTTTGCTTTATCAGAAATTTGTTCTACAAGATTAATCATATCACCTTCTTTTTCCTCTCCCTTGCTTTCCCAATAATCTATACCTGTAAGATCTAGATAAACACCATCATACCCGTTTAATAAAATCGTATGCAGGTAACTATTATCATATTCATACAGAATTTTATGCCATTCATTATTTGTGAAATCTATATTAAAATTTCCTTCCCATTCTAGGTCTTCCTCTTTTATCCATTCGGGATTTCCTTCCTTCCATTCATTCTGCCAGTAATCTCTATAAGATTCTGCCTGACCTATATTCATATAACATAATATCAACTTATCTGAATCTTTTTTTAATTCTTCAACTTTATCTTTATCTGTATCAGATATATCTACAACTACAACATCATAATTTGAATTTTTTATCTTATCTAAATCAGACTCATCGTTAAAATTTATGTCATAAATCCAAAATTCTGCATCTTTTAATAATTCTTTATTAGATAAAGTTTTACTGCTGAATAAATTATCAATAATTGGAATCGGTAATTTTATTTTAAAAATGAAAAAAAATGCAATAACTAATATAATTACTATCAAAAATATAATTAAAGAGGATTTTGCTAACTTGCTTTTTTCCATATTTATAGTTTATCATAAATTTAACATTTTGTTATCAAATTCAGTTACAATGCAATAATAAATATAAAGTTGATCTCTAATATCTATAGTAAAAATTGAAATGATAGTCAATAATTCAAGTAAACTAACGAAATTTATAATAATTTTTTTCAATATCATTATCTTATTAAATTCAATAAAACCAGTTAAAGCAAATTATATATTCAATAATGATAATTTAGATCTTCCAATACTTCCAAACACTAAATTCTATCTAACTGCAACACCTAAGAATCATTCAGCTAACAGCGATCGTGCTGTTATAGATTTTCAAATAGTTGACGAAAAAGGATTAATTAATAAAGGCGCCCCTTTATATTCGCCATTTGATGGTTATGCTATTTATACAAAATCACCAAATAATTCAGGAATTTTAGAGGTCACAAGCTTAGATAAAAAATGGCGTATTGTAATAGCTCACATAGCAAATGATATAAAACTTGCTGAAAATCTTATAAATTCATACCCTAAGCATGTAGCAAAAGGAGAGTTAATCGCATATCAGGGAGATTCGGGATATATCCAAAAAGGGGAAAAATTCCCGGTACATGTTCATTTTGAAGTTTTTAAACTTGAAAAAAACAATTATACAAATGATAATAAGATAATAGATATTTGTTCAACTTTGAATTTAGAAAGACAATGCAATTGGATAGATGCTTCTGGTTATGTATTATTTATAAGTAATAGGTAATATGAAAAAAAACATCATAATAAGTATTTTGATATTAATTAATATTATTTTTATTATTCTTTTAATTAATAATTTAACATTTCAGAATAATAATCTAAAAAACGTTGGGATAGATAATGAATTTGACATAATTGAACATAGTAAAGAATACAGGCTTCTTTACTCATTAAACTTAAGAAATTCTTTAGCACCCAAATGCAACTGGGGAGATTTATCTTATAAATGGAATTTCCCTAAGGAAAATATTCTTAAAATTTATGAGTCTTCAAACGAAGTTTACGAATTACCCGAAAAAGATCCAGACTCACAAGTAGTATTATCTGATAGTATTAAAGAATCCATAGAAAATTTCTATAAAGACTTTCCTGAGTTGGGAGACATTTTAAAATCTGACTACGAAGTTGAGATATATTCAAGCGAACAAACTACAAGTGAAAAAATCCCACTATATTTAACAAATAATAATTTAAAAATATTAATTTCCACATTAGGTATATGGAGAAATAATGAAAGTAAATATGCAGCAGGTTTATATGAATCATCTAATAGTTTTAGACAGCCTATTTTTGATATTCACAATACGTATTCTACATTTGAAGCAAAAAATGAAGAAAAAATAAAAGAGGAAATTCAAAAATTTAATATGGAATTTTTAAATCATGAATACCTGTGCGAGAATGTTGATATAAAAGAAACTACGATTGATTCTATAGAATTAATTTATATAAATCTTGGAGAATATATTTTCCCTGTATATAAAATTATCGGTGAGTTTAATATCTTAGATAATTTAATTAAATGGACTGCTCTAGTAAATCCCATTGACTATACGAAACTTGATTATACAATTTATGAAGATCAGAAAACTGAAATTACTTTTATTCCCAAACCATTTATAACAAGTATAACCTATAAAGACGATGAATATTTAATTAACGGGATGTTACCAAATAAAAAAGGTACAAATGATTCAGAAATCGCTGACAAATATGAAATTGATTTTTCAACAGTAGAAAAAACAGGAGAATATGTTTTTGGAGAAAGAAAGAAATCACTGATTTATGAGATTAACAAATCGTTAAAAGTTAATGAAAATGGCGAATTTACATTCCAATTTAGCAACGAAAACTTTTGGATGGTAGAAAAAGTGATTTATAATAACGAAGAAAGTTCTCATTCAAGAAATGCAGAAACTGAAAGAAACATTTATGATAATTGGTTTACTATACAAGTTTGCTCGATATTTAATAGCCAAAGATATTGCGGAGAAAGTTCAAACATATATTATTTAAATAAGTAAAATTAAAAATCTTGTTGAATATTTATTGACATCTGTGTTAAAATATAACGATATGAATGGGAACCCAAATCAACAAATAAATAGACAATTTATAAGAAGTATTAAAAAAGCAGTACCAAAACATTGCAGTAATTGTGGCCATAAATACACTGAAAATGATCTAACACTAATTCAAAAGGATGAATATGCTGCAGTATTTCATTTAACTTGCCAAAAATGCAAAGAATCCTATTTGATAAATGTTGTTAGTCCTTTTGGGAATCTTCAAGGATCAAGCAGATTGCCTCTCAAATTAGATATATCTTCTGCAGAAGAAGCAAGAAAATTCATAGGCAAGAATTCCGTTTCATCTGATGATGTATTGAATTTGCATGAACTTTTAGAAAAACTCAAAAATGCTGAAGATTTGAAAAATCTTATTGGGCTGGAAAATAAATCATAACTTGATAATTTTAGCTCCACTTATTATAAATTCATTAAATTCCTTTTTAGACGTATTGGTTATAATTATCTGGCTATTAAATGTTTTAAAAAAATGGATGAGATTTTTCTTAACTTTACCGTCAAGTTCACTAAATAAATCATCGAAAATTAAAAGAGGAATAGTATTCACTTTTCTTTTTAATAACTTCCATTGAGCAATTTTATATAAGAAAACGCATAATCTTTGCTGTCCTCTTGATCCCATTTCTTTTAAATCTTTACTATTTATGAAAAAACTATAATCTTCCCTATGCGGACCATATAAAGTTCTTCGAGCGTATATTTCCTTTTCAAAATTCATATCGACCTTACTTTTCAACTTTGAATATATATCTTTTAAACTATAGTCTGATTCAACAAATTTACTATTATATATAATCTGAGCATCTTCAATATTCAGATTAAATAAATCAGGAGCAATAGAAAGTAAAATTTTATTAATATATTTAAGTATAGTAACTCTCTTGTATATAATCTTAGAACCTAAATCTGATAATTTATCATTCCAGTACACGAGTTCGCTAGTAGTACCTTTTCTTTCGTTTAATTTTTCAAGGACCTTGTTTCTATTCTGTACAATTTTTTTATACTCATTAATTTCATTAAAATACTTATAATCATATATTGAAAGAAAATTGTTTAAATCTTCTCTCCTATCAAACGGTGATCCTATAACAAGATCTATCGTATTGGGAGAAAATATGACAATATAAAAATTCCGTAATAATTTATTAATTATTGTCTTTTTTGAATTTACCTTTATAGTCTTTCTTATACGATCATTTGCATTTGCTTTTTCAAGAAACACATCTCTTAGTTCTTCCCCGCCAATTGAATCTATAAAAGTACCCTCTATTCTTGCATATACATTACTATTTACATCTAAAAGACTTTTTTTTATTACATTTACTTCTTGATTTGTTCTAAATGACTTACCGTAAGCTAAAAATGAAACCGCCTCTATAAAATTTGTCTTACCTATACCATTTTTTCCTATAATTAAGTTTAAGCCGTTTGATATGGTGAAAATACCGTTTAAATTACGAAAGTTTGTAAGCTTTAATGTGCGTAAAATCATATGTGAAGTATCTTATTTGACTAGTTCAAATACCTTATTAACAACCTTTTGTCTAGTTAAAAGACTTCTTAAATAACTTTTTGATTCATTTGTATTATACGATGCTTTAATTTTCTCATCTTTTATAGTATTTATCTGATCTTCAACCTCTTTTTCTTCTACAATAATTTTATATACATTTGCGATTTTCATAAGAATAATCTCTGTTTTTAACTTATCTTCAGCATCTTTCTTCCAGCTCTTCTTCAATTCTTCCAGATTTGTTTTCTGGCTTGTGAGAAAATCTTCCAATTTCATACCTAGCTTTTCAATCCTACCCTTATACTCAAGTTCTCTCCGAATTATTTCCTGATCAATAAGTGTTGACGGTATCTCAAATTTTGTTTTATCATAAATCTCATCTATTATTTCTTTAATAAATCGATTATCCTCAATCAATTTTTTTTGTTTTTCTAATTCTTTCCTGATTTTAATCTTAAGTTCATTAAAATTTTTCACACCTATGTTTAGTGTCTTTACCCAGTTATCATCGAGCTTAGTTAAATCAACTGCCTTCTCGGCCTTTTGACCTGAATCTTTAGTATCAACTTTACTCTTATCTTTATACATCTGGCTTATAACATCATCAACTTCTTTATCATCTACTTTATATTCCTTTCTCTTTGCATTTAACTTTTTAAGATCAGGGAGCTCAAATTCAGGAAAGACACTAAATGTTGCAGTATATTTCAAACCTGTCCCTTCAGCAACTTTCTCTAATCTGTATGATATCTGATCTAAGGGTATTAAATTTTCCTTTCTTATAACTTCTAATGTACACTCTGGGATTAGTTCATTTATGGTTTGTTCATATAAACTTGGACCTAAATTAGCTACAATCAAATTTTTCGGAGCTTTTCCAGGCCTGAAACCCTGAATATTTACAGTAGGTGCAAGTCTCTCATAGACTTTATTTTTTATTGATTCAAATCTTTCATTTGCTATTTCAATACTTAATTTTACTTTGCACCCGCCTTCTTTCTCCTTGCTATAGGAGATATTGTTAAATGTTTGTAAAATGCCAGCCATGTTTTAAACAAAAAAAATAAACTTAATAAAGTAAATTGTATTTTATCACGTATAGTATATTAAAAACAAACAAGTGGATTTTAATAGGAATTTCATTAAGAACAAGTTCTTAATTTATACACATGGATTAAACCAAAACAAATTTACAACGCCTTTTTATATTAAAAGAATAATCAAGAAATTGGTTTTAGATTTTCTTGTCGGTCTAATATTATATAAATATAATTAAATCTTTTTAAAATACTTGAATTTGTGTGCTTCTACTTTGGTATCTAGATCCAGCTCTTTTTGTCCGCCAATCTTATTTTTATATTTTTTAGTTAGGTTCATGATTAACGATAAAAAAATAACCGACATAGGTGTAATAATCAATATAGCCAATCCTGATGAAATCATATAAATAACCTGCAGTGCGAACCATCCGTTATCCCAAAAATTAACTAATGGGTATTCCTTTCTGATAAATAATATTCCCGCCAAACCTATACTAAGAATTATAATTAGTAAATTATTCAGTTCTCCAGCTGATATCTTTTGACTTATTCTTATTCCCACTTTTAACATTTCTGAAATATTCCTATTTCTAATATCACTAAATTCTTCTAATAAGTATTTTATTACTTGAATGCTTCCATTTATTACACCACCTAATGGTATAAATAAAGAACTCAAATAAACAAAATCCATAATATTTGTATAAAGTTTCTCATTCGTTGATGTAACTGAACCTAAAAAAGGAGAAATATAAGAGATATTTGCAAATCCGGAAAATACAAGAAAACTCACATAAAGGCAAAAAATAACAGATAATACAACTATACAAGTTAGTATTTTATCTTTTAATCTTATCCAAGCAGTAATACTAGTTATTATTCCTATGACGATTAAAGATGATAACAGTAGATTTGATTTCACCATTAAATCAGGGATAACTCCAAGTAGTATGAATATACTTATAATTATAGATGGAATTAAAGTTTTTAATCCTCGAAAACCTAGAAACACAACAAGGGAGATTATAAATAAGATAAAAAGCCATAGGTAATTTTGACTCCTAGTAAAATCATAAAATTGTATATATTCTTCATTATTAAAAATACTTAATAAAACTTTTATCTTATCACCTATTTTTAAAGGTCTGTTATAAATTTCTTCTAAAGGTATCTCGATTTCTTTAATATTCCCTTTATATTTCCCATTAATAATTTGGACCTTAACTGTTTGTATATATAGATTATCGATAACAATAGGATCATTTATCTCAACCACATTAGCTTTTAAAACTATATCCGAATCACTTCCATAAACAGGATTATTAATAAACAATAAAAACAAAATAGATATAATAGAATATATATATAATTTCCACATAATAATCTTTAAATTAATAACTTGAATTTTTCTAAAAGTATTAAATATAAAGTATAATTGTTATAAATATACTTTATATACAACAAAATAAAACTAACGTATTATATAGCGATATAGGGTATGGGGCAATGATAATATTACAATCTAGTTCAGTAAATTTTATTCTTATTTATTATCTTCTTCATCGTCTTTCTTAGTATCACCTTTATCATCATCTTCTTCTTTACCTCCTTCATCTTTCTCTTCATCATCCTCTATCTCAATATCTGAAAAATCATCTAAATCTCTTAAATTATCATCCTCTATATTCTTATCACTATTTAATGGATCAACAAATTCTTCATCATCTAAAAGGTTATTTAAATTGTTTTCATCATAAGTGTCATCTGAGTTCATTTTTATTTTGCGGTAACAAATTTATTAATTTGATAAGATTAAAGCATTTTCTCAAGTTTTGTCAAGTCCTTCTATAAGCGTAGCTTCAAAGAAGCTACGCTTGAATGAACTATCCCAATTTCCCATTTAAATAATCTTCATATCCCTTTAAATCGAAAAATCCATGACCGCTAAGATTAAATAGAATAGTCTTTTCCATCTTTTCTTTTTTGCACTTTTTCGCTTCGTCAATAACAGCTTTTACTGCATGAGAAGTTTCAGGAGCTACAACTAAACCTTCAGTATTAGCAAAGGTTAATGCTGCCTTGAAAGTCTCTCTTTGTTGATAAGCTTTTGCTTCAATAACTTTTTCATTTAATAACAAAGAAATTATTGGCGCCATTCCATGATAACGTAATCCACCAGCATGTATAGGATCAGGAATAAAGTCTGCACCAACTGAATACATTTTTAATAGAGGTGTTAAACCTGCACTATCTCCAAAATCATATTTGTATTCACCTTTTGTCATAGATGGACATGCTTGTGATTCAACCGCAATAGCTCTTAAACTTTTCTTCTTACCATTTAACTTATCCCTCAAGAAAGGTAATGAAATACCTCCAAAATTACTTCCTCCTCCTGCACAACCAATTATTATATCTGGATATTCATTTATCTTTTCCATTTGTTTTTTTGCTTCAAGTCCTATTATCGTTTGGTGCATTAAAACAAAGTTTAGTACACTTCCAAGACTATACTTCGATCCTGAAGGAGAATATTTTGTATCTTTGCTTTCTAATACATCACATATAGCCTCAGATATTGCCATACCTAAACTTCCAGATGTTTGAGGATCTTTTTTTAAAAATCTTCTCCCAGCACTCGTATTATGCGAGGGACTTGAAAGAACATCAGCTCCATATGTCTTCATCAACACTTTCCTATACGGTTTTTGTTCATAACTTACTTTTACCATATAAACAGTACATTTTAATCCGAACATACTACAAGCATAACTTAAAGCCGATCCCCATTGACCTGCACCTGTTTCTGTAGCAAACCTCTTTAAACCTTCTCTCTTGCCATAATAAGCTTGAACTATAGCTGTATTTGTCTTATGAGAACCTGTTGGACTTACTCCTTCATATTTATAAAATATCTTAGCAGGAGTTTCCAAATATTGTTCTAATCTTGTTGCTCTAATTAATAGAGAAGGCCTAAATCCACAGTACAACTTTAACACTTCTTCAGGGATTTTAATTTCTCTTTCATGACTTACTTCCTGTTTAATTAATTCTTTAGGAAAAGGCTTTTCTAGTTTATCAGGGCTTATTGGCTTTTTAGTCTTTGGATCTAAAGGAGGTTCCAATTGCTTTGGTAAATCAGGAACAACATTATAGTAATATCTCGGAAGTTCACTTTGATCTAAAAATACTATTTTTTTCATGATTATATTTTAAAATATTAAATACCTATCTCTTTAATTCTGACAATGGTATATTTACTCTTATTTGAATATCATGAGTAGGAATGCCATTTAACATATGTTTAGTAGTTTTATAAGGGAATCTATTATTTCCTAATGCTTTTTGAATAATTTCATCTTTTGATATACTCATTTTTCTTCTCGGTAAAACTTGTATTGAATAATCCTCGAGATAATTCACACAAATACAAGGAATCTTTCTTAGATTTAAACTACATGCAACATAATATCTATGATGACCATCAAGAATTACTCCACTTTTTTTATCTACAAATATAGCTGAAGTAAATCTCTTTTCTTTTTGAATCTTTATCTTTAACTTTTCAACATACCTTTTACTTACTTCTTCATGACATCTGAGTTTATTTAATTTTAAAATTCTAATTCTTAACATTAGCTAATTTATAAAAGATAAAATAAAGAATCCCGCCAAAGGCGGGATTCTTACATAATATATAATAAAAAACCCGCCATTTAGTTTTGGTCCACCATCTTATACAAATTGTTGTAAATATTTCTTCTCTCACTTTTTTATTAATCTTTTATTAAATTATTTATCCCGACATTCCTAAGAAATCTACTTAAAACTTCTTGCACAACCTTTCTAGCCTTTTTTGTACCTTCTATCAATATTTCTCTTGCTTCTTCTGGTCTATCTTCATAGTATTTTCTTCTCTCTCGAATTGGTTTTAGAAAATTATTTAATACTTTATACAATTTATCTTTAACTTCAATATCACCAACCTTCCCTCTTTTATACCTTTCTTTTAAATCATCTACTTCTTCTTTATTTTTATTGAAAGCATCGTGATATATAAATACAGGATTTCCTTTAACCTTACCCGGATAAGTAGAATGGATTCTTTTTGGATCTGTATAAATTTTATGAACCTTCTCTTTTAAAGTCTTCTCATTTTCTGAAAGCAAAATTGAATTTCCGCCACTTTTGCTCATTTTCATTTTTCCATCAGTTCCAATTAAACGTGCCACTCTGCCAACTTTTGCGTCAGGCACAACAAATGTTCCTCCATAAACTCTATTAAAATCCTTAGCAATTTCTCTTACTTGCTCAATTATTGGAAGCTGATCTTCACCTACAGGCACTAGATCTGCATTAAATCCTAGTATATCAGCTGCTTGTAAAATTGGATAAGAGATAAATCCCAAACTTGGATCTAACTTCTTATATATAATTTCTTCTTTTACGGTGGGATTTCTCATAGCTCTTCCATGTTTAACCATAGTAAGAAAGAATCCATAAAGCTCATAAAGTTCTGGAATACCTGATTCTAGAAATATCGTTGATATATTCGGATCTATCCCGACTGCTAGATTATCTAGAAACACTTCATATGTGGATTGATTTATCTTCTCTGCTTGTGAATAATCATTTGCATATGCATGTATATTTGCAAGAAGGATAAAAGTATCATATTCTTTCTGGAGTTTAACTCTATTCTCCAAAGTTCCGACAAAATGACCTAGATGAAGTTTTCCAGACGGTGTATCCCCTGTTAGAATTCTTTTTTTAGCTCTAGCTGAGCTTTCAGTTATCCCCACTATTTTTGCATTTGTTAGTTTTTGCAAATCCTCAGGTTTTATCTTTATATCATAGCAAGGATCACCAGTACCCCCATAGACATATTCTTTTTCAAATAAACTTTTATCCATAAGATATTTTAATTCCTTCTGATAAATACCAACAGCTCCTATTTCAAAACTAAAATGTTTTTTTAATTCATCTTCAGATGCAAGTCTTAAATTACGAACCTTTAGAATTCCTTTTAATTTTGAACTATCAACTCTTTTATCATCTCGCCTATAAAAACCAATAAATCCATTTTCCGTTTTATAAATCAATGTAGATGCACCTTCACCAAAATCTATACCAAGAATAGATATTCCTTCTTCTACGGTTTTTATAGGCTTATGTTTTATAAAGACAACATTCTTAATATCCGTTTTTTTTATCTTTTCAAGTAGACCTTTAAAGTTAGTATTTGCCGGCTTAACTTGTCCGAGAGATAACTCTTCATATTTTTTTATTTTTGTATTATTAATATTTTTCTTATCTAACATATCTGAAAGTTCTACTTTACTTGGGTCTGGAACAGTGAAATTAAAAAGCTTATAATCTTTTATAACCCTTAATAAGTCATTAAATTTTATTTCAAGAGTATGTTTAGTTGAACCAGTTCCACAATAAACTGTTCTCATTTCTTCCATAGATTTATCAACAATGATTCTAATATCTCCCAACAGAAGTGGAGAGACATCACCTGATTCAAAACCAATTTCTCTTAATTGCTCTATCGAACAGAGATTTAAAGACTTTATACCGAGTAGCTTTCTAAGTTTTTTATTATCAATCTTCCTATCATCACGTTTCAGTACAGCAATATAATCCCCTTTGTCAGTATAGAATAATAAGGTGGATAAACCCTCAGTATATTTAGCTCCTAGACCATCATAGGCAGATGCAAAGTTGTATATCTTTGCTGAAATATTACTTTTTTTAATTATCTCTTTCAATCTATCTAAATTTGTCATATATTTAAAATTAATAAATTAAGTATAATAATAATCCACAATTCCTTCAGCTAACACTTTTTTTGAATTAATTATCTTTTCTCCAAGTGCTTCATAATTGATAGCAAGTGGAAGTTCAGTACATCCTAAAATAATACCTTTTACGCCTTTATCTATTAAATTATGTAGTATCTTAATATAAGTATTCCTTTCCCTACCATTATCCTCACCTGCAAGCACATATCTTATTATCCTATCTATAATTATTCTTTCACCTTCATCTGGTAATATTGACTCGATCCCACACTTTTCGAGCTCCTTTTCATATAAACCCGATCCAAGAAGTATGCTACTGCCAACAAGTCCAACTTTTTTTATTTTTAAATCATTAACTTTCTTTGCTACTAAAGAAATAACAGATAAAAATTTTACTTGAGCCATTCTTTGTAAACCCGTTAGAAGCAAATGTACAGTATTACTTGCAATACAAAGTCTAGTGCATCCCACTGACTCAAGGTTTCTTACAGCTTTTTCCAACATGAAAAATGCTTCATCCATTCGCCCTTTATTAGAAATGAAATCTGGAATCGGTACAGATTCAATTGTGACAGCTGGATAGTCATCATTATTCTTTGCGCCATATTTGACTTGAGAAAACTTAGTAATTTCTGAATATAGCACACAAGTAGCCTGCGGCCCAACACCACCTATGATACCTATTTTTTTATTATTACCTTTATTCATACTTTTCTCTTATTAAATACAAATTACAAACTACTTTAATTAAATAGCAGGCCCATCTAGATTTGAACTAGAACCAACAGTTTTGTCCTAAAGAACTTAATTTTGCAGGAGCGAGGGGATTCGAACCTCTTCTAACGGTTTTGGAGACCGTTGTGCTACCGTTGACACTACGCTCCTGCAAAATCTTAGTCTTATAGGATCCTGAACATCTAATCTCGCTTTGCGAGAAAAGATTGTTCTAGGAGAGACTGTTATGCTACCTTTAACACCATGGGCCTAATTAAAGATTTATTTGTTAATAGTCAAATTCCCTAATTCCCCTAACAATTCTCACAGTTTCAATTCTTAAATTTTCAAGTAAGTATTTCTTCGAATATCAGAATTTGGATTATTAGATCATTTCCAACAAGAAAAGCGTCCTCATACAAACGAATATAATCATTTGCATAAGGACGCTTTTACGTGGTGCCACCCAAATTCCCATATAAATTGCTTTATATGGCTTTAAACTTACTTTGTACAAAAATCTTGACAATATAAGCTTATTCTGTAACGTAGAATTTACGGCTTAGCTACTTTAGTTCACTTTGCAACTCGGGAGCCCATACCACTCCGTCATAGTTTTTATTATTCAATTAAGTAATAATATCATATCTTTACTATAAGAAGCAAATACCTATACATAAATAGATAAAAATTATAAAATCTATATAATCATGAAAATAGCAATAGTTGTCCCGCATATATTTATGTGGGATAAAATATTAAAATCAAACATTTTTGCTCCTGGTTTATTAGCTATTGAGTTAGCAAATCGCTTATATGAAAAGAATCATGAAGTTTTTCTTTATTCCGCAGGTAATATAAAAACAAAAGCGAAAGTAATTCAACTTAACCTTTCGAAAGTAGAAAAAGAATTAAAAAGAAGAAACTTAAATCTAATTGGGCTAATAAAAAAAGATGTAGCAACGTATCATAAACTATTTAAAATCATAGAACTTTCAATATTGTCAAAAGCTTATTTAGATGAAAATAAATATCAACTGATACATGTTTTTGTCACTAATGGACCTGAAGGACCAATATTTTCCAGACTAATAAAAAAACCAATAGTATTTACTTTACATGATCCATTTAAATTAAATTTTACAGATTATGAAAGCCATGACTTAATAAAAGATGTGAAATTTACATCCATTTCAAAAAACCAAGGACTTTTGGTACCACAATTAAAAATAACAAGAACAATATATAATGGCATTGATTTTGATAAGTTCAAATTTAATAAAAAACCAAAAAATTATTTTGCGTATTATGGACGAATTATTCAACAAAAAGGTGTTCATACTGTTATTAAAGTCTGTCTAGAAACAAAAAATAGACTTAAAATAGCAGGATTGCATTATGAAGGCCACGGTGGAAACCATTACTGGAGCAAAAAAATACTACCGTATATTGATAACAAAAATATTCAATACAGCGGATTTTTAACTAATCAAAAAGACAAGAATAAATTTCTAGGAAATGCTAAAGCTTTATTATGCCCAATAGAATGGGATGAGCCTTTCTGTTTAGCAATAATAGAAGCTAACTCTTGTGGGACTCCGGTTATAGCATATAATAAAGGCTCTATACCCGAGATTGTTAAAAATGGAATAAATGGATTCATAGTTAAAAACAAAAGAGAAATGAAGAAAGCCATGAAAGAGGTAGGTAATATTAATAGATGGAAATGTAGAGAATACGCAAAATCAAGATTTAATATTGAAAAAATGGTTTGCGGATATGAAAATTTGTATAAGGAATTAATTCATTAATTCTGTCCAGTCTCTATCTTGAATAAACCTCTTATTATTTTTTACACACCATTCGGCTTTTGTAATTTCTATAGCAATATCAGCAATATTATATCCATATAAGAAAACATCATTTAAAACTAATTTGTCCATAAATTTAAGAGCGGCCTTCGTTATCCTCCCATTTATTTTGTATATACCTAAAATTTTATCACCGTCAGGTGTCATATGTTTAGCTATAATATTATCTTTTTTAGTTTCAATAATTAATGTACTCCTTGGATCTGGTTTACAAAAAGTATTATCTTTGTATTTATTAATTATCTTTTGAGCTTGGGAATAATTAGTTTCATAAATTTGGGCGCAATTTGAAATAGTTGTTAGAAATCCTGGCTTCTTACCAATTCTTTTTGCAAAATCAAATTGAAGCTTTCGGAGAGCAAAGGCATTTCTTGGCCACGCACCAAACATATCATTACTTCTGAAGTATGCAGTCAGATGAAGTTTTTTACTCCGATACGTAAATTGAAGTAATGTCATGCAAGGTACATTACCGCTATGATTTCCAGTACACTTTTTGTCTGCCATCCACCCTTTTTTAATATTGTCTATCCAAGGATTCAAAATACAAATAACTAAACCTCTATCCTCATGATACCGGGAATATTTCTCATAGACCTCTTCTAGTTGATCTAACCCGCATTTTTTTAAGCTTTTAGATATACTTTTATAATTCTTATTGAAAATATTTTTTTGTGAGTTATATTCACAAGTAGGTAAACTAATAGGATAAAAGTATATTCTTTCCCCATAATTATAGCTTTCAGTGCTTTTATCAGGACTAAAAAAATCTTTATAATAAATATTTAAATCTTTTTTATTAAAGTCAAATATATCAATCATTTCGGGCTTATAAGGATCTTCTTCTTCAATTACAGTAATTAAATTTACTAACTCTCTTACTTCTCCGATTTTTATTATCCCTTTTTTTGATCCAAATTTCATAATAAGTCTTAGAATTTGAACCCAAGATTCCCATATATAGTCTCCTCTAACATTAAAAGTTGTTTTTTCTGAAGGGAATTTATCTGCTAAAATTGATTCTGTTTCCTTAAAAACCTTTCCTTTTGACCATAACTTCCTGCTTCCCTTAAATTTATCAACATATTTCTTTACTTTATTATCATCAGTTTCACCACGTAAATCTATAAGTTCAACATTTTTCCTAAACTTTTTGATATAAATTAAATTTATATCTTTATGAATTTCACACTTTGAATCACCAACAACTTTATATTCTTTATCAATACCTTTTTGCATAAATTTTATAAACGTTTCTCCACTTCCACTTCTATCGTTACCACAAAGGATAATCTTATTTATTATTGGATTAGCTAAAATATTTCTAATAATATAATTAATACCCCTTTTGGAATACAGCTGCCCGGCTAAAGAAAAACTATTCTTATTTATGTGGCTTACAATCTTATCTTTTGGCGTCCATAATGAACATACTCCAATATTTGACTCGTTATTTCCAATAGTTAATAGATCCTTATAATAGATAGGCCAATTTTTCATTATATTATACTATTTGTACCTAAAATCTTAATTAATTGACTCATATTATCAACCCTGACTATTTTTGATCTTAATTTTCTCGCGTTCCTAAAACATTTAATATACTTACTAAAATGTTTTCTTAACTCGTAAAACTTATCACCTCGTCTAAACTTCAAATATAAATGCGCATGTTCTAAAATAATCTTTTTTACAAACTTATAATCATAAATCTTTTTTTGCTTTCTGTTTAATATCCAAGGTTTTCCCAAAGCTCCTCTTCCAATCATAACACCCTGACATTTAGTTTGTTTGACTATTTTTTGAATATCTTTTGGACTTATTATATCACCATTAGCTATAATCGGAACATCCGTTGATTTAACAGCTCTTTTTATTGCATTCCAATCAGCTTTTCCCTTGTACCCTTGTTTAAATGTTCTTGCATGTATAGATATAAAATCTGGTTTTGATTTTGCTAAATATTTTATCCAGTCTTCAGTTATATCTTTCTCATATCCAATCCTTGTTTTAACTGATACTGTAATTCTTCTTTTTTTGTTTACTTTTATATTCCACTCCTTAATCTGAGTCTCAGCTATATTTATTAAGTTATTATCAATTTTATAATTATTCGATTTGTAATTTTTTACTGCTTTTTTAACAGTTTTAATTATTTCTATAGCAAGTTGCCTATTTTTAATAAGACGAGCACCACCACCTCTTGATTCAATATTTCGGGAAGGACAACCCATATTTATATCTATACCATCAAATCCAAGTAAACAAAGAAAAACTGACGCTTTATAAAAATAGTCCAATTCATATCCAAAAAGCTGAGCTATAATTGGACGTTGAAATTCTGTATATCTTAACCTATTTAATAGTTTATTTGTTGCTTTTATTAATCCTTCACAGTTTACAAATTCAGTGAACAATAAATCACAATTGCTGTATTCCTTTACTAATTCCCGAAATGCACAATCAGTAAAGCCATCCATCGGAGCTAGGGTGAATATAGTTCTTTTAGTAAAAAACACTTTTTTAATCAACTTTTTAATTCCTGATAAATAATATCTGCAATTTCTTCATTCTTAAAACTTAAGAAATTATGGCTACCTTTAAATACATATACTTTTTTATCTTTTAATAACTTCTTAAATATATCAAGCTGGGATATTGGTAATGTATCATCATCTTTTCCCCAAAGAATTAAGACCCTTTCTTGTATTTTCTTTATATCGTCTTCTAAATCAGTTTTTCTGAAAATCAAAGCAATACGTATCATATCTATAGGATGATAAAAAATATTCAGAACTGCGTTGTATGCAATTCCTTGTTTCCAATTATGAATTTTTAACAAATCACGCATACTATTCACAACAACTCTTAATATCACTTTATTGGGTCTTTTTTGATGTATTCCTGCAGATGATATAAGGATAATATTTTTATATTTTTTTGGAAAATTAGCTTTGATTGATATTGCTATTGCTCCACCTAACGAATGTCCAGCAATAAAAGGTTTTATCTTAAAACTATTACAAAACAGATTGATAATCCTTGAATAATCGCTAAAATTCCACATTTTTGGTAAATTAGATGACTTACCTGCTCCAGGTAGAGATAAAGCCCACACTCTAAAATGTTTCGATAAACTTAATAATAATAGTTTATTATTTCTAATATTTGCTCCTGCCCCATGCAAAAATAATAAATCATCGCCTTTTCCCAACGTCGTATATTCTATTTTAAGATTACCAATATATATATAATTAATCTTCATAGGTTAATTAATAAAGATAACTATTTCCCAAATGTAATAAGTACAAATATTAATCAATATATTCTAAAACTATATTATAATTATTCCCGCACCCAAGACATTTGACTGAGAAAAAACTTAAACTTACCCGTTCTAGAACAATACCTTTCCCCCTTACTTGTTTCAATCCAAACCGGAGGATGAGTAATTAATATTGAACAGCCAACAGTCTTATCTAGACTTTCAAACCCATCTTCAGTTAATACATCTGCCATTATTAACAAAGACTAAACAACTAATCTTTTTATTCTTTTTCCACTCATTTCTAATATCTTATACCCTATATCATTAGATAAGTTATGATCATGGGTGTATACAATCTCTTTTATTTCAGTTCTTGAAAGAACTCTCGCACAAACGGGGCAGGGAAATATATTTATAAACAAACTACTTCCTTTGATATTAATTCTTTCTCTTCTTGCTGTTTCTAAAATTTCACATTCTGCATGATTTGTAAGGTGAGTTTCTATCATTTCCTGCGAAGGTATCTGCTTTTTCTCCCGTATTGATCCAAAATGCATCTGATAAGCTTCATAAGGAAGTACCCTATTCCAGGTAGCAGCTAATATTCTCCCTTTTTTAACTAAAATAGTACCTATCTGTCCTACCCAATCCCAACTGTATTTAGAAACTTTATAAGTTAATTTCATTAAATCTTCTTGTTTATATTTTTTATTTTTTACATATAATTTATTATAACTTATTCTACTTTTATATATTCCTTTCTGATATCCTAAAGCTTCTTTCTCATTCACAAAAGGAGAAACTAATTCTATCTTTGCATTCCTATCTACAGCTGCCCAATAAAAAGAATTATAATGAATCAGCCCTGCCCAGCTTCCATTAATAAATACTACTCTTAATGGCTCTAACTCCTTTATTATATATTTTGTGTCTTTATGGAAATGCTTTAAAATACTTATGTCTTTATTATTCTTTAATATATCGATAAGCTTTATTAATTTTAAAGGCATAAACTGAAAAGAACTTTCAAGATCTGGTATTTCATCATCTTTTAAGCATCCAAATATTATATTTCCTTTATAAAGCTTTGCTAGCTGCATAACCCTCTCTTTACTCATATCTACTGGGCCCATTATATATACTCTATTTTTACACTCTTTTATTTCTTTTTTTCTTTTATCAGTGAGTTTATTCCAATCTAATATTCTCATTTCAACATTTTTAATTTCTTTAAAATTTTAATTGTTATTTTACTAAGATTGTATTTCTTTAACATCCTTTTATTACACCACTTTGCATATTTTGCATCATCTCCTGCTTTTATTTTCCCTCTTAAAACCTTTGCAGTAAAATGCATGAAAATTAAATTCCACCTTTTTTTAAATCCTTCCTCAAACATTATATCTTGCTTATCTTCACTCATTCCTATAAATTTAATGTTATTAATTTCAAGACTGGTTTCCTCTCTAATTTCTCTTTTCAAAGCTTCTTTCAAAGTCTCCTGGTTTTCAACACTTCCTGATGGAGTTTGCCATCCTTTTTCATACGAATACTTCTTTTTAATAAGCAGAATCTCATCTTTAAAATTTGTAATAACACCATTAACAACTATACGTCTTTCAATAGGAGTATATTTACCGTATTTTAAAACATATTTCTTATATTTTTCTTCCATCAAATCTTTTTCGTCTTTCAACCTATCACTTACTTCACCAGGTGCCCAGTTAATTTTCTGATAATTCCATTTAGCTAAATCTTTTACATATGGGATAACATGAATATGAAGATGACCTACTGTTTTCTGGCCCTTTCCTAAAACACCTTCTCTATATAAAAACCAAATGCATTTCTTTTTAAATACTTTACGGACAATTTTTTTTGCTATGTACATAATCCCTCTTATAGCTTCCCATTCATCTGAAGTTAATTCCTTTGTATATTCAATATGCCTTCTTGGAACAATTAATAAATGACCGTCAGTATAAGGATATAAATTTGCTGTTAATACAATTCCGTTTTTTTCAAAAATTACATATCGTTTATTTAAATCACAAAATACACATTTTCGAACGTTTTTCCAAATACCATCATACCAATCCCAGCTTCTAGCTATTTTCTTTTTGAAATCAAAAATATTTGTTTGAGGATTATAATATCGTTTTGAGTTCACTATTGGTATTTATATCAAATCTTTTCAAGCATTTTATCTGAAATAAGAATAAAAGCGAAATAATAGGTTTACTTTTCTTTGAGGGGTCTCTTTCTTACTTTCATATATTTCTTAAACAAATCTCCCATATTCGCTCCAATTATTCTTTCTACAATTGATGTTGTTGAAATATACGGAGACTGCCTGTCTATTATTTTCACCTTTCCTCCATAATCTTTTACAGTTTTGTATTCTTTAGAATTTCCGAATTCTTTATTCCATTCTTCTCCAACTGTAACGTACACATCTGGCTTTAAAAGACCTAAAATGGGCTGACAGCTAGTTGTTGGAATAAGAGTAACATAATCAATACTTCGTAAATAAGTTAAAGCTTCAGCTCTAATTGTTTCATCAAGAATTGGTTTATTCTTGCCTTTAACTTTCCGTATAGATTCATTGCTGTTTACTCCCACAACCAATATGTCTCCCTCTTCCTTAGCTTTTTCAAGATATCGCATTTGTCCAACATGAAGTAAATCCCAGCTACCTGCTGTAAATACAACTTTTAACTTTTTCCTTTTTAACTTGTTATGCAGATCTAATAAATCTGTAGTATCAACAAATTTACCATTTAGTCTATCTTTTGGACTCATTTTCCACTTGTATTGAATTAATTCTTCTTTCGGTTTTTTCATGATAGCCACACTAATCTAAAATGTCAATATATATACTCACTGTATATAAGGTTCTATTCTGAAAATACTCAGCTTTTGAAATATTTTCTATCTCTTGTTAATCCTTATACAACACGTTAAAGCATCAGCTCAATTCAAGAACGAAGTCTTCTTGAGAAAAACCACAAATTGGACAATAGAAGCTAGCTTCCGAAAAAACTAGACTAGTCCCGCATTCCGGGCAGTACTTTTTATATTTTTCTAATACTTGCCGGGCTTTAAGTGTTTTATTTTGTATGAAAGTACTATTCATATTCTACCTTTAAATATATTTGCACAATACAAAACACAATGCTTGATTGCTTTTGGAAGTATTTTTGATGTTATTTACCCAACCTAGTTATTTCAAAAAGTCTTTTATTCCTATCTAGTAACCCGTCTATAATTAACTTAACCTCATCATGTATATCACTAACCCACGAAACTTCACCAAAACGATCTATCATAGACTTCACTCTATGAAAGGCTAAAATAACTGACCCAAGAGAAGCAACTTGATATTCACTTAATAATCCATATCCCAATTTATTATCAGCTGGAAAAGCAGCATGAAGGATACCAATATTAGGAAACGTATCCGCTAAAATAAGATAAATTAACCTCCAAGCTCCCCAGTATTCATAATCTTTTTCACGAACCATTCTTTCAAGACCACACATTTTAGATATTATTGACCTACAAACCGAAGTTGGTAAATCTATAACTAGTGTTGGTCCGTAAGCAAATGGGAGAACTCTAGATAGCCAATCATTTTCAAGTAAGCATTCTCTAATTTTTAGAGCTAAACTTTCACACCATAAATTTATACCATCCATAAATGCAAATGGGTGATACTCTTGTAGATCAACACGTGGAGAACAAGCAATCTCATAGTCTAACCCCAGGGCATGTCTCATAGGATCACAATAAAAGCCATCTGTCTGTCTTAATAAATGATTAACAACCGAACATCCTAAAGATACAATTTCAGCTAAATAAGGCTCAGACTCAATAAGAGTTACTCCTTTATATCCAGCCCACAACGCATCACAAATATTAGCATGTATAACTTTTGCTGCATACCTTCTTAAATCCCAGTATAATTCGTATTCCCTCTCTTCAAAAAGAAGTAATCTATCACGAAGTAATTGATCCGCTCCTTCTTGTCCATCCAAACGTAATCTAATATCGTGTATTTTTACTAAAGTTCCTGCTCTTTGTGGCCACATAGCTTTTATTATTTTTCCACCTTCATATACCTCTACCCCCTTTCTACCTTCAAGAGCACTTCTTATCAATTTTATACATGAAGATTTCCCTCCACCTGGAATTCCTATAACTCTTTCAAGCTTAAATAACGGTACTAAAACCCCAACTTCTCTTTCAAATATATGCATCATTGTTTGAAACCTTTTAAGTGCAAAAGCCCTTGATTCTTCAACTCTATCAAAACTTCTAATCTCTGCGACATTCAAACAATTATCTTGTGTACATATACTTGGTGACTGAAAGAACAAAAATAACGCATAAAAGACTCTACACATATCTATTGTTTGTATACAACTTTGTTCTCCTAAAGGAATACTTATAGAATCGACTTGTGATTCAACATCTAATAAATGTAAAAAAGTATCTACCCTTGAACAAACATCTTCATCACCAAATTCGTGTACACGTATATCCTCTAATACTTGTTCTCTTGCTTGATTCATACAATATGCAATAATAAATTCAACTTAGAAAAAAAGCAGATTTTATATGATCTTGAAATTCTAGATAAAAATAACAATTTAAGAATAAAACTTTTAGAACCATTTTTGAAAAACAAGCCATATCCTAAATCAAAACCGTCTTTAATGAAACTATTATCTCCTCAAGAAAACAAAATATACAAAATATTGAAAGATAACCCTGATAAAATTTACTCTTGTGATGAAATATCTGACATCTTGTGGGGAAAAGAATCTTTGGAAAAATTTTCATTGTGGTCTATATACAAAATGATATCTAATTTAAATACAAAGCTAAGTAATTTTAGTTTTTTTATTAGAAATTTTAAGGGCCGAGGTTATAGCATAGAAAAAACTTGAAATTCAAAACTAATACTTGAACCTAAATTTCTTCGTCATAAGGAACAGTTTCGTGGTAATAACCACAAGTTGGGCAAAGAAAAATTTCCCTAGATACATCACTTATAAGGTCGAGCAACTCACCACACTGCGGGCAATTCATACCCTCCATATCATACTGCATGACTTTTCTATTGTATCTGTATGGGAAAAAAGTTCTGTACATTTAGTATGATTAAAAAGTTATATATACTATTTATAACGTTCCCTTGACTTTTTTATAACTTTGTTAAATAGTTGTTCTATATAAAAAGGGGAAAAATAATGGCAACAGAAAGATTTGTAAAAGAATTAAATATTCTTAATTCTGCACTAGGACCGGAAACACCCACAGCAAATGCGATATGCCGTTACCCCAATGGCAGTATTTGGCGGAAACATGATTTTCCTGAAAAACCAACTCGGTTAGAAATATCAATCGTTAGAATATATTTATTTTTACTTGAAAGACAAGGATTAGAACCCCCTGTCTCAATAGATTTCCTGCAAAACATTCAAAATGTAATTTCCTTTATTGAACAAGAAATGTATAGAATTACATCAAATTTAGAAGGTATTGATACACAAAAAATTAACTAAAAGATTCAACATTGTAAAACAGAAATATCAAGATTAACTTCAGCTGCTTATTAGGACAGTGGAATCAAAGAAAATTATAAATATATCTACAACACGCTGTTATATATTTTTGAACACCTTTTTATTATTTTAGGTCAAAGGGGTATTATACAGAAATTTAATCGAGAAGGACGAAAACAATTAATTGAAGAATTAACACAATAAAATTAAAACCTAAGTTAGTAATATTTTACTATCTAAAAGTACTTGCCTTGTTCTCTTATAATGTTCATTCATATATAAGTATTCATAAGGATTATATACAAGGAATTTCCAGAAATCCCTTAGCCAGAAGAAAATAAGTAAATTATTAAATTCTTTCGTTTTAAAAATATAATGATTTAATTTATTTTTTCCCCTTTTAATATAACCGCTGATTAAAAATCTCTTACGAACTGTTGTAACGTCTTTAAACTTACAATCAACTAATAAAAATGCTAAAGTCCTAGCGATATCAGCTATTTCAGGACCGATACATACTTTTTCAAAATCTAGAATTCCAGTTATAGGATATATGTCAAGATTTTTATTTAACTTATTTGAAAACAAAATATTCCCTCTGACAAAATCATAATGCATGATATTTCTTGGATAAGTATTAGTATCTTTTATAAGGTTTTTAAATGTTTTGTCAATATTTAACCAGTTCAATTTTAATTTAAGTTTTTTGATAATCCAAGGTTCAACTTTTTTAAAATACTTTTTCATTGACGAAATCTCTTTACTTGTAATCAAATCCCATTCAGGTAAATCTATTCTCAATCTTTTAATTTTTACAACTTCAGATTGTTTAAATGTATAGTGTAAATCTGAAAGAGTCTTTCCGATAGATTTTAAATGCCTGCGAGTATAAGCCTCCCAAGGTATAGTTACACCTTCTAAAAAATTGTATAAAGCAATAAAGTGATATATACCCAATATCTTTTTATAAATATAATCTTTTTTATTTTTTGTCTTTAAATTTGTCCTTACCGGAAAACCTTTTGAATGGAGAAGGCTGGCAACACTATGAGCATTATCTATCAACTTTCTTATACCTTTTTCTGCTTTGTATATTATCAATACATAAGATTTGTTATCCGAATCTACCTTAAAGCATTGATTTCGGAAACCTCCTTCAAGTTTACGAACTCTAGAAACACTTAAGCAGTAATATTTTTTAACAAACTCTTTTATGCGAAACATTAAGCATTAAATAACAATAAAATATTTATGAGGAAATAATAGCATATTATATTATCTTGGGGGCAAACTCCCTATATATCTGAATTTATCATATAAATCTGTATAATATACATGTAAGAAATTTAATCCATCATCCCTTGTGTAAGTCAACATGATTATATAACCTTCAACAATTCCGGGTGTACAGTACTCACCTGATTTCGGTAATCCTAAACACGAATCACCCCAATTCACATATCGTATATCATCATCATTCCAACTAATACTTATGGAATTATCAAGATTCAATCTATTTACTAAATCCTGTATTACTATTTCTAGAATGTTAGGAATATAAACATCGGTATGATAAAAATTATTTCCAAATTGTCCCCATTCAACCTTGCCAATATCGTAGCTCCCTTTAAGATCCCAAATATAAATTGTATAATCAGAAATTGTTAACACTTCAAACTTTTTATCATTATCTATATCAGAAACAACAGGTGTTACTTCAACATTTGTATCTTCTTTACTCCACAACTGCGATCCATCTCTTTCAAAAACTTTGAACGAACCTAACGTTCCAATTAATATTTCAGGAATATTATCATCGTCAACATCAGCAATTGCAGCTGATTTAGTTCTTCCGTAAAATATATCATATGGATAACTTAGTGGCCAATGAGGTGTTGGTTTACTTGAAGTTTTATCAATAAAAGGTTTGCCATCTCCATCCCACACATAAATCATTCCTCTTCTATCGCTGACAACTACTTCAGGAAGCCCATCCCTATCTAGATCTCCTAGAGCAGCACTAGACCCCTGACAAGACCCTGAGACATCGACTAAATTCCTATCTCTATCATAATATTGATATGCAGGCCAACCTTCTGCTAGTGTTCCATCTCCATTCCATGCATATACCTGCCATTGGCTAAAAGGAAATGTCACGCCTGTTCTAGGTCCTGAAGGTGCTATGATTTCATTTAAACCATCACCATCAATATCCCCAAGAACAGGAGATATACCTACAACTCCAATACCTGCCCATTCTGGGGAAATATCCTTTCGGTTTGTATCAAAAGGCCAGTTTCCTTCAACCTGTTTTCCATTATGATGATAAGCATGTAAATAATGCCAATTCCCAAAAATTATTTCCTTATCTCCATCCCCATCTATATCACCAACAGAAGCACCGCTTAGATCTTTAATTTTCCAAGTATCCTCAGGAACATACGTATAATTAGTAGTGTCTATAGTAATCGGCCAACCTGGCGCTTCACTCCCATCTATGAGTATTGCATGCATTTTTAAATCATTCATTCCAATTAAGATTTCAAGATTACCATCATCATTTATATCCGAAATAGTAGGCTCATCTGTAATATATCTCACTTCTCCATCATCAAGCTCACCTTCAAACTTCGGCCATCCAGAATAGTTTGTCCCATCACTTCTTATTACATATAAAAGCTTTTCACTGCCATCAATAGAACCTCCAGTAATTCCAACTACAATTTCTTTTATCCCGTCATTATCCATATCAGCTAAAGCAGGAGTACCTGCATTCCATCTTGATAAATATACCGGCCAGACGCCATTCAAATAAGAACCATCCTCTCTAAACCCATATAAAACTCCTTCTTCAGAGCCGTAAAATATTTCTTCTTTTCCATCATTTTCTATATCTCCTACGACAATTGTATTATAATAAGGTGTATCTTCGTATGCTCTATATTTAGGCCATCCGATATGCAAGTCATTGTCAATATCTACTATAACTTCAGCTTCTTTAAATTCATTATTCTTATTATAAACTCTCAGTCTTATCTGCCAGCGTCCATTAGTGTAACTTTCGCAATTCCAACTACCTAATAATCCATCTAAAACTGGAGTTAGACTCTTATAAATTACTATAAAATTACTTTTACCTTCAATAACCTGCGATATATCAATTTGATAATATGAAAAATCACTTGCATCAGCAGTGCCTTTTATTTCGATATACTTGCCGAATAATTTATAAGGGTTTGGATATGTTATTTGAGCATTTATATAAGATGGTCTATCAACTGCATTTATAGCATATAAGGCATTTATCCTACCATATCCATAATCATAATCCCATCCAGGTTCATATTCATCTGGATCACCTAGGTCATCAACAGAAGAATATATTAATCTAAACAACTCATTAATTTCAATATCTTGTTTAAAACTTTTAATTAATCCTGCAACAGCTGAAACATGAGGTGCAGCCATAGATGTTCCACTACAGTAACCATAACCATCGATTGGATCGTTTGTATCACCTAAATTCGCATCCTCACAGCCATGATCCCGTTCCCCATCTAAATCAGCTCCTTTTGGAAATAAAGAGGCAATATTTACACCAGGAGCACTAACATCAATAGTAGTACCCCAATTGGAAAAATCGGCATAAGTATCATACTCATTTGTAGCTGCAACAGAAATTACATGATCATACGATGCAGGGTATGCTCTATAAGATACTCCATCATTGCCTGCTGCAGCTATAAATATTATCCCTTTGTCATATGCTTCATTTATTATCTCTTGCATAGCATTTGAATATCCATAACTTCCCCAGCTGGCATTAATAATTTCTGCACCTTTATCAATTGCAAATCTTATAGACTTAAGAGCATTTGTAGTTACTCCCTTGCCTTCTGAATTTAAGAATTTAATCGGCATAATTTGACAAAAAGAGCAAATACCAGCAATACCTATTATATTACTTCTTTCTGCTGCAATTATTCCTGCAACATGTGTACCATGACCGCGATCATCCATTGGATCATTGTCATTATTTACAAAATCATAACCAATGATATTTCCACTTCCATCTTTTAATATGCTGTCATCAATATCAGGATGAAGATAATCAACCCCAGTATCAATAACTGCTACTTTTATAATATTAACATCAGGTCTATACTGCCAAGCTTCAAGTGCATCTATATCTGCATCATCTCGTCCTCCACTTTGCCCTGTATTATTAAGTGCCCACTGATTATTAAAATACTTATCATAAGGCACAAGTATAAACTCTTGTGTACTATAGATATAATTTGGTTCAGCATAGATAGATCCTTTTGAGTCTAATTTATTAATCACTTCAGTTAAATATGGATCTATAGAAGTTTTGTCTTGACTAGTGAAGTTAGATTCTAGAAAATATTTATCACTTTGCGTTTTTATAGAATTTGACCTAAGCACGTAAATATCATTTCCTAAACTTTCAATCTCCAGATCATTAATTCCCAACTCGTTTTTTAAAACATTTATGTCGCCAACATATTTTACAATTACTTCTCCAGCTAAATAATTAGGTTCATTGTTTTTGTTTTCATTTTGATTCTCATTATCAATATTTTCTCTCTGATTAGGTAAATCTTCCTGACTACTAGGACCTTGAGAACTTGCTGAATTGTCTAGAACCGGTCTACCTTCTCTCTTTTCATAATCAACCAAGATTTGCTTTCTTTCATTTAACTCTAGCTTTCCATTTAAATTATCACTTATATCAAACTTTGTTTTATTTATTTCACTTACCTTTATAGAGTCATTCAAGAAAATATAAAGTATTGATGAAGTAGTAAAAAATACAATACTGGTTGTATATATAAGTAATTTCTTAATATACTTTAATTTATAATTAGAATAATTCTTCATAATATATCTATGAAATAAAAGCTTATAATATTATATCATATGTTTAGATATTTAATAAACCTTGCATTCTATTTAGAAATCTCTTATCTTTAAGGTAGAATATTAATTTAGTATTATTTAACATGTCTAAAAAAATTGTTTGTATTATAGCACCAACAAACTTTAGGGACGAAGAACTTCTCGAACCTAAAAAAGTTTTTGAATCAAGAGGACATCGTGTTTTAATTGCCTCAAAAAATACACAAGAAGCCATAGGTATGTTAGGCGGGAAAGCAAGTATAGATATTGATGTCTCTAGAATAAATTCAATTGACTATGATGCATATATTTTCATCGGGGGATCGGGTTCGATAATTTATTTCAAAGACAAATTTATTCACAAACTTATAAACGATATTAATGAAAAAAACAAACTAATCGGTGCTATATGTATTGCTCCAACGATACTTGCTAATGCTGGGATATTGCAAGGGAAAAAGGCTACAAGTTTCTCTTCTGAAGAAAAGACTCTAACTGAAAAAGGAGCCACATTTACAGGTAAAAACGTTACTATTGACGGGAATATTATAACTGCGGATGGTCCATTATCTGCTAGAGTATTTGGAGAAAAAATAGTAGAACTTTTAGATAGAAGTTGATTTTAATATTAATCATATGAAAAAAATACTAATTATCCTGCTTATTCTTACTTGTATCCTTTCATTATCAATCTTGATTTTTATCAAATTTTTCAAAAACACACCAAGCACTGACGAAGGAGGTACTGATAATGAAGATATCACATCCGATCATGAAGAAACAAATGGAAATATAGATAACACAACTGTTAGTACAACTGAAGAATCGATAAAAGTTGTTATAATAGTTGCACCTGTAAATTATAACGGAACAGAATTTAATCAAGTAAAAGAAATATTAACAAAAGCTAACTTTGAAATAGAAGTTGCATCTAAAGGAGTAAGTCAGGCTAAAAGTATGTCAGGAGAAACAACTCAGATTGATATTTATATATCTGATATTAATTATATAGAATACGATGCCATTGTTTTTATAGGAGGACCTGGAGCTCATGATTATTTTAATGATAATACAGCTACTAGTTTAGCTAAAAATTTTTATAATGCGGGTAAATTAACAACAGCGATTTGCAGTGCTCCAGCTATCCTTGCAAATGCAGGAATTTTAAACGGTAAAAAAGCAACATGTTACCTAGGTTATGAAAACTACCTTACAAGCAACGGTGCTACATACACAAAAGAAGATGTTACAGTTGACGGAATTATAATTACAGGAAATGGTCCTGATTCATCAAGAGCTTTTGGTGAAAAGGTTGTTGAAATATTAAAAGAAAGATTAAGCGTTACAAATTAACAAATACTCTTGTTACAATGGAAAATAGATTAATTTTTTACATAAAAAATATGCAAAATAAAAATAATACAGAAAACGTTCACAAAGAAGTAACTCAAAATAATACCCAAACAAATCTTTCAAAAGATAAAAAAGGGAAAAAAATTTATAGTTCTAGGTTCAAATTATTTTGCTGTATATTTTTCCTTGTTATTGTAACACTAGTTACTTGCATAATTATAATTGCAGCTACTTGGGCTGGAGGTTGGTTAAAGGAATATACTTGTTCTACTGTTTTAAAAGATTCTTATATATGGGAAAAGGCTGGATGTAAAGAAGAGCAAAGTAATGAAAAATCACTAGAAGATATAGATAAAGATAATGAATGGGAAACATATAAAAACAAAGAAATAGGTTTTACTTTTAAATATCCTAATGACTGGTCTGTTGAAAATTATGCTGATCCAGATAACCCATTAGAATTTCATATATCGGTTAATAAGAGAGAAGGATATAACATTGACTTTACTTTATATGAAGGCAATTATCCATATTACTGTATATATAATGATACTGATAAAAGTAAATTACCCAAAGATATATCCGGAAACAATAAACAATTCGATAATTTTATAGAAGTAGCTGGCGTTAATGTTGAATATAGAAGATCAGATTTTGACATTTATGGTTCTCAAATTGAATGGATTGTTTGTAAAAAAGAGTCTTCAAACCTTTATAATGCTTTTATTGATCCAGTATTTATCTCTTACAGAGTTCCCTGGCTTCCTTCTAAAGAATTAGATCAAAAACAACTAGAAACTCTAGATGAAATACTTACTTCTTTCTTAATAATTAATAATAAGTAGTAAATTATTTAAGTATTATGAAAAATAATACTTGTATAACAATTTTGTAACTAATCTCTCCCTTAATTTTAATAACAAGTTCTCTTATACGTTACAGAGATACTGACGTGTTGCCAGATATAATAATGACACCCAAAAGTAAGTAGTTGACAAGGCGTTGCCAGAAATGTAAATGACACCCAAATTAGTTATTAATTTGAGTGTTATGACAATGGCAACAAAAAGAGAGTAT
>Ga0315294_10000644_pt1 | contig 37757 bp, 29 predicted proteins | sample YL17G13_40_MG_FD_203626 | JGI IMG/M metagenome (GOLD analysis project Ga0315294, IMG submission 203626) | Sediment microbial communities from Yellowstone Lake, YNP, Wyoming, USA - YL17G13_40 | ecosystem: Environmental > Aquatic > Freshwater > Lake > Sediment | place: USA: Wyoming | collected...
CGTTTCTGGTCGAGGGGGTTCAGACGGGCGGCGATGCGTTCTATTATGATGGGGTAAGTGGCGGATCGATGCAGATTTCGGTCACCGTCTCCGACTGGCAGGCGATCGGAAGTCCGTCCGGCGTGCTTGACGAAATCACGTCGATCCGGCTCGAGGGCGATCCACTAGCAGCGCCCGTCGATTTGCTTCCCATCGCGAATGTCGGACCGGGCTCGAACGAGGCGTCCAGCGTGTTCACCGTCGAGCTTGGCGGCTCGGATCTCGACATTGCCGGAGCCGGTGATTTTGTCCTGCTAGGCACCGTCGAGTCGGCGGACCCCAACACATACATGCCTCAGATCGACGGCGGCGAGAATTTCGTCTATCCCGACGCGCCGCTCGCGGCGTACTTCATGACCGTGGTCGATGTTAGCGGTACGCCTCCGCAGTTCCACATCGAGGTCCCGAACGGCGGTGAGGTCTGGACCGTGGGATCGGATCACACCATCGTCTGGACCGGCGGCGAGGCTTTCGATACCGTGAAAATCGAGTACTCCAAGGATGATTTCGTCGCCGACATCAACGAAATCGTTGGTTCGGTGCCTAACAGCGGATCGTTTCTCTGGCAGAGCATTCCCGACGACGTGAGCGACACCGTCAAAGTCAGGGTGAGCGCCGCCGACTTCCCCGGGTTTTGGGACAGCTCCGACGACTACTTCTCGATTGTGAGCGAGCTGCTCGACCGCATCGTGTACCGTGGGGACGGTCCGTCTCCAGGCATGAACATCTACTCAATCGATCCGGAGGGTCTAACCGAGCCCGAGCAATGGACCAGCGGCGTCACGTATGCGTTCAGGGAGTGCGCGAAATTATCGCCGTCCGGACAGTACATCATGTACACCTTCTGCGACCTCAGCGTCGGCAACATCGTTCTCATAGATGTCGCGACCGGCGCCGAAAAGGTGATCAATCCCCCAGGCATGCAGGGGGTTTATTCCGATTTCTCCCACGACGGCACTCGGATAGTGGCCGCGCTGGGCGATCAGTGGTACGCACCGCTGGAACTCTGGACGATGGACTACGACGGCGGCAACTCCCAGCAGCTGACGAGCGGAGCGAACGCATGGGCGCCGGAGTACAGCTTCGACGACACCAGGATTTTCTACTCGAATTTCTCCGACTCTCAGGTTTACATCTATGACGTTGCCACGGGAGTCACAACCCAATATACGAATAACGGGACATGGAACGACGATCCGAAGGGCAGTCCCGACGGAACGAAAATTACCTGGGCGACCATGTACGGAAACGGGTGCCGATGGGCGTACATCTCCCCCATCGAATCCTGGACCCCGCCGGACCTGATTATTGACTTCGATGCCTGCGTGCGAGGACCGTGCTTCAATCCCGAAGGCACTAAGCTGGTGGTCGATCACGGCGCTTATGACGGATCGGAACTTACCATCTACGATCTCGCCGACAATACCTGGAAAGATATCACCGCCAACTCCTGGGGAGAGTACATGGCCGACTGGGGCGTCATGATCCCGCATTGATTTTTGGTGGATGTCTGACCGCTCCATAACTGTCGCGGAAACGCCTCGTAATGACCGCTCGCTGACGCTCGCGGCTCTGATACGCCTCATAATCCGAAACGCCTCACAATGACCGCTCGCTGACGCTCGCGGCTCGGAAACGCTTCATATTCCGAAACGCCTCACAATGACCGCTCGCTGACGCTCGCGGCTCGGAAACGCTTCATATTCCGAAACGCCTCATAACAGAGCCGCGAGCGTCAGCGAGCGGTCATCTGGAGGGCTGCCGTCCTCAAAAATCCGGAACGTCAAAACAGAAAGCCCACCCGGTGAGGGGCGGGCTTTCCCGCACGCATATAAGTAACTCACCACTCTCCAGATGGCGAGTACTTAATCACATACGCATCGCTGTCGCCGTTAAGGACCTGATGGGTCCTCCTGAAAAAAGTGCCTTGAGAGCGGGGCGGGAGGAGGAGCAAGGCAGAGCCCCCCCTCCCGTTTATCTTCAACGGAACCTGTTACCAGGTGCCGTCGGGTCTACAGCTCATTAGAAAAATGTCCGAGCCGCCGACTGCGGTATGGATGTCCTCGTGGGGACCCGGATCGAAATCGACTTCCTCCCCGAAAAAGCCGGTTGTGTAGATTCGACCGGACGGGCTGACCACGATGTCCAATCCCCAGTCCGATGCCTTCCCGCCGAAGGGGACCGTCCAGAGATGCTCGAGGTCGGGCGTGTACTTCGACACGAATGCATCCCATTCCCCCTTCGATACGTACACCTCACCGGGGTCGTTATAGTCGAAATCGTACGTGCCGCGGAAGTAGCCCGAGACATACATGTTGCCGAACATGTCGAATGCAATGCCCGATATCGGCGACCCCCCTGTTGTCGGAGGCGGCTGAATTCCGCTCCTGGTCGCTGTCGTGAAAGCACCCGCGACGGTGAATGCAGAAACGTAGTCCGCCTGCACTTCGGACGCCACCCAGAATGTCCCGGCGCCGGGGTCGAGATCGATGCTCCCGACATATTCCCCGCTGACCATGATTCCCATGAAATCGTGTGCCGCGACGGCATGGCAGAAGTCATCCTCGGTATTTCCCCAGGTGCGCACCCAGATGAGGTCTCCGTCCGGCGAGAGTTTGCTCATGAACGCGTCTTTTCCACCCTTGGCTTGATGCATGTTCGGCCAGACCGATGGATCGAAATCCACTGAATTCTCAAATGAGCCGCACACGTAGATATTCCCTTCTCCGTCGCACGCCACACCGTACCCGACATCTCCAAGGCCTGTGCCTCCCCAGGAAACAACCCAAAGGTGGTTGCCCAATGCATCGAATTTCGTCAGGAACGTGTCCTGATTGTTTGCACTGAGCTTGTTCATGTCGGGACCGGGATCGAAGTCGACGCTGCCGCCGAAACAGCCGGTGACATAGATGTCTCCCTTCTCATCGACCGCCAGGCCTCTTGCCACGTCCACAGGGTTGCCGGCGTCATTCGATCCCCAGGCGCGCACCCACATGAACTGGCCGTTCGTGTTGAAACAAGACAGAAATGCATCCGACTCCCCCTGCGCAGTCAGCTCGGTGACACCCGGACCCGGGTCGAAGTCCACCGTCTTCGCAAAACACCCCGTTACGTATATGTAGCCCCCCTTGTACACAGCGACGTCGTAGCAGATGTCCGCCCATTCGCCTCCCCATGAGTATGCCCACAACGGATTACCCTGCCAGTCAGTCTTCGCAAGAAACGCGTCGCGTCCGGTTCCCCATGTTTGCCCTGCGACGTATATGTTTTCCTCGAGGTCCATTGCTATTCCGTTCCCGGAATCCCCCACAGGTGTGCCCCATGTCCGACACCATCCCTGGGACGATCCTTCAGACACTTTCACGGATCGCACCGTCCATGCGGACATGGCCCCGATGTTCGGATCATCGGCGACCGCATCGACCCTTACCAGCAGCGGATACTCTCCCTCGTCGGCTCCGAGATCGTTCACCACCAGTCCCTCGTAAATCTCGTGTCCCTCCGAAGTAGAACCGCCGTATTTCAGAGATTTGACGCCTTCGAAGAGCTGAGGGCATTCCATCGTCACCGTCTTGGTCGTCCCGAAGGGCTGGTCGTGATAGACAGGAACAACGTTTATGCCGGTTTCGCTGCCGCTCGAGTTGCCCAGGGCTCCCAGGTACTCGACTCTTATCGCGTACGCTTCCGGACAGTTAGGCGTGAACGGGAATGTGTCGAGCGGCTCCCAGCTTGCGTCCACCGCGTACCCGAATTCGATTCCTCCCGACGGAACCTCCAGATACATCGTGCGTGTCGTCGTCGGCTTACCGACACCAAAGGCCCTTTGAATAGCATCCCTCTCGAACGCCGTGAACGGATTCAGCGTTGCATCAGGATCCGGATCGGTCGCCCATTTCCCGGGGACGTATTTGAGAACCTGGGGTCCCGCCTGATCGGGAGGAAATTCCACTGCATTGAAAAGGGTTGTGTATCCGTCAGGATTCAAGAGTCGCGGGTGAGTGCCGTCCCAGGATATGCTCACGTCGTTTTCCGGAAACGAGAAATCCGAATCTGTGAGGAAAATCCCCCTCAGATCGTACGCGACCCACTTGGAATTTCCCGGGGCGGGATGTTTGAGCGTTACATCGAGTGCGATACGGTTCTGCGGGAGGAACTGGATGTTCGATATCCCCAGGCAATCCTGGCAGGGGTCCTTTTCCAGCAACTTCAGCGCATTCAGGTGGAACTCCGCTGAACGAACCGGCTCCACCGTTGCCTCTCCCGACTCAGGCGAGATCGTGACTTCCCAGTACCCCCAAAGCTGCCTTAGGCTCCGGGGCATCTGAGCATTTTCCCCTGTTGCCGAAAGAGACGGGGTCTCAGAGGGCACAAGGGCATTGTTTGCCGTCGACTTGCCGCATCCTGCCAGGATGAGCGTCAACAACAATAAGACCGGAACTCTGCGATACATTGGATTATCCTCCTGAAGAAAAACTGACGGGGCACTACTGAAAAACGCGGTTACCTTAATGTACCACACGACTTGAATCCGTCAAGGGACCAGATATGGGGAAAATTGAGGGGACTAGTTGTTAACTGGATACCTTCTGCGATACTCGTACAAACCCAGTGCCGCCGATGTCGCCACGTTGAGAGACTCGATGGCGCCGGGCATCGGGATCGAAACCCTCTCGTCGCAGGTTTCGAGGACGAGCCTCGATACGCCCTCGTGCTCGCCGCCCACGACCCACGCCGATCTGGGGCTGAATTCGACTTTCGTCAGGATCGCAGCGCCGGAGATATCCGCCGCATAGCACCAGACATCGGCCTCCTGAAGAGTCTTGATCGCTCTGGTGAGGTTGTTGACGCGAATCACAGGAGCTTTCCCGGCGTTCCCCGCAGACGTCTTTTCGACCGTCGGCGTAATGCCGCAGGCGCGATGCTCCGGGATGATCACTCCGTCCGCCAGAAATCCGGCTGCTTCCCTGAGGATGTGTCCGAGATTTCCGGGGTCCTGGATTCCGTCCAGGATTACCACAAGGCACGGTTGCGGCGGCTGGTTCTCTTTAAGCCAGGAGTCGAAATCGGTGTAGGGGAAAGGAGTGACCTTCGCGATGATCCCCTGGTGATTCGCGCGACCCATCCGGTCGTCAAGGTAGGATCGCACAACCCATTCCACCTTGAGTCCCAGCTCCCCGGCTCTGTTGGCGAGATCCTCGCGCGTCCGGGCCGCCTTTCCCCTGTCCGATGTCTTCAGCACCCAAAGGCGTTGGGCGCGACCCGTGTCGAGCGCATCGGATACTGAATGGGGTCCGTAAACCAGGTTTTCGTTCGCCATGTGAGAAAATGCAGCCTGACGAAGATTACGGCGTCACCGCAACCACGACATCATCAATGAGCCAGCCGCGCATGTTGAAGAAAACGCTTCCTGACGCCACTGCGGCTCCGAGCCTGATGTTGTGCCCGAACGTGCTGTTGGCGAGGTCCATCCGGCTGACAAGCCCGTTTGTGCTTATCATCCCGATCCCGAACGCGTCCTGACCGTCCAGCGCCGTTCCGTTCATCTGGACATCGTAACCGAATCCCCCGTCGATTTTCTCTTCGTTCGTCGAAAAATCCGGTGTCGCGGGAGCCACGGTCACCTTGAAATTGCCCCCATCGAGGCTCGCAAGGAACTGGAAATCGTGGCGCACATAGATCGAAGCCCTGGTGATTCCCGCGGGGATGGGTATATCGGGCGACAGGAAAATTCCCTGGCTGGAGGCCTGGTAAGATGTGTTGAAATCCCCCCACTTGCAGCCGTAGCCCTTCAGCAACCCGTCGGACCCGACCGCCGTCGTCCATTGCGTTGTGCCGGACTCGAGGATCGCGGACCAGCCCGCATTGTCGCCCGTCGCTGTGTCGCCGTAATGATCAGAGCGCATAAATAGCGACTTGCCTTCAGTTCCATAGCTCAATCATACCCCCGACTCGCCAGTGCGTCACGGGGGGGCGCGGTCGGTGTTATCGGTCATTAATACCAGTAGCCATTCGGCAATACCTTAACAAGGAATACGTCATACCACCCAGTAGAGTCATGGTGATCGACACCCAACCCCGGATCGAAATCAAAGCCGTAAGTGAATCCACCTGTCATATATGCGTTACCGGCGTTATCAGTCGCAACGTCGTAACCAGATTCTACACCGTCGGCTCCCCAAGTGCGTGCCCAGAGGAAATCGCCGTTTGCACCAATCTTACTCAGGAATATGTCGTTCTCTAGCACTGCTGAGTGGTATTCAGTTTCTGCCCCTGGGTCAAAATCCACAGTGCTCATAAAATGGCCGGTTATGTAAACATTGCCTTGGTTGTCCCACGCTATTCCCTGCCCCTCATCCCAGTCGTCACCACCCCAGCAAGCGACCCATTGAAGGTCACCACTGATGTCAAACTTGGTGACAAAAACATCTGATACACCATTAGCAGCAATGATTTGTGTGTCTATACTAGGGTCGAAATCAACTTCATTGCCAAATAAACCAGTGACATACACATTTTCGTCCCCATCAGCGGTAACAGATAATCCACAATCGCCTTCAGTATATATGTTGCCAGGCCAATCTCCGCCCCAAGTTCCAACCCACCCGAAATTACCTGCGTTGTCAAACATGCTTAGGAATACGTCAGTGGTTCCATTGGATGTACGCTCGATTAAAGGGGCTCCAGGATCGAAGTCAACGGTACTGGAGAATTCTCCACTGATAAAAACATGACCGCCATTGCCAGCAACAACTCCATTACAAAAATCAAATCCCGTTCCTCCCCATGTGCGAGCCCACTGGAAATTGCCTGAAGAATCAAACTTGCTGAGAAATATATCTGCACCGCCGTTGGAACTATGGTTATCAACACCAATACCTGGGTCAAAATCAACACTGAGATTAAACCAGCCAATTATGTAGATGTTACCAAAGTCATCAATGGTTGCTCCTGCACTTCCTTCACCACTTCCACCGCCCCATGTCCTTACCCATTGCAGAGTTCCTGTAGAATCCAATTTGCTAAGAAATACGTCAGCACTACCCGATGAGGTGATTATCAACTCATTAGGCCCTGGGTCGAAATCAACTGTGTCACGGAATGGGCCACTCACATAAACGTTGCCTGAATCATCTATAGCAATAGCATTGCCCTCATCCGATATACTGCCCCCCCATGTACGTGCCCATTCGTAAGTACCTTCCTTGTTGTACTTCACTAGGTAAACATCATAGTCTCCCTTGGAGCTGTATTGGTCGGTGTTGCTTGACGGGTCGAAATCCACTGTATCCCTGAAGTCCCCGGCAACATAGACGTTTCCTAGAGCATCCAAGGCTACATTTTTACCGAAATCATTTTCGGTGCTACCCCATGTTCGAGCCCATCCCATATCCCCGGGGTCAGTTATTGTAATCTCAAGTGGTTCATCTAGCAAATCGGTCCCGTCCTCATCATCAGTAACACGGAGCTGGACATTGTATAAACCTGTTGATTCAAAAGTGTGGCCAGCATGAGGGTCGTAGTCAATAACATCGTAGACACCGTCACTTTGCCAATCCCACTCCCACTTGACGATTTCCTGATCATCGCAGTCGTTGTCGTGGGAACCAGTGCCATAGAAGTCGACCAAGTCATCGATGTGTGCCGTGTATTGGCTGGCTTCAGCAATTGCTGTTGGGAGGGAGTTTTCTACGAAGATTTCGAGCGGTTCATCCAGCACATCTGTTGAGTCATCATTGTCAGTGACTCGGAACTGGACCTGATAAGTGCCAGGCGTGTCCCATGAATGGTAAAGATCGCTTCCCTCTTCATCAAAAACGCCATCATTGTCCCAGTCCCATTCGTACTTAACAATTGTACCGTCGGGGTCATGTGATCCGTCATCATAGAAATGTATCTGTTCACATACTGTTTGGGTTGTTGGTGATGCATCCGCAATTGCTACTGGAGGGTAGGCTTGCGGAATGAATTCCGCTACGACCAGCGTATGAACCTGGTAGGCTGTTATATCAAGCCAATCGGGGGCTACAGCATTCATCTCGTCCTCGACAGATATAAGGCATCTATACTGCCCTTCAGGTGCAGGTATTAAGTTCTCGACTGTGACTTCATAACGTGCAAAAGCATCACCATCTTCCTTCCAATCTGCTGTCAGTGTGCCACCGAACACATCGGTGCATTCAAGTACTGGTGAAAAATGGCTGGCTTTCCCCTGGTGGTCGTAGACATCAATTACCAGAGTTGTTTGCCCTCCCTGATCGGTGAGTCCCTGCCCGAAGGGTTGCTCGGTTACGCTGATCTGCCATGGCTCACTGGAGTTTGCTTTAGGAGGGAAATCAAGAATTGGGTCTTCAACTGGCTTGTTTACAGGAACCGCCCAACTTGCATCGACAGCGTAGCCAAATATGAATTCGGTTTCAGGCATCGCGATGTCGTAGGTTGCGGTTATTGAGTCGCCCACGAAGAAGCAATTTCTTGTGTTTTCATCGCCGGGTGATGTGTACCGCTTATAACCGTTAAGCTTAGCATCGGGAGCTATCACGCTTGCACCTTTCGCTTTGATATATCCCTGCAAGCCATCAGGACCACTGCCCATGGTCGTGATGTTGTAAAGTGTTGTGTAGCCGTCAGCATTGAGTAAAGCGCCGTCTCCAGCTTCCCGACTTGGGCAATTTAATCCCGACACTGCAAAGTGGTGGCTACCGTTGAACATGGCAATCCCACGTACATCAAAGCCTGTCAGGTTTGGGCTATCAAAGGGGTGTGTGATTTCCACATCGAATAACAAGGAGTCATGCCCTGAGTCAGACCAGCCAAGTATCTGCACACAGTCGGTACATGGGCCTTGTTCTAACCACGAGAGAGCATTCCAATGTCCCATGACCTGCCTGATGGGGATTATCTCAACCTTGATACCGCCTGGCTGGGATGGATTAACGTAAACCATGTTGTAAGACCAAAGGTAGTGACTTGCTTGCGATGCGTTAGAGATGTCTTGCTGTTGAGGGGTAAGAGGGGTGGTAGGATTGCCTACACCCGAACAGCCAGTTAAGATCACTGTAACAACGAAGGAAAGTATACTGATCTTGTAGTAGTGGATCATAGCCTATCCTCCAAGCCTAATTCTGCGATGCCGGTATTATAGCATAAGACTTTTGGAGAAGTCAACAGTTGCGGCATTGCGTTCAGTGTTTAGAATAGAAATCATGAAAATCGGTATTTGACGGGCTTAGGAAAGGCTTTTAAATGCCATTTGGGCCTGGTTCTCTCCGTCCGAGACCAGGCAATATATTTCCACCGTGCCGGCCGTATCCACCGTTCCCCAGTCCGCCTCCCACGACCCTGCCCCGTCGCCCGGCACAGGTCCGTACAAAACGTCGCCGGTCAGCGGATCCCTCACGGTCCACTCGTACATGAGCGTGGGAGTGTCCTCGTCGGTCGCGGTCACCGTGTACGTTATGATATCGGTGATAAAAACGTCGGCCTCGCCGTCCACTCCGCTCACTATCACCGGCGGATCGTTGAATTCGGTTGACACATCAAATGTATGTCTGAAATACGACGTGAGAGGGTCCGACCCGGCCGCGTTCGGAACGCCAAAGGGATTGCTGTAATCGTAGCCGTTCATCTCGACCGCGATCAGTATCTCCTGACCCTCGAGGCCCGAGGGGCTTACGTCGGGGATGAAAATATCCACTCCCTCAGCGTTCGCGGCGGATGTCTGGTACTGTGCGAGCCCGGAGAAATCGAACTCCATGAAATCGCCTCCGGGAAGTCCGATCTGGTCGGACGAGATGACGATTTTTGAAATGTAATCGGAGAGGTTGGCGGGATCCCAGTAGGCCCACCAGTCGACAATGTTCAGCCTCAGGTCGATGTCGCCGCCCTTCTTCGTGGGGCTTTCCATGTAGAGCGTCGACGAATCCACGACCGAGAGTCCGATCGGCTCGAATGCATTCGCGTTCTGGGGGAAATCGAGAGGCGAGGGGTTGTCGCCCCCGGACGTGGCCTTCTCCCAGCCTGCGATTATCGCGTATTGAAACCTCACCTGCAGAGGAGAGGTCGGGAATTGCAGATAGTAATCTCTCGAAATGGATGTCCCCGGCGTCATCGATCCGCGGTTGGCGACATACGCCAGCGACGACGCGAAATATCCATACACCGACTGATCGGGCTCGATCAGCTCCGCGAAGTACTTGTAACCGTTGATGGTTGCGTCGGGTGCATAGCCCTTGGAGCCGAGCGCGCCGGGCGTGAAGCCCAGAATGCCCGGTACCCCGAACTCGGAAGCGTTCATCCAGCGCGTGTACCCGTCGGCGTTGAGCAGGCGAAGATCGTTCTGACCCGGATAGAGAATGTCCGCGTTGTAAGAATCGGTGATCGATCCGTTCCCCATCACCACTCCGCGGACATCGAATCCCCTGAGCTTCGGACCGGGAAAGGGATGGTTGACGGTCACCCGCACATCGATCCGTCCGTCGCTCAGAAGATGAGTTGCGTCGAGAATTTGCACACCCAGGCCCGTAGGGCTTCCCGCGGGCGGCTGAAGGAACATGGTGACGTTCCACGTTCCGGATGCCTCCCTGAGCGGGATCACCTGAAGCTCGCCGGTGGCGGGATCGTACTCGACATCCCATAGTCCCCAGAGATACGGCGAGGACGCCCCACTCTGCGACTGAACCTCACCGGTGTCATGCCCTCCGGGAGACGGCGATGTCGGCGCATCGGTTCGGGAACATCCGACGATCGCGAGAAGAAACGCCAGGGAAAGTAGTTGATATCTCATGCGAGACCTCGAGCCCCCTGAGCGCTCGCCGCCTTCCCACTGATCGCCTCGACGGGGAGGTAATCCTCGACAAGGCGACGACCGTTGTTAGACATTGAGGATTTCCTCTTCTGAGACAGGAAGGTCTTCGCTGAATGAGGCATTGATCCAGCTCAGGATATTCAGGTTACGGATTGTCAATGCCATCTCCTTCTCTGAAAGGGGCGGTCGTCTTTTTTGTTTCCATTGGCTAACAGCGCGCAAGATATCCATTTCACTAGGTTTCATTCCTTGATGCCTAAACTCGTCGGCGGCGAAATGGACGGTGGCGGCGATTTCAGCCTGGTCTTTGCTCATACGCATGAAAAGGTTGGCGACCTTCTCAATAATAGGCTTAAAGGTTTCAATCTGCTTATCGTAGACCTTCAAAGCATCGTGATAAGTTGATCCGACATAAATGGAAAATCTGTTTCTTTCACGTTCTTCGCTGACAAGCCCATTATTCACCAAAGCAGTTATACGTTGCTTGAGCTCAGGGGAGTGCGGTCCATAGCTCCCTCTTTGGAACGTCAACCCGGTCGGAATTCCGCTCTGTGTTGCGAAATACACCATCTTCTGGAACATTGTGCGTCCGATTGGCCAATGATACGGCTCATTTTCTATTAGCCTGAGTATCTCGACGACAGCAATCCATGCTGGTTGGATCTTTGAAGGTGGTGCGCTCTCAACCCGCATAGTTTCATCGAGAAAGGCAGGAGTCAATTCTTCGTGAGGTGTTCCGAAGGGAGCGAAGAGCTCAATCTCAATATCCAGGCGCCTCAAATGTCTATACAAGGTCGGTCCGACCACTCGCCATTCCAGTTGACCAAGCCCGCAGCCCAGCGGGGGAACAGCCAAAGAAGTAATCCCCCATTCTCTGTAGTGGCGTTCGAGGTATTCGAGCGCTTTGACTGTATCCTGCAGGGAGGAGACAGATCTCCAATGCTCTTTTGTCGGGAAGTTAAGAATCCACGGCAAAATGACCCGCTTGTAAAGGTATGGGACTCCAAGTTTTACGAGCCCACGATTACATCTATCGATATAGTCCTCATACATATCTGGGAATCGCTTCTTGAATTCCAAGGCAATGCCCTTACCCATCACGCCGACACAGTTGATTGTGTTAACTAGAGTCTGAGCTTTAGATTCAAACATGTTGCCGACTATAACTGTTATCATCTCGCCGACCTCTAACAAAAGAACAGGTGATAATTGAACGAAACAGGCAGATTCGGGGCCAGATCTCTAAGTCGTTGTTGCGCGATTTCACTACCGACGCATGCCCCGCTAATGAACTTGGGATCGACTTGATCGGGGACCAAAACTTCAGCGCATTTGGCGGCTTTCTTACGCAAATACTCGATTTGGTCGTTATCATCGGTCCAGACCTCAGCGAACGTTCTCTCGCGATCGATGAATCTCAATCCACCCGGGGCAGGAGAGAAGTGACAGTATTCGCTTGAAGCATTACAGCTAGCCACGATGACACCTGCTAAGTCGAGTACATCCGTACTGACGAGGAGTACGCACAAGCTGCTCACCTGCCCCCGTCGTTTGTATAGCATAGGGTTTCTTGCGTGAAAATACAAGGGCACGTAATCGTGAAGTCTACGTCCCCCAGGGACTTTCCTGCCCACTCTCAGATCCTGAATTTCCTGCATGGCGATTGAGACGTGCTTGACAGGTGAAGCTTTAACGTGCGACAGGATGCCAAGTTCCAGGATGGATGGCACATTCTCGATCGGTGTGATGTAATGGAGTTTCTGTAGCTCGTGTCGTTCCATTTCACTCACTGTGCGGTGCAAAGCCATCCGCGATGACTTCCGCAGGAATTTTTGAGTTTTTTTGCGGCGGTTATCTAGTGTTTGGTGCAGTCAAGCTTCGCAGCCGGATGGCAGACCTAACTTGCCCTCCTCGCCCGGTTCAGTCTCCCCCAAGGCTGCGAAAGAGCGAGACGGCGCTAGTTCGTATCGCCGCTTGAATCCCCGGACGGCTGGTCGGCGGGATTCACAGCCGCTCCGGGCGGCAGGATTTTCTCGGTCTCGCCGGCCTCCCACGGCACAATCTGGCCGTCCAGCTCGACCTCCAGCTTCTCCGGAGCGCCGGCTTTCAGCTTGAAACCGATCAGGTCGTTGAATGTCAGGACATCCCCCGCCTGCATGTTGCCCGCGTAAAGGCTGCCATCGCGGGTCGTAAGACTCACCCAGCATTGTCCTATCGCCCTGAGTGTAATCTTGTGCGCAAGGTTGTCCAGCTTGGGGGTCGTGTCCGGGGTGCTTGTGTTCTGGGGAGGCTGCCAAGTGGGCGCGGTTGTGTCGGTCGGAACAACCTCGAGAATCTGTGTGCCCGATCGCCTTTCGCGGTTGTCGGTGTCGGGCTTCCCGCCCTGTCGGGCCTTCACCCCGAGCACCAGCAGCGTGGGTATCAGCACGATCAGCGCCAGCTTGGTGAGTACCCTCACCCATCGCGCCGTGTCCCATTTTCCCCCGAGAATGCTTTCGTCCCGCGGCTTCTCCTCGTCAATCTCGATGTCGGGAGACTTGGAGAGCCTGTCGAAAAGATCGCCCAGTCCCAGGTAGTCCGCGTATTTCTTGAAATACGCCCGCTGGTAGGCTTCGCCGGGAATTACCTCGAAGTTCCCTTCTTCGATGGCCTGGATGTATTTCTCCTGAACGTACAGGTCCTTGGCCACTTGCCCCAGGGAGAGGCCTTTCTCCTGACGCGCCCGTCTCAACAGCTCGCCGCTTTTCATTGGGTTCCCCCGAGTCTCCACAGGATGAGATCGCGAAGCGAAACAAGGCGGGACACAGGGTCCCGGTTTCGTCTTCCTCTTTGGACCTAATTATAGCAGCAATGGTTTGATGAGCCCAAGTCCGCGACCGGGTCTAGGCAGTCCAGAAACGAGCCACTGAGGAGGCGAACCCGCAGACAAGATCCCATGCATCGAGCAACTCGTCGAGCGAGGAGTGGACGCCCAGCTTGAATTCCGAAAGCGAGTTAAGGAAAATGCTGAAGAAAAAGGCGCCGATCACGAACGTGAAGGACGAAAACACCCATGCCGGCAGTTGCATCTTGCCGCGCACAAGGCTTTCGGTAGTGAGGAAAAAGAACGCGATGGCCACGACGAAACACACTGCCGCCAGCTTCCAGTACAAAAAATCAACCTGGCCCATAGTTAACTCCCATCCATGCCGAGGAGACAAACGCTCCCGGCGGTAGTGGTATATTATAACATAATATAGCAGATTAATCAAGACCCCCCGTCCCCTTTTTTCCCTGCTTTTTCTGCGTTGCCTTTCCCGATACGGTCGCATTTTTGCCTCAGGGAGCCTGTTTAGGTAATAATGTAGCCGTACCGTGCCCGCACCAAGATGGGAACCGACGAAAAGACAGACTGCGTGATCAGGATCAACCGCCGCGACATCACTCCCGGTGAAGCCTCGGTCAGCATCTTCGACCGCGGCTTCCTTTTCGGCGATTCGATCTACGAAGTCGTGCGAACCGTGGGAGGAAAGCTGTTCGCGTGGGACGAGCACATGCAGCGACTCTTCAGGTCCGCCCAACGCATTTCTCTTTCTCTTCCCTGGTCCGCGGATGAACTTCAGGAGGAAGTCCAGGCGGCGATCGGTGCGAAGAGATGGCCCGGCGAGACCTACGTCCGCATCATTGTCACCCGCGGCGTCGGAAGAATCGACCTGATGCCGACATCGAGCGAGTCGCCGAATCTCATCGTTATCGTCAAAGAGCTTCCCGAGCTTTCCGCCGCTCTCCGCGAAGGCGGCCTCGTGCTATGCGTCACGGACGTACGCAGGAACTCGCGGCTTGCGACGGACCCGGCCATCAAGTCGGGCAACTACCTCAACAACGTTCTCGCCCTCATGGAGGCGAAGCGAAAGGGTGCGGATGACGCCCTGATGCTCAATGAGAACGGGCATCTGACCGAGTGCTCCACCAGCAACTTCTTCATGGTCTCCGACGGAGTGGTTCGGACACCTTCGCTCGATTCCGGCATTCTGCAGGGGATCACGCGGGATTTCATTCTGAAGGTCGCCGCAAATGAAGGGATCGTAACCGAGGAGCGCGAGCTCACACTGGTCGATCTGGTCTCGGCGGACGAGATTTTCATCACCGGAACCATCAAGGCGGTTGCGCCGGTAAGAAAGGTCATAGGTCCCGCTCTCTGGGAAGCCCGGATCGGTCCGCCCGGCCCGATTACCGACAGGATCGGAAAAGCCTACCGGAAATGGGCCGGATTCTGACATGTGGGGCTTTGCACACACCCTCGCGCAAAGTGCGTGGTAGAATTGACTCGATGATTCTCCGCCTTCTCGCAATAGTCGGAGTCTTGCTCGCCCTGTTCGGCCTGATCGTCGCGCCTCGCATCGTGACGAGGGGAAGCCGTCGCCTGAGGCACGCCATACATCAGCTGCATCCGGACGAAGACGACGTTCCGTGGGACCTGTCCGGCTGGATACCGGTCGGCTTCATCGACGGAATGGGCCCGTACGCTCGCAGGGAATGGAAATGGATGCCGGAATTGAAGCGCGTGAAGTGAGCTAATCCACGCTCACACTTCGGCCCCAGCGCTCCAGTTTTCTCATGATAGTGTGGCGGCTGATTCCGAGAGTTTTCGCGGTCTGGCTGATGTTGCCCCCATTAGCGTCGAGAGTCCTGAGAATGTAATCCTTCTCGAGCTCCTCCAACGTCATTGGACCGTCATGGCCTTCCCCGCGCTGGATGTTGCCCTGTATGTTTGCGGGCAGATTCTCAAGCTCGATGGTCGGCCCCTCCTCGAGGATCATGACGCGCTCGATGGTGTTTCTCAGCTCGCGAATGTTGCCTGGCCAGTGGTATGCCCTGAGCGCCGCGGCCGCGTCCGGCCCGATCGATCCGATGTTCCGGCCCATCTCCTGGTTGAGATGCGCTATGAAATGCTTCGCCAGGAGTATGACATCGTCGTCGCGCTCCCTGAGCGGCGGAAGAGTGATGCTGATCACGTTCAACCGGAAGAGAAGGTCCTCCCGGAACAGGCCGTCCTTCACCATCCGGTCAAGGCCCTTGTTGCTCGCCGCTATGAACCTGACATCCACCGTGATGACATCGCCGCCGCCCAGCCTCGTGAACGTTTTCTCCTCGATCACCTTGAGGAGTTTTGCCTGGAGCGGGAGGGACAAATCGCCGATCTCGTCGAGAAAGAGCGTTCCCTTGTCGCCCTTTTCCACGAGGCCGATCTTGCGTTTCTTGGCGTCCGTGAACGCCCCGGGCTCGTAGCCGAACAGCTCGCTCTCCAGAAGCGTCTCCGGAATCGCCGCGCAGTTCAGCTCTATGAAAGGCTGCTTGGAGATAGGGCTCGCATAGTGGATCGCCTTCGCCAGCATCCCCTTGCCCGTGCCGCTCTCCCCGAGGATGAGAAGAGTGCTTGTCGGACGCGCCGCCACTTTCCTTGCCACGTCGAATACCTTCTGCATCGCCTGGCTGGTGCCCACTATGCCCTCGATGCTGAACTCTTCCTTCTGCTTCTCCACGTGATCGTCGATACGTATCCGCAGCTCCGACAGCTCCAAAGCCTGTTTCACAAGGAGCTTGACCTCCTCGATGTCGAATGGCTTCTGCACGTAGTGGAAAGCGCCCAGCTTCATGCACTGTACCGCGGACTCGACTCCCCCGTGAGCCGTGATCATAATCACGAGCGCCGACTTGTCGATCTCGCGAATCTGCCTCAGGACCTCGACCCCATCGATCCCCGGCAGTTTTATGTCCAGCATGACCAGGTCGAACCTGCGTCGGCGGAACTTGTCGAGCGCCTCTTCCCCGGTCTCGGCGACATCGACCAGGTAGCCTGCATCCGACAGTGCCTGCTCGAAGGACCAGCGGATCATCTCCTCATCATCAACGACCAGAATACGCTCGTTGCTCATCGGTACCTCCGTCTCCGCTTCTCGGGCACCAGTATAGAAGGCATCCCGTGCAAATGCCAAGTTCGTCCGAAGGGACACGGCATGCCGTGCCCCTACTCCCCCCCTCAAGGAATTCGTGGCGGACCGGGCTCTTGGAAAAGCCCAGGTGAGAATTTTCCGAATCTGTAGGGGCACGGCATGCCGTGCCCTTACTCGAGCGTAATCAGGATCTGGTCCAGCTCAACGGTTTCGCCTTCCTGCACGAGGACCTCCCTGATCTTCCCGTCTCGAGGGCTCAGAAGCTCGTTCTCCATTTTCATCGCTTCCAGCAGGCAGAGGATATCGCCGGTTCTAACGGTCTGCCCGGGCTTCACCCTCACGCCGACCACCTTCCCCGGAAGCGGTGCGCGGACCTGGTCGCCTTCGCCCCGGAGCCCGGTCATCTCCGGACGTCTCAGCTTGCCTTTCCCGGGGAAATCCACCGCGACATCCACCGACTGCCCGACGGCCCAGACGACGCAGGGCAGGGCGTTGGAGTCCAGCTCGAACTCCACCTGGTAGGATTTCCCGCCGATGATGAGGCACTTGGAGAACTGCTCAAGCCAGTCGGGCGAAACCGCGACCTCCACGGGCTTCCCGTCGACAGTCACTCGATCGATCGTGTCCTGAAAGGGCAGTTTTTCGATATCGATCTCGTAACGCTTGTCGCCTACATGTACTGTAATGCGCATGGTCGGGATAGCTGCCGGCGTACGCGCCTTCTAGATGTCGGTACCGTCCAGGGATTCGTCGAGCCCGGGGTCCCGATCCTTCTCGGCCCGGGCTTCGGGCTCGCCTCTTCTGCCCGACGCGTCGAGACTTCCGCCGGACATCTCAATGTCGGCCGACGAGGGCCGCTCGAGATCGCCGCGGTGCTCGTCCAGATAGAAGATGTCAAAGCTGGCCTCCATCTCAAGGTCCTGCGCGATCGAATCGCGCCACGCGGCGAACTCGGCGCGTTTCCCCAGCGACTTGACCGTGCGGATAGGCTCCAGGAAATCGCTGTCGCCGGTCACCAGGATGGCTGTGTCGAATGCGTTGTTGTAGCCGAGCGAGACCAGGGTCGCGGCCATGCCGATCGCGGCGGCCTTCTCCGAGTAGCTCGACCACTCATTGCCGCACTTGTTGCATCGCATCTGCCTCTTTCTCAGCGGGTACAGGTGCACCTCGAAATGCAGCGCCAGCTTCAGATACTTGTAGAGGTTCGTCTGGTCCGCGTTCGGCGGATCCTCCTCGCTTGCGAAGAAGTATGTCTGCCAGATCGGACCGGACCTCGACAGCGTGTCAACGAGCTTCCTGAAGTCCACTCGCCACTGATGCTTGTAGGAGCCCCGGAAAATGTAGGAGTTGTCGATGAAACAGATCGTTCGTCCTCTTGGGTGCGCCATGATGCATCAACCTTCCCGACTGCCATCAATTTTTTTACCTCTATATCAACTCGGCCTTCAACCGTCTCAGCCGGGCGTTCCCCGTCCCGACTGTTTCCATGCGTTGTCGGGACTGACCCGTCCCGCCGGCGCTCCGGGAAGCCTGCGCAGGGTCCTCAGGCAGGTCTCGATTGCGACCGCGATTGCGGCCACTTCCGGATTGGCGAACTCGCCGCGGTTGATCCTCTCCATGTTCTCATCGATGTACGAGGTGTCGAAATCGCCCGACGCAAAGACGGAGTCGTTCATGATCGCGAAATGGAAGTTCGCGTTCGACCTTATCCCCCCGATCTTCAGCTCCAGAAGCGCCCTCTTCATACGGGCAATCGCATCCGCGCGGGTGTCGGCATGGACGATGATCTTCGCTATGAGCGAGTCGTACTCTTTCGGGATGTTCGATCCGGAGAACGCCGCGGTGTCAACCCTGACCCCAGGGCCCATAGGGAAAATGATTTGATGGATTCGTCCCGGGGTCGGCAGGAATCCCTTCGTCGGGTCCTCGGCATTGATCCTGCATTCGATCGCGTGACCGACCAGAACGACATCCTCCTGAGTGAAATCCAGAGGTTCGCCCTGCGCGATCCGGATCTGCCTTCCGATCAGGTCGATGCCGGTGACAAGCTCGGTCACCGGATGCTCAACCTGGATTCGTGTATTCATCTCCATAAAGTAATACCTGCCGTCCTCGTCCAGGAGAAATTCCACGGTCCCCGCGCTGAGATAGTCGGCCCGTACGGCGAGCAGGCATGCGTCCTCGCCCATTCTCGACCGGGTCTCATGGGTCAGTGCGGGAGACGGCGATTCCTCGATCAGCTTCTGGTGCCGCCTCTGGACCGTGCAGTCCCGTTCTCCCAGGTGAACCACGTTGCCGAATCCGTCGGCCAGTATCTGCACCTCTACGTGTCTCGGCCTTTCGATCAGCTTCTCCAGGAAGACGGCATCGGAGCCGAACGAGGCCATGGATTCGTGCCTGCACGACTCGAATGCGCGATCCAGGCGGTCCGGGCTGCGCACGATCCGCATCCCTCGACCGCCTCCTCCTGCCGCCGCTTTCAGCATGCACGGATAGCCGATCTCGTCGGCGATCTCACGGGCTTCCTCGATTGTCCGGATCGGGCTCAGGACGCCGGGTATCACCGGGATGCCTGCCTCGCTCGCGAGGCGCTTGGCCGTGGTCTTGTCGCCCATATCGCGGATGTTTTTGGCGGTCGGGCCGATGAAAATGAGTCCCGCCCTCGTGCAGCGCTCCGCAAAGGAGGCGTTCTCGGACAGGAAGCCGTACCCGGGATGGATCGAGTCGCAACCCATCCGCCGGGCTGCTCTAATGATGACTTCCTCGTTGAGGTAACTTGCCGGAGGATCGGACGGCCCGATCTGAGCGACTTCGTCCGCCATGCGTGCCTGCAGGCTGCCGGTATCCGCCTCGGAAACCGCCGCGACCGTGCGAATACCCATCTCGCGAGCGGCCCGGATTACTCGGCAGGCGATCTCTCCCCGGTTGGCGATGAAAATCTTGCGGATTCTTCGCCGTCGCACGCGCGGCATCAGTTTGATCCTCTAATTACCGGGACGCCCACGGGCGCGTCCGAAATATTCGTTTCGTTCAACTACTGCCGATCAACTACGATTCGCGACACATGCAATCAACCAATCGCGTTTGCCTTTCCCGCGCCTCCGACCTCGGTGAATGAAGTATAACAGATTTTTGATGAAAGCGTTGCCGGGAATCTAGGGCTTGCGGTCCCCCGACCCCTTCAATTTGTCGAGGGTCCCCTTCAGTTTCCGCTGCCGGGCACCCAGGTCCTCGTCGGTCTCGTTGTTCTTCTGCTCCCCCATAAGCGACTGCAGGCGGTCGCGGAACGGGTTGAGATCGAAGTTCCCCTTGTACTCGACATCGCGAAGGATCACGGCGACCTCATCGGGCTCGGTGATCTCCCCGAGCGTTCTCAACCCTCCCTCGCCGGCGCCGATGAGAAGCACCCTGTCGGCGAGCCTCACAAGATAGAGCGTGCGGGTCGGGGACAGGCTGAGTGTGTAAAGGATCTTCAGGCTTTCCGACGAGCGGGCAAGGCCCCTGACAGTCACGAATCGCCTGAACACCGCGCTGATGGCCCAAATGATGATAATGACGACAACCAGGGAGACAAATATGCGCAGGTACTGGGCGGGGGTAGGTCCCAGGTCAGGGGACTGACCGCCCGGCCGGCTGAAATCCTCGCGGTGGGTCCCCGGCGGGAGCTCGTTTTCCGCTGCGGCGGGTTCGGAGGCGACCACGCCGGCGGTCGCATTCTGATCTGGTGCGGCAGTATTGGCTGTCCCGCCGGATTCAGGGGATCCTTCCCCCGATGTTGCTGATTGGGCTGCGGCGCGGGACGCGCAGATCACAAATACGAAGGCCAAAGCCAGAAACATTACCCATGGGCGCACGAAACGCAGCATGGATGGATTTTACCGCTATACGAGGCCGACGGCAATGCGTGCGGGCTGTTCCGGCGATTCGCATCCCCGGTTTTTCGGGCCGGCATGCTGTAAAGGCGTTGATAAACGGGTATAATGACTAATAAGGCGAAATCAGGGAATGGACGCGGGTCTTCGATTCCCTGAGAAATCACACGCGCAGGAGGCTGATTATGGCTGCCCGAAGGCATCGAGCGCGTTACCCCATAGCGCTGACGATTTCATTGGTTTGTGTCGCGGTCCTTGCCCTGTCGTGCGGAGGCGGTGGGGGACCCATGGCTCCCGCTCCAGGCGGCGACTCCTCGGGAGTCCTCACGCCGCCCAACGAGAGGAACGCCCGCGCCCCGGAAGGTCTGGGAAATCACGCAGTCTGGGGCATCTACACGATGGTCATCGATCAGGACGCCCATACGATTGAGGTCCTGGACAACCGCGAGCTCGCCATGCACCTCAACGTCAAGGGCATCCTTCAAAGCAGTTGGTGGTGCCCCGCTCACAACTGCATCAAAATCCAATTTCTGAATGTCGATGAGATCAACAACATCTACACCATCAAGGGCACCCTCGTAAATCCAAGCTGGCTCAACGGGTTCGACGTGAGAGCGATCATCTTCCTCGACGAAAAGGGTCATCAGCTTCTGAACGCGGACGACTATACGATGCTCTACGAACTGGAGGATGACATCAACCCGTTCAGGGCATACGCCAAGAATGTCGACCTCAGGAAATTCGCCTCCTTCGCGAGTTTCTCGGAGATCTTCGAGATGTACATCCCGCCGGTCCCGAAGAAGTTCATGATTGATTTCGCGATCGACGCGAGCTGGCCGACAAACTGCGAGGAGCCGTACGATCTCGAGGAATTCGGTTACGAAGGCGACATTTATCCGGACGATCCCGACCTGGACGGCATCGATCAGGGGGAGGGCACCGTTTTCACCAAGGTGTATGACTGGCAGTCCAATGTCTCCGAGGTGTCGGTCGACACTACACCGATCACCGGTGGAATCACGAACCTTGTGTACAACCCCGACCTTGATCGCTGGGAAGCCACGATAACCGACAGCCTGGATGCCGCTCCGGGCGATTACCTTTGCCTTATTGCTGCGTTCAGCGCGGATGATCCCGCGCTGGGCCTGTACAACTACCTGACCGTTACTGTCAACGAGACTCCGCCCCCTGCAGTGCAGACTATCTCGGGCTTTGTCCGGGACGCTTTCTTCATGGGAGATCTGGACGGGTCGGTCGTGAGCGTTGTGAACCAGGACCCGCTTGGATTCCAGCCTCCGCCCACCACTGTCGTTGGCGGCGAATACCTCGTGAACGTAACGACCGGCGCCTACGATGTCAGCGTCGTGCCCACAGACATGGTTCACCTGTCAAACGTGTGCTGGGACATCCTCGTTACTCAGGACGAAGATGTGAAAGTCAATTTCGAGCTCCAGGATCCCACCCTGATGGATCCGTATGACCCTTTCGGAGGGCTTGCGAACTGGTACCAGATCATGGGCTTCGCCGGGAGGGTAGTCGACGAAGCCGGCGCACCCATTCCTAACGCCACCATCGAGCTCAACTCCCCCGACAGCGGCATCTTGAGTCAGGACTACATCCAGTCCGAGGTCACCGACGAGAACGGATATTTCTCCATGCTCAACGTGCCCGTGGTGCCCGAGGAATACTCGACCCCGGTGACCCAGTATTACATGAAAGTTCGCGCAGCGGGATTCAAGGAGGCCAACCTTGGCCCACTCCCGCCGACCGTTAATCAGATGCACTACCAGGTGATCGCTCTCGTTCCGGAACCCAACCAGACCCCCATATGGACCGAGAGCTTCGAGACCGACTCAGGCTGGTCGTTGAACGGCTACTATCATCGCCAGCTTTACGATCCGTCCATCAAGAATATCTCGTTCAACCCAGCCTACAATTTTGTCGTTGTGCCCGCCGATGAAAACCTCGACGGGTCCATACCGCCGCCACCCGACGGAAGCTACTACCTGTGGTACGGCGTCGAGGGCGACGGGAATTTCCTCGGTACCTGGGACCCGGGACAAGGGCCCTATACGGGGGGAATCTCCGACTGGGAGCATTCAGGATATGCGACGAGCCCCAATATCGATCTCACCGGCTACACCACAGCTCGCATCGAGTTCGACATGTGCTTCGACATCGAGTGCGAGCAACCACAGGGCTTCGACCTGATGCGCTTCTATGTCACGGTCGACTTCATGGACAATTTGCTTCGGCTTTTCAATCCGTTCATGTATCCGGGTACAGTGCGGGTGTACGCATACACTCAGCGGGGGCACAACCGGACACCGATTTGGTGCCATTACTCCTATGACATCTCCGCTTACACCGGCAACATCGTGCACCTTAAATTCGACTTCGCCACGGTTGACAACAATTACAACGGATGCCGCGGGCAGTTTATCGACAACATCAAGGTGTTCGCAGAATAGCTGGAGAGACACGAGTGAGACTGCATCGGACGGCGACACCGCCGTCCGTTTTTCGTTGACACCGATTTGCGGCGACACCGCGTCGTTGCTATATTGAGCGGCTGAGACAGTATGAAAATCCTCATAACAAACGATGATGGAATTCGCGCCCCGGGACTGATCGCTCTCGTCCGCTCCATGATAGAGCTCGGCGAGGTCGTCGTCGTCGCGCCCCACTCCCAGCAATCGGCGGTAAGCCATTCGATAACTCTACACAAGCCTCTGAGATGCGTCCCCGAGTCCGACTTCCCGGTTGAAGGCGTTTCGGCTTACTCAACGAACGGCACCCCAACCGACGCGATCCTGCTCGGGATGCACGCCGTTCTCAGCGAGAAGCCCCACCTCGTGGTCTCGGGCATCAACGCAGGTCCGAACCTGGGCGGAGATGTCACCTACTCCGGCACCGTCGCCGGCGCGATGGAGGGAGTGGTCGGGGGGATTCCATCGATCGCAGTGAGCATGGGCGCATTCGAGAACCTCGACTACTCGGAGTGCGCGGACTTCACGAGATCGCTGGGCGGGATTGTCGCGTCCGGCGTCTTTTCCAAAGAGGTCCTCCTGAATGTGAACTACCCCAATCTTCCGCGGGATCGGATAAAAGGCATCGCCGTTACGCGCCTGGGCATACGCTGGTACGACGATGTGGTGCACGAGCGCGTCGACCCGAGGGGCGGGAAATATTATTGGATAACCGGCAAGAAAGTTCTTGTGGGCCGCGATCCCGGCACGGACGCATTCGAGCTTGAGAGGGGCTACATCTCGATCACCCCGCTGTCGCTGGACCTTACCTGCACCGCCGCCCTCGATAGTGTGGCGGAAATCCTGTCTTGTCCGTCACACGCAGGCTTGAAGGACTGTGACTTCGCGTTCGAGGTAAAAGGGCAATCGGCAGAATGACCTTCTCCGGGTCCGCCGCTTTTCCAAGCGGCATCTTTTTGTTCAATCAGAGCCGACTGGAAAGTCGGCGCACCCGGTAAGAACGTTCCCCAAGCGGCGGAAGGATGACATCCCCTCCGCGCCTGAGTATACTTTTGTTTTCCCCGCCTTGAGACGTGCGGGGATACTGTTCTTTAGCGGAAGGTGCTGTCTAAATGGCTGACAAGAAAGAAAGGACTCCGCAGGGACCCGTCGAGACCGTCGACCTCGACAACTACCCTCTTCCCCTGGCGAAGGCGCACCGGTCTCTGACCGCCGACAAATGTCGCTGGCGGGTGGACTACAAGAAGCTGGGGTTCAAGACCACGGAGGAAGTGAAGCCGCTGCGGGCGATTGTCGGACAGCCCCGCGCTGTCGAGGCCCTGAAACTCGGGGCGCAGATACGGGGCAGGGGGTTCAACATCTTTGTCACTGGCCTGTCGGCAACCGGACGGTCGACCGCCGTAAGGAACATCTTCAAAGATCTCAGACTGAGACGGATGCCGAGCAGAGACCACTGCTACGTCAACAATTTCAAGTACCCGGACCAGCCCCGGCTAATCACAATGCCGAGGGGAAAGGGTCAGGAGTTCAAGCGCGAGGTCGGGAAACTGGTCGCAACCCTGCGTCGCACCATCCCTCACGCTCTCGAAGATGAGACGGTGCTCGAACGAAAGCGAGAGCTTGCGGAGGAATACGCGAAAAAGGAAGCGGAGGTCTTCAAGGTCCTCGAGGGGAAGGTAAGCAAGAACGGTTTCGCGCTGGTCCAGGTGCAGATGGGTCCGTACACTCGTCCCGACGTGTTCCCGGTCGTCGCGGGCGAACCCGTTCCCCCCAACCAGGTCGGCAGACTGGTCGAGGAGGGCAAGTTCCCGAAGGACCAGCTCGACAGCCTGTACAAGCGGTACCAGGGTTACAAGGCCGACCTGCGCGCCGTTCTTAAGCGGGCCCGTCAGCTGAACCGCGAGCTGCAGGAGAAGACAGAGGCGATCGAGAAGGAGATTCTCGAGGACATTCTCAAGGATCATTGCCAGGACCTCTCCGAGAAGTTCGAGATAAAGGCGGTGGACGAGTATGTCCGCGAGATCGAGGAATTCATCGTGGCGCACCCGGAGATTTTCTCCTCCGATGAATCCGAGCATCAGCAGCCCGGTCCGCCGGGTCCTCTGCAGATGGCCAACCCGATGGAAGATTCAGCGATGAGCGATCCGTTCAGGCTGTTCCAGGTGAACGTCGTCCATGACAGCGCGCAGGAGGATCGCGCGCCCGTGGTGATCGAGCATCATCCGAGCTACCACAACCTTTTCGGGACGATAGAGCGCGAGGTGCGAATGGGGGGCTACTGGACGAGCGATTTCACGCAGATCAGGGCGGGCAGCCTCCTCAGGGCCGACGGGGGATACCTGGTGCTGAATGCGATGGATGTCCTTCAGGAGCCGCTTGCATGGCGCACACTGATGCGCACGCTCAAGACCGGCAAGCTCCAGATCCAGGGACTCGACACGCTTCTCTCGATCGCGCCCGCGACGCTGAAGCCTGAGCCGATAGACATCGATGTGACCGTCGCCCTGATCGGAGACGCGTACCTCTATTATTTGCTCACATATTATGAGGACGATTTTCCGCGGGTTTTCAAAGTGAGGGCGGATTTCGACAGCCTGATGCCTCGCACGGGCAAGGGTATCGGGTACTACGCAGGGCTGGCGGCGAAGATGAGTAAGACGGAGGGTACGCTGCCGTTGACGGCCAAAGCCGTTGCGCGACTGGCGGAACAGGGCGCGAAAATGAGCGGGCGGGGCGGCAAGATGAGCGCACGGTTCGGGGACATCGCCGACATCGTCAGGGAGGCCAGCAACCACGCTCAGGATCAGGGCTCCAGGATCATCGACGACACCCACGTCGGGAAGGCGATCGGTCTGGCCGAGTACCGTCAGGACCTCGTCAGAGAGCGTGTCGAAGAGGCAATCGGCGAAGATATCCTCGTGATCGACACTCGCGGCGAGAAGGTCGGGCAAATCAACGGTCTGGCGGTCTACAGCCTCGGCATGTTCTCGTTCGGACGGCCGCAGAGAATCACCTGCGAGGTCTCCATGGGGGACGCGGGCGTGGTGAACATCGAGCGCGAGGCGAAGCTGTCGGGACGGGTCCACGACAAGGGCGTCCTGATTCTCGAGGGCTTCCTGAGGCACATGTACGGCATGGACGGTCCCATCAGCCTGTCCGCCAGTCTCTGTCTCGAGCAGTCGTATTCACAGGTTGACGGCGACAGCGCGTCGCTCGCGGAAATTCTGGTGCTGTTGAGCGAGCTTTCCGGCGTTCCATTGAGGCAGGATTTGGCTTTGACCGGAAGCGTCAACCAGAAAGGCCAGGTGCAGGCGATCGGCGGGATCAACGAGAAGATCGAGGGCTTCTACCGGATATGCAGGCTCCAGGGACTCACCGGCACCCAGGGAGTGGTACTACCGCGGTCGAATGTCGGCGAGCTTATGCTCAACGATGAAGTGCTCGGGGCGATAGCTGCGGGCAATTTCTCCGTGACCCCCGTGTCGACCGTCGACCAGGCCATCGAAGTCTTCACCGGCGTCGCCGCCGGAAAGAAACTCAAGAAGGGCGGCTTCACCAAGGGCAGCATCCACGACCGCGTCGATCTCGTCCTCGCCGATTTCTACTATCACACAAAGGGAGCTGGGGAGAAATCGGAAGGAGAACAGAAGACGCCGTCGGTGGTGAAGAGGCCGACGAACCGCAAACAGAGGAAAGGGAAAAACGGCGGCGGACCCACCGATCCGAGAGACACGAACGAACCGGCCTGACCATTGATGCCGTTCAGGAAAAAGCGTCCCCCCTGCGAAGCCGGTATTCATGCATGTTTCAAACTTACCATCCCCCCCGGTCTTCCGGGGGGGATTATAGGGGGGGTCTTCGATAAGAGGAACCAGAAACCGCCTTTCCTTCCTGATGCTAATGCACTTCCGGACCCAGCTCCGAATCCCCGGAGCCCGAACCGTCCGACTCTCCATCAGCCGTCGATCCCTCGGCCTCCTCGTTTCCGCCCTGATCGGTTTCAGCCGGTGTCTCAGACTCGGGAGCGGGCGGCCCCATCAAGGGTTCCTCGGGCTTCTGCGGCTCGAGCACCCACCCGACGTCGGCGGGAACCCATACGAACATGTTCCCATGTTCCTGGAGCACTATCCTCTGGTCCGAAAACTCGACGACCTTGACCTCCGTGTTCGTGTAGGGCATCACCACGATTTCTCCCTCGCGGAAACCGACATTGCCCTGCTGGTACATGTTGGCCAGTCTCACGGTATGAACAAACTCGTCTGAATCCTGAAGATGTATGTCCTTCGAGATGGGCTTCACGGTGGGCTGGGGAAGAAGGTCTTTGTCCGTAAGCCTGAGCCCCAGATCGTTCCCGGCTCCGCTCCCCTGCGTCTCGATCGGCTGGACATCTCTTGCACCGAACTGCCCCTCCGATTCTGCGGTTTCCGACGGTTGTCCGGCTTCCATCGGGCCGATGTCCGGCAGAGGCGGAAGCACCGACAGATTGCTTCCGTCGGTCTGCGGCAGCGGCGGACCCATCGACTCCAAAAGCGGCTGTCCGATGTCGGGGGTCGCCCCGGCGGATTCCGGGGCATGGGCCATAAGGATCTGAAACTCCTCCTCGCGATTGATGTCCTCGATAATGCCCTGGACGATGCTCAGCGTGGTTTCGTCGGTCGTTAAGCCGACCAGGCGCGACAGACGCTCGCGCGCCCCAGACAGCTTGTAGTTGGCGACATCCACCAGCGCGAGCCCGATCTCGGGAGCGGGATCCGACGGCAGATGCTCCAGGGCGAACTGAAAATGGAATACGGCCTGATCGAGAGGATTGACCCCGGTCCCGGGGGAAAACGCGAAGTCCTGCGGCCAGTTGAGTGGGGTGACGTCGGAGAATTTCCTCAGGAGATATCCCCTGAGCTGGTGCGGGTCATCCGACGGCACACATCCCAGGGTGTAGATACATCCCAGTGCGAGACGGCTCTGCCTGTCTCCGGAGTTGATCGACAGCTCATCGTTGAAGTTCCTCAGGGCGTCCTCGCCCTGCGCGTTGGCGATCGCGATGCGCCCCAGGGCGGCATGAGCGCCCGGAAGCCTCGGGTCCAGCTCCAAAGCCATTGTGAATTCGTACAGCGCGCGGTACATGTCCCCGTCCACCATGGCCGATTGCCCTCTCGCCAGACGGCTTCTCGCCTGGTTTGACCTCTCCTGAGACTTGAGCGTGAAAACCACTGCGAAGACTATGACCACGATGAGACAAATCCCGATCGCTCCCACAATGTAAGGCCAGGGACCCGCTGACCTGACCGGAGTCGGCAAAGGTTCTTGCTCGACCCGGGCTGCGGGTTCCATGGTCGCCTCGGGCTCCTGCGGAGGGGCTTCGCCTTGCGGCTCTTGCTCGACCGGCTCGTCGACAGGTTCTGGTTCGTATTCGGGTTGATCGCTGGACATGGCTATCCAAGACAATATGATAAACGCAGGCTTTCCCAGGTTCGAATGATTTCAGCCTCTCTTGGAGGGGTCGATACCGAGGGCCCGCATTTTCTTGTACAGGTGGCTTCGCTCCAGGCCGAGCTCCTCGGCCGTTCGTTTCACGTTGCCCTCGCAGGCATCGAGCCTGCGCTGGATGATCTCACGCTCGCAGGCGGCGACCGCATCCTTCAGCGTGCTCGAGTCGAAATCGGCCACTCCGATCTCGCGGATCGGTCCGCTGCGCGCTAAAGGGATCGCGAATTTCCTCTCAATCCCGGGGATTATGCCGGCAAGGTCCGCCGGAGTGATCTCGTCGCCGGGCGTAAGGATGACAAGTCGCTCTATGATATTCCTCAGCTCCCGTACATTCCCCGGCCAGTGATATCCCTGCAGGACTTTCAGAGCTTCCTTTGTGAGCTGCTTCGGTCTCTGGTTGTGCTCGGCTGCGTATCGCGCAAGGAAATGATCCGCGATGAGCAGTATGTCGTCGGGATGCTCGCGGAGCGGGGGGACATTGATCGGGATGACATTCAGACGGAAATACAGGTCCGGGCGGAATTCGCCCTGCTTGATTTTCGCTTCGAGGTCCTGGTTGGTCGCCGCGATCACCCGCACGTCCACCTTGATCGGTTTCTTCCCGCCGACCCGCTCAAACTCCTGCTCCTCAAGCACTCTAAGAACCTTCGCCTGCGTACCCTGGGACATGTCGCCCACTTCGTCGAGGAAAATAGTGCCGCCGTCCGCAAGCTCGAATTTGCCTGGCTTGAACGATGTCGCGCCGGTGAACGCGCCTCTCTCGTGGCCGAACAGCTCGCTTTCGATAAGCTCGCCCGGGATTGCGGCGCAATTGACTTTCACGAACGGCTTCCCGCGACGCTTGCCCGCCCTGTAGATCGCTCTCGCGACGATCTCCTTGCCCGTCCCGTTCTCGCCGGTTATGAGGATCCGCGAGTTGGTCGGCGCGACCTGATTGATGATCCCGCGGAGGCGCTCCAGCAGCGGGCTCCGGCCCACAAGCATGTGCTCGTCTTTGGCGCCTTCTTTCAGAAGAAGGTTCTCGCGTTCCAGTTCCAGCAGCCTGAGGGCATTCCGAAGCTCCAGAAGCAGGCGGTCCAGGTCGAGAGGTTTCTCGAGAAAAGTGAAGGCACCCAGTTTGGTGGCCTCGACCGCAGTCGAGATCGTCGAATGACCGCTCATCATAATCACGGGGCGCATGGCGTCGTCCCGCTTGAGCTCCCTCAAAACCTGCAGGCCGTCCGTGTCGGGAAGCCAGACATCGAGCAGGATACAGTCGATCGCGGTCTCGGCAGCTCGTATCAGACCCGCCTCTGCGGTTGCGGCGGTTGCGGCCTCGTACCCCTCGCTTTTGAGGATGCCTGAGAGCGTCTTGAGGATGTTCTCCTCGTCATCGATGACCAGAACGCGAGCCATGTTCGGTGCGATTAGCATATCACAAAAAATGGGCGGCAATGGTCGCCGCAACGGAAAACGGCCGCGACAGATGGGAGATGGAACAGAGGTCAGTACTTGATCAGCGAGAAGACGTGGGCGTCCTTGAGTTTCTCGATCCCGTTGAGGAAGCCGAGCTCGATGACGAAACCGAAGCCGACGACGGTAGCGCCGGCTTTTTCTACGAGGTTTCTCGCTGCGGCGGCGGTACCGCCGGTTGCGAGGAGATCGTCGACGATCAACACCCTGTCGCCGGGCCCCACTGCGTCGGTGTGCATCTCGATGCAGTCGGTGCCGTACTCGAGTGAGTATTCCTCCCTGTATGTGTCGTAGGGGAGCTTGCCGGGCTTGCGTATGGGGATGAAACCCACGCCGAAGGAGTTGGCGATCGGACAGCCGAAGATGAAGCCGCGCGATTCGATCCCCGCGACTGCGGTCACGCCCGCGTCGGCGTAATGCTCGTGGATAAGTTTCACAGCATGTTTCAGCGCTGCGGGGTCTTTCAGGAGCGGAGTGATGTCCTTGAAAATTATCCCTTCCTTCGGGAAGTCGGGTATGTCGCGGATGAATTGCGTGAGGTCCACTGGATCACCCTTGTTGTGAGCGTCTCTGATGAAAAGCGAGTCTGAATGGTAGTCAATACTGCGGGAAGGGTCAAGGTCGAATGCCCTGCGAGCAGATGCTTCGAGCTGTTCGCAAAAAAAACGGTACGTAATCCGTACCGCCGTGTGGCCAGACCCCCTATTTCAGTTGGCAGCTCGGCTAGCGGATTCTGAAGGGTTCCTCGGAACCGGCCTTCATCGTTTCCGCGAGCGCCTCGACAAGCTTGTGGGTGGCCTCCACGATACGTCCCGCGCGGGCGGTATCGATAATCTCCGCCTCAGGAGTGCCTTCGCTCTCCCAGAATTTCTGGATCTTGGCCAGGTAACCTTCGTACTCGGGCGAGATGAGACGCTTGTCGATGAACTCGCGGCGATAGGTCGATACGACCGTGCGATGGCTGGCGACTTCGAATCCCCTTTTCATCAGCGCCGCTTTCGCCGCCATGAACATGACGTTGTAAGCGTCGGGGATCATGTGGTCAATCTCCCCCCGCTCGACACGGTTCATCATGTCCCGGACCTTGATCCTGGCTCTCCGCATCAGGCTGTCCGCTTCCGCTCCGTTGGTCATTTCAGGCCTCCTCTACCGATTCTCGTCCAGCCTCAATACCTGTCCATCTAATATTGTAACACACAACTAAGTCTCCAAGAATACCCCTGGGTTGTGTTTAATCAACCTGAATGTCCTTGAGCTCGAACTCGACCGCGGAATTCCCCTGCCACGTGTTGATTATGAAATGCCCGGCGGCACGAGCGGACTTTCCGATCGTGTCCAAGTCCATGAGTGACGAGGCGAGCGAGAATCCGATTCCCTTGGTTATTCTGCCGTCCTTGCCCTGCAGGGCGAGCTGGACATGTTCGAGGTCGCGTCCGACGGCGCGGGTCTGCTCGATTACGACCGGTCCCCAGACGAATGCGGGCTGGGGATTGCCCCGTCCCCAGGGGCGGGTGCGATCCAGCTCAATGACCTCCCCGGGGGAAACGGGAGGGTTCGCGATCTCGAAATCGAGGGTCAGCTCGGTCGGTTTCGAAGTCCAGGGGATGCCCCGGCAGGCACGCATGAAGTCATCGAGCCGCTCCGGACGGACGGTGACGCCGAGGGCGGAGGAGTGGCCTCCGAGGGCCAAAGACGGAGCCCTCGCCGGCTCCATCAGCTCTAGAAGGTCCTCCGATCCCCTCGTGCGCATGCTTCCCCGGTACAGAAGATCCCCCGCGTCCCCTGATGGGGCCAGGATGCAAGTGGGCCTTCCGGTCTGCTCGGCGATGCGTGCGGCCGCAAGTCCCGCAAGTCCGGGCGTGCAGTTCTCATCGACCAGCACGAGCACGCCTTCGTCCTTCGCCCACGCCACCTCGGGGAGGCTCATCAGGCGCGAGCAGATTTCGCTCTGGATTCGCCTTCGCTCTCGATTCAGGCGATCGAGGGTGCGGAAATGCCTCCAGGCGGTGTCGGGGTCTTTCGAAAGGAGGAGCTTGGCGGCCGGGAAGGGATCGCCCATCCGTCCGGCGGCATTCATGCAGGGGGCCATGCCGAATGCGATGTCGCGCTCGGAGAGCGGGCTGGTGTCGCCCGACCTGCGTGTGCCGTCGTAAAGCGCCCTGAGCCCCGGAAATTCGGTGGACGGGATCATCGGGAGGCCAAGGGCGACAAGGGCCCGATTCTCGCCCGTCAGCGGGCACACGTCTGCGACCGTTGCGAGCGCGATCAGCGGCAGGAACCTGTCGCGGGCCTCATCGGCGTCGCGACCCAGCGCGTCGAGAATCGCCAGGCAGAGTTTGAAGCTGACCGTCGCGCCGGCGATTTTCGCCCCCGGGTAATCCGCGTGCAGATCGGGATGGACGAGGATCGCCCCGGTGGGAAGCACTTGCGGAAGGGGATGATGGTCGGTGACGATGACCTCGATTCCCGCATCGGTCGCGGCCCGCACGGAGTCGGGCGACGATATCCCGCAGTCGACCGACACGATCAGCCTTATGGACGACTCCTTCGCTTTCTCGATGGACTGCAGCGCAAGCCCGAAACCGTGAACGTCCCGTCTCGGCAGAAAAATCCTCGACGGGCAGTCGAGCTCCTTCAGAGTGAGGTGGAGAATCACCGCGCCGACGATGCCGTCGACATCGTAATCGCCGTGAACGAGCACCGGCTCCCCATTGCGTATCGCCCTCAGGAGGCGGTCGCGAGCTTCCTCCAGTCCGGGGATTGCACCGGGGGGCAGGATTTGGTCGAGACCGGGGTTCAGATAGCTGCGTGCACTCGCCCCGGAGTCGAGGCCGCGCGCGAGGAGAACCCTGGCGAGCAGCGGCGAGCATCCGATGTCTTCGGAGAGCGCCTCCATGCGCTGCGCAGCATCGAGCGGATCGGTCTCGCGAAGGATCCAAAGGTGTTTCGGGAGAGTGCGGCTCCTTGAAGTCCTGAGCATGGCCTCGGGTCAATTGTACAGGTCGGTTCGTTTTTTTTCTATCGGTCCGTGGAATCGGGGCTGTTTGGCCTCGGTGAATCGAGGTGCGCGTGGAAGAAGGCGACGAGGCGTGAGAGGAATTCGTCCGGTGACAGACACCCCGTTTTGTCCGCCCGGACTGGAAGGGGGATTCATGGTTATCTGCGGACAAAACCGTGTGTCAGTCCCCGGACACGCGCAAGGGGACTGGCACACAGCTTTGCCCCGCAACTATGGTCACGCCCTCGATAGCGCTTCAGGGGCAAAGCTGGGTGCCTGTCCCCTCACTGAATAGGCCCCGATTTCGTTTCTATCGGTCCGGTGAATCGAGGTGCTCGTGGAAGAAGGCAACGAGGCGGGAGAGGAATTCATCGGAGTTGTGATAGCCGCAATGTCCCTTGCCCTGGACAACCCAGGTCGTTACGTCCACTCCGCCCCTGCGAGCCGCATCGGCCAATTCGTCGAGGCTTGCGGGATCGATGCGACTGTCGCGTTCCCCGTGGATGAGGAACAGGGGGCACTTGATGTCTGCGACGACGTCGACAGGGTCGGGCGAGTGCGCCCATTTCCCGATGACGAAGCAGGACAGGGAGAGGAAGATCCTGACCACCGACGGCTGCAGTCGGTATGAGGTCTTGATGGGGGACTTGTCCATGTTCAGATCGTGATAGGCCTGTTTCTCAAACTCTGCATAGGACGAATCGGCGACGGCGCAGGCCAGGAATGGGTCCTGCGAGGCGGCGTAGATGCAGGTGGCGCCGCCCAGAGATGCGCCGTAAAGCCCGATGCGGTTCGGATCGACCTCGGGCCGTTCCCTGAGCCACTGAATGGCCGCGAGAGCATCGACGGCCTCGGCGGGTCCGAAGGTGGTGAGGTCCCGGGGGCTCTCGCCGTGACCGCGCTGGTCGATCAGGAGCACGCCCCAGCCCTCTTTGCGAAGCCTCTTTGCGATGGGCGCAAGCTGGGCGCGTGTCCCGCAGAGCCCGTGGAGGAGCACTATTGCGCCGCGGGAGCGGGTCGGGTCGGCCGGACGGTACCAGCCCGGTGTTCGATAGCCCTCGCTGTTCAGGATGCTGACGGTGATAGTGCCGGGACCGAGCGCGTCGCGGGGCGTCACGAGAATGCGTCGCGCGGACGGGGGAACCGTGTAGGACCGCCTCGTGAGTCGAATGCCGACGGATAGAACAAAAGCGGTCGCCGCGACGAGAACGATCAGCGCGATCCCGATTCCAATTTTCAGTTTTCTGGATTTTACTACAGGCATAAATTAATTTGCCGTTTCATTCAGAATATCCGGGCGCCTCGCCTAGGACCTGTCGAACTGCAGCTTGAGACGCGCAAGAAGCTTCGGGGCGAGGTGCCTTATGTTGATGTTGCTCGCGGGACCTCCGCCGATTCCTTCAATGTTCACCTCGACCCTGGTGCGGTCGCCCTCCTCCATGATGCGCCATTCGGCGGCGAGCTCGCCGCTCGCCGTCTGCATACGCGTCACCAGCCCGGCCCCGGGGCGCGTGAGATGCAGCTCCACGATGCACGGGATGGCTTTCCGGCCCAATCGATAGACCCCGTTGACCTGGCTCACCCCGTTCTCCAGCCCGTCGAGGTCCGCCACGGTGATGTTGTCCCAGAGAGCCATCTGGCGCTTGAGGTCGGCAAGGGCCGAGTAGACAATCCCTGGATCGCGATCGATCAGTATGGTCGCCTGCGAGAACATCGGCCCAAAGTATAATGCATCCGCAGGACCGTGCAAGAATCCAGCGGGATCGGATGCGGTTGAGTCCGCAGAGGGAAGCTGCAGGTTCAGGAATGGAGGTTACCTTCGAAAAGCGATAATTAGTCTCAACTGACTTGCGATATTCGAAACTATGTGATATAATAATCGGTATGGAAATCAAACAAGCGGTGGCGATTGGCGGGCGAATCCGGCGTTTCAGGCAAGCGCGCGGCCTGCGCCAAGAAGATCTGGCAAAGGAACTCGGGGTTTCGCCGCCGACCGTGAGCAAGATCGAGAGCGGCGAACGTCAAATCAAGGCCACGGAAATTCCGACTTTGTATCATGTCCTCGGCTGTACCGTACACGAGCTTTTCGGTGAGGAAGAGCTCCCGAGTGTTAGCCGGGGTAGTGTCCACCTGCGCGGGATGGAAGGGATTTCCGTGGAGGACGAGAGGGAGCTCCAGCAGGTCTTGGACCGACTGGGGAGGCAGACAAAGAATCTTCTCTCACTTGAGGATTTCCTCTCGGTGACACCCATGAAGCGGTTCCCGAGGAGCTTCGATCCGCCTGCGGGAAGGCATGAGGAGCGGAATGTGGAGGCGGGGGAGAGAGCTTGGCTCCTCAGGACCCAGTTGAATCTCGGCGACGACGCAATTCCTCTTCTTGAGCATGTTCTTGAGGATCGCTCTGTAATAGTGACACGGTTGCGTTTGCCTCAGGCGTTCTCAGGCCTGTGCGTTCTGTACGGCGAGAGGCCTGTGATTGTCTTGAACGCACATGAGCCAAGGCATCGACAGAGCTTTTCGCTTGCTCACGAGCTGTGCCATGCGATGCTGGACGATCTCAGCAGTGCGATTGTCACGAGAAGGCAGGACCTCGATGCCTGGGCTTCGCGCCGTCCTAACAGGAAAGAGCACAGAGCCAACCTATTCGCGGGGAAGTTTCTGATGCCGTTTGAGACCGCCAAATCGTTCGCTCGGAAGAACGCGTTCGATCTTCACTCGCCCAGTGCCAGTGACATCATGCGATTGGCGTATCATTTCGGAATGAGCGGGGAAGCCGTTCTCAACACGCTGCGCAACTATGGTTCCATTGACACGGCGAAGCAGCGGGAATTGGAGGCGTCAGTCGGGCCATTACCTCAGGATGCTATCCCCAGACCTCACCCTCTTGACGAATGGTGCGAGGAAACCGCCACCGAAATTGAGTCCATTCCTCGACTAGTCAGATTGGCCTTCATTGCGTTTTTCGACGAATCCATCAATGAGAGCGCGTTAGTCGAGCTTCTGGATATAGAACGGACCCGTGCGGTGGCGCTCTTGCGCGAATATAAGAATCAATGTATAATAAATTCGTGAATGATAAATATTTCATCGATGCCAGTGTATTATTCGACTTCTTTGAAGTGGGAAGGCTCGATCTGCTGGAGCGCTTGTACAAAGTGGTCTGCATTACGGAACGCGTCGATAGGCAGGTCGTTAGAAGCAGGGAAAAATATGAAGTCTACAGAGATGTATTTCGCTTGATCTACCCCGAGCCGGAATGGGAAGCTGAGCTTGCCCGGCTGAAGCGCAAGCACGGCCTGGGAGTCGGTGATGTCGACCGCGGAGCCGCGATCGCTGCTAAGTACTCGGGTGGCGTGCTACTGACTCGGGACAAGATGCTCATCGCGGAGGCGAAGGAGTTCCTCGACATGAGGGACGAGGATTTCGTCGGAACGGTCGCTGTGCTTCGCAGGTGTGTTGAGGGTGGGCTTATCGACAAGGCGGAGGCGATCAGGCTGTGCCACGACATATCTGAGGAGCGCTGTCGAAAGGAGGACCTTGACTGCAGTGAGCTGGAGCGACTGTGAGGCGTGCAGTCAATCAGAGAGCCGATTCGGAGGTCCTAGTCCTTCGTGGATAGCTGCAAATCCACCTGCTCGAAGCGGCCGGGACGGACCTGCACTATCGTCTCCTCACCGAGGGGAGCCGCCCGCGCGTTGAGGTAGACCAGCTTGTACGTGCCGGGCTTCAGGTCCTTGATCGTGTAATGTCCGGTCTGACTGCAGCGTTCCTGTGATACGAGATTGCCTTCGGTATCGAACACCTGGACCGTCCCGAAAGCCTGCGGATGCCCGTTAATGTAGACCGTGCCCCCGATCGAGCCGACGAAATTGGCCGGGTCCGCCGCCGAGAAGAACGCCGAGTCGGTCGTGTCCTTCTTGTCGTCCCTCTTCGCGTTGTCCTCAGGAAGGCAACCGACGAGGATTGCGGCGAAGGCTGCGAGCGCGACGGCAAGGGTCAGTCGAGGAATCAAGCCGGTCGGTTTCATGAGTGTGTCCCTCCCGAGTGGGCCGGCCTCCCGGATATTCGCCCATTAGAATTATAACACGCAGGGGCTCCGGGGATATGGATGCAGTACAATGGGCAGCATCCGGCAACCGGATTTCCACCTCACCCCCCTTCCCCCCCTCGCCATCCGCCGCGGCGGATGGAGAGGGGGGGAAGGGGGGTGAGGTCTGACTGCAGAATCGACTGCCGGATGCACCCGTAGAATGGACAGGAATGAGCGATATCGCGGAACAACTTGAGATCAGGCTTTTCAGTTCAGAGGACTCGGTCAGCGAACTTACGGAGCTCGTGAACCGCGCTTACAGACAGCTTGGCGATATGGGGCTGAAGTATGTCGGGACCTGGCAGGGAGATGAGATAACCCTCAAGCGTATCGCGGATGCGGAGTGCTATGTCGGGCTGCTCGACGGTCGGCTGGCGGCGACGATACTTCTCGGAAGCCCCGGGAGCAAGCGAGGTCCGGGTTGGTACTCGCGCGACGATGTGGCGGTGTTCGGGCAGTTCGGGGTTGAGCCGGAATTACAGGGGAAGGGGATAGGGACCTTGATGCTGAGGCGCATAGAGGACCGCGCCCGCCTGATGGGCGCTGCAGAGCTCGCGCTCGACACCGCCGAGCCTGCGACGCATCTTATCGAATGG
>Ga0315294_10000645_pt1 | contig 37740 bp, 23 predicted proteins | sample YL17G13_40_MG_FD_203626 | JGI IMG/M metagenome (GOLD analysis project Ga0315294, IMG submission 203626) | Sediment microbial communities from Yellowstone Lake, YNP, Wyoming, USA - YL17G13_40 | ecosystem: Environmental > Aquatic > Freshwater > Lake > Sediment | place: USA: Wyoming | collected...
CTACAGAACCGGCGGCGCCACTGGCACCCGCCGTCGCGACCGCCCCGGCGGCCCCGGCCGTGGACCCACTCTTGGTCCCGGCGATCCAGCCGATGGTGTCGCCGCCGGTGGTCGTCCGGGCCTCCCTGGCGGAGGCGTTCGCGGTCCCCGCGATCCGGCGGAAGCCGGCCTCGCGCCGGGCCGGCTTCCGCCGGGACCTGGCGGCGTTGTGCCGGTACGCCGCGCTCGCGGTCCGGGCGAAACAGCCCCTGCCCGCCGCCCTGCGCAGCATCGTGCCCGAGCTGGTCTCCCCGCTGGCCCGGAAGGCGGTCCTCGACGTTGCGGTCCGCGTGGAGGCAGGGTCCGCCCTCTCGGCGGCGCTCGACGTGCACCCGGAGGCGTTCGACTCGTTCTTCGTCGGCACCGTCCGGGCGGGCGAGCGCAGCGGGGACCTTGCCCGGGCGCTCGGCCTGCTCTGCGAGTGGATCGAGGACACCGAGGACGTGATGGAAGGGGTCCGCAACGCGCTCGCCTATCCGCTCACGGTGGCCGTGTTGGCTTCGGTCGTCCTCCTCTTCCTCTGCGTGACGGTCGTGCCGACGTTCGCGGAGGTCTACGCGGGCCTCGGCGTGCGGCTTCCCCTGCCGACCCGCCTCGTGTTCGGCGTGTCGTGGCTCCTTCTGCACGGGGCCGTGCTCTGGGTTCCGGCGCTGGCGGCCGCCGTGGCCGTCGGCTGGGCGGTCCGCCGGACCATGCCGGCGACAGCGGGAAGACTGATCGCGCGCCTTCCCCTGTTCGGCCCCCTGCTCGAGGCCGCCGCCCTGTCCCGGTTCGCGGGGACCGCCCGGCTCCTGCTGGAGTCCGGGGTCCCGGCGGTGGAGGCGCTGAGGCTGTCCGCCGGGGTCGCGGGCCCCCTCTTCGGCCCCGCGGCCCTCGGGATCGCGGGGGAGGTGGAACGGGGCGCGGGGTTCGCGAAGGCCCTGCGGGCGTCGGGCCGCTTCCCGCTCCTGTTCGGATGGATGGTCGAGAGTGCCGAAGGCGCGGGGCGCCTCGAGGCCGGGCTCGGGGACGCCGCGCAGACCTACGGGGACCGCGCCAGAACCCTGGGCCGCGCGATCCCGACCGTCCTCGAGCCGCTCTTCCTCGTGGCTATCGCCGTTTTCGTCGGGCTCATCGTGATCGGCATGTTCATGCCCATGTTCGTCGCGGGTTCGGTGGTCTCGGGGTGACGGCGACGAAGACGTCGTTTTCAGCCGACCGTGGCGAGTCCCTGATCGTCGTCGTCCTCGCGATGGCCATCTTCAGCATCGTGATCGCGGGACTCGTCAGGCTCCGGCCGGCGATGAACTCCGCCGTGGACGCGGCCGAGCGCCGGACTCTTGCCGCGCTGGCGGCGCAGTCCCGGCTCGAGCTGCTCAAGGCGCGGCCGGAGGCCCTGAAGCCGGGCCGGTGGCGGTTCAAGCCCGCGGGGTTCCACGACCGGAAGACGGGCGGCATCTACGAGGTCGCGCGGTCGGGCCGGGCGGCGGCCGTGACGGTGACGATCTGGTGGGGCCTGGCCCGGGGAGAACGGGTTGTGCTCGCGACCTTCGTGAGGATGCCGTGAGGCGCCGGCGCGGCGAAGCCGGGTTCACGCTCATCGAGCTCATGATCGTGGTGGCGATCCTCGGGATCATGGGCGACACCATGGCGCGCGTCGTGCGCAGCGAGCTGCGGAGCGTGCTCGAGGCCGACATGACGCTCGGGCGGATCGAGCAGGCGCGGCGCTCGTCGGCGGCGCTGGCCCGGGACGTCAAGGCGGCGCGGTCCGTGGACGAGATCCCGGCCCGGCTGGAAGACGCGCGGGTCCTGCGGATCACGGAGCTCGACGGCCGGAAGGTCGAATACCGGCTCGCGGGCGGCACCCTCACGCGCCGGGCGACGGCGCCGGGCAAGCCCGCGGAGCTCCGCGCGCTGGCCCGGGAGGTGCGGGAGGTCCGGATGGCGCGGATGACGGCGAAGGGCGGCCGGGTGATGTGGGTGGGGTGGAACCTCTTCTTTGTCCGGGACCCCGGGAGGGCGCATGCGGCGGCGGCCGCGCTTCCCCGGTAGGCCGACCTGCCGCGGCTCCGAATCCGGGTCCGCGACCGTGCTCGTCCTGATGGGGCTCATGCTCGCGACCCTGGTCACGCTCACGTGGTGGCGGTCGTACCAGCAGGTCCGCGCAGCCCTGCACTACGAGCGCGCGCTCGTCGCCGAGTACGCGGCTGAGGGGGGCCTGACCCTGGCCGTGGGCGCGGCCGAGGGAGGGGCGGCGACCGTCGTCATGTCCGGCCGGATCGGGGACGGCGTGTACGAGGCGCGCCTCTCGACCGCGGGCAGCCGGAAGACCGTGGTGGCTCGCGGCTACTGGTCGCCGGGCAGCGGCCGGCCCGCGGCGGCCCTGGTGGCGCGGCTCTTCCGGGGGGGCGGGTTCAAGACCCGGCTGACGGTGTCGGGGCGGGTGGCCGCGGGCCGGTTCGTGACCGACTCCGTCAAGCGGATTCCTTGACACTGTAGAATGGCGGGCATGGTGAACCGGCGGCGGCGAAAGACCGAGGTCTCCCGGCGCGATTTCCTGGCCTCGGCCGCCGTCGCAGGCGCCTCGCTGCTGATACCCCGCGTGGTTCGCGCGGCCACCGCGGAGCCGGCCCCTGCGGCGGGTCGCGGGGGTGATCTGAAGGTGGGCATCATCGGCGGGGGAAGCCAGGGCCGTACCCTCCTCATAGCGGCGGTCAAGATCCCGGGGGTCAAGTTCGCGGCCGTCACGGACATCTGGCCCTACCATCAACGCTACGCGGCGAACATCCTCAAGGAATACGGCCACAAGGCGAACGCGTACGAGGACTACCGCGAGATGCTGGCGAAGGAGTCGCTGGACGCGGTCCTGATCGCGACTCCCGACTGGGTGCACGCGGAGCAGACGATCGCGGCGCTGAAGGCGGGCGTCCACGTCTACTGCGAGAAGGAGATGGCGACGACCGTCGAGGACGCCCGGGCCATGGTCCGCGCCGCGCAGGAGACGGGCAAGCTCCTCCAGATCGGGCACCAGCGCCGGAGCAATCCCCGCTACCGGCACGCTGATTCCCTCATTCATGGGGAGGGAGTACTGGGCCGGATCACGCACGTCTTCGGCCAGTGGAACCGGCCCAAGCCGCTCGAGCAGGGCTGGCCCAAGGGCTCCGAGCTCGACGCCGCCGCGCTCGCGCGCTGGGGGTACGGGTCGATGGAACACCTCCGGAACTGGCGCTGGTACCGGAAATACGCGAGCGGGCCGATCGGCGATCTCGGGTCGCACCAGCTCGACGTCTTCAACTGGTTCCTGCGCACCCCCCCGGCCACGATCCTGGCGGCGGGCGGGAGCGACGCCCAGCCCGAGCACGAGTGGGGCGATTACGTGATGGGGATCTACGAGTGGCGGGCGGCGGCGGGGGCCGTCCGCGGCTACTACCAGGTCCTGAGCTCGACCAGCCACGGCGGCTACCACGAGATCTTCATGGGCGAGGGCGGGTCGCTCGAGATCTCGGAGGACCCCAAGGTCGGGTTCTTCTACCGCGAGCCGCAGGCCCAGCGCCGGCAGTGGGAGGACGAGGCCTCGCGCGTGTCCAAGATGGGCCGCGACGCGATCGAGCTCAAGGTCGGCGAGACCCGGAAGGAGGCGGCGCGGAGCCGGCGCGCGATCGAGGCGGAGGCGGACCTCCGGAAGCCCCTGCACCAGCCGCACCTCGAGAACTTCTTCGGCGCGATCCGGGGCGGGCCCAAGCTCAACTGCCCGGCGGCGGAGGCCTTCGTCACGGCGGTGACGGCGCTCAAGACGAACGACGCGGCCGCGTCGGCCAAGCCCTTGGAGTTGCCGGCCGCGGAGTTCGTGCCGTGACCGCTCTCGGTGCCTTCCTCGCCCCGGCCATGGTCTGGGCCGCGGTCACCAACACGACCACGGGCGCGGCGGTGCAGCGCGGAGTTTCGGCGTCCGCCGAGACTCCGAGGTCATCCGTTGCGGATGACCGGGTGCCGCTGGATCTCAAGCTCCCGAAGCCCGTGTTCATCGGGACGCCCAAGAACATTCCGGCCGGGACGACGGTGGAGAAGACGACGGGCAAGCTCCGGCCGCCGTTCCGGGTCCCGGCGGGTTGCGTCAACCTCACGCTCGGCCGGGCCGTGGACGCGGCAGGCTCGGACCCGCTCGTGGGCGAAGCCAAGCTCGTCACGGACGGCGACAAGGAGGCCACGGACGGCTCCTACGTCGAGTACGGCCGCGGGTTGAAATCCATCACGATCGACCTCGGGGGCCCCTGCGAGCTCGCCGCGATCGTGGTCTGGCACTACCACGGCGACCCCCGCGTCTACCACGACGTCATCGTCCAGGCGGCCGACGACGCCGACTTCATCACGAACGCCAGGGCGCTGTTCAACAACGACGCGGACAACACGGCCGGGCTCGGGGTCGGCAAGGACCGCGAGTACTTCGAGACCTACGAAGGCAGGCTCATCGACGCCAAGCGCGTCAAGGCGCGCTACGTCAGGTTTTGGAGCAGCGGCTCGACGGCCGACGAGATGAACCGGTACACGGAGGTGGAGGTGTACGGGCGGCGGGGGAATTGACATCTGGGAGGGGTGTGAGCTAGGCTAACGGTGCTGTGATCTGGAGACGTAGCCTCACTGGACTCGCAGTCCTACCCGTTTTCCTCCTTGCCGCTTCTGTCCTTGCCGACCCCCAATCCGGCACTCCGGGCAACTCGGGTGATCACAATCCTCACGGCAGTCCTCCCGGCCAGGGCGGTGCCGTCCCCGGCAACTCGGGCGACGGCAATCCACACGGCACTCCGCCCGGCCAGCGGATCCCTCCTTCCACAGCCGCAGGAGCAGGAGTTACCGCTCCTGGCTCCGTTCCGCCGCTGTTGCCCGGGGCAGGTAGTGTCGGCATTGCGGGAAGGTTCCCGGTTTCGCCGCATTGCGTGGAATGCCAACCCGAGCTGGCTCGCTGGGTGGATGTGGCCCGCGTGCTCCGGGGCTGGGAGCGGACCTGGCGCGAGATGGCTGACGCATTCGACCGGGTGGCGGTGGATGTGGTCGCGCGGGAGACGGGCGCAAACGGTACGCGCACGTGGAGATGCGCATACGTGAAGGACGGGGACCGGCGGGGCGGACGGGAAGAGGCCTGGGACCTGGGGCAGTACGAGTGGCGGGTGGTTCCTCCCGCGCACTGGGTGCGGTGGGGATACGGCGCGTGGAAGGCGGGGACGATGGGGACGGTTCGGGATCCGGAGGCGGGAGGCCCCACGGCGCTGGACCGGATTCTGACAATCCCCGGAAGGTGAACGATGCTCTGAATGCGAAACATGCGATCGATTCGGAAGGCAACGCGCGTCCTTCCGATGTGGGCAACGCAGTCCACGTGAGTGTAGAGCCCGGGACAGTGAGTCGGGAGTTCATCCTGGATGGGGGGCTATGCGCGGGGAAGTACATAATGGCCCAGGTGTCCGGAGTGTTCCTGAAGAAGGTCGGTGCCCACAACCCGGGGGATTCCGTTCCCAACCACTATGTCGTGGTTACGGGAGTGGGCAGCAATGAGGATACAAACCGATGCGACTACCGGATCACAGATCCCGGGTTCAACGAGGCATTCCTTGGTGGAGGATCCGAGATCAGCTATACCGTGAAGACAATCTGGAGGATCTCGACGCAATGAAGACGCATGTAAGAATGAGCCCGGGGGTGGTCTGCCTGTTGCTGGCTTGGCTGATGAGCATACCGACCGCTTCGCTCTGCGCTTTGTCCAACCCAGTTCCTTTCGGCGAGGCAAACAGTCGGCTCCCGTGTCTGGTCATCAGCGTATATGCCCCTCCGGCGTTGCTCGTAGTCGTGGATGAACAGGGGCGTAGGACTGGCGTCGATCTGACTAAGCCGGTGGACCGATACGGGCAGGGCACGGAGATGGCGGACATTCCGGCAAGTATGGTGGATCCGTTAAACACCAGTGATGATGTGACTCTACAGCCCGCACCGACAACGGACTGGGAAGTCGGCGTCTACACGATTGCGGCTGTTACCTGCGGAGTCGAGTTGCATGGTCTGACGACGGCCGTTGCCCGAGTGCGCTGCCGGGGCTACGGACCGGAGAATCCGGGTCAAGTGTGGAAGGACACGGAAAACCGGTATATAGGGATCATTGTCTCTCCGGGAGTTGTGACGAAGCTCGAGGTGACGTTCGATCCGGAGGCCCTCACGGTGGTGGTAGCGCGGGGTATCGTGCCCGGGGACTTGGGGCATCACGTTGGGACGGCTTGCCAGCTGGGGCTGGTGAGCCCCGATGGTGTTTGCCGCAGTCTGACTGCCAAGGCCAACGCCGCAGCGGGCGCAGCGCTGCGCGGGAACCAGAATGCAGCACGCGGGTCGTGGCAGGCTTTCATCAACGAGCTGGCGGCGCAGGGCGACAAGCACATCAAGGAACCGGCACTCACGATCCTGCGTGAGGAGGCGGTGGCCTTGCTGAATTCCCCGCCGGCGATACCACAGGTGAGGAGAGCGAATACGGCGAAGTAGCACAGGCAGGACGGCGGCGAGGCGGCATCGTCTAGAATCGTGCTGGTGAGCCGCCTTCTAGCCGTCCTCGCGCTCGCGCTGGCGTTCCGCCTGCCCCTTCTCGACCTGCGCCCCATGCACGCCGACGAGGCGATCGAGGCGCACCGGGCGGTCCTGGTCCTCGAAACCCGTCGTTCCGCCTACGACCCCGCCGCCTTCCATGGCCCCGTCCTCTCGCTCCTGACCGCCCCCGTGCTCGGGGTCGCGGGCGTCAAGTCGCTTGCCGGTTGCGACGAATGGATGTTCCGTATCGTTCCCGCGGTCGCGGGGGCCCTGGTGGCGCTGACGCCGTTCCTGTTCGCGGACGGGATCGGGGTGGGCGCCGCGGCGGCGGCCGGGGTCGCGCTCGCGGTCTCGCCCGCGTTCGTGTACTGGAGCCGGGACGCCATCCCCGAGATCCTGCTCGTCCTCTTCTTCGTGATCGCGCTCGCCTGCGCCCGGCGGGGAGCGGGGCGGCGCGCGTGCGCGTGGGACTGGGGGGCGGGCCTCTTCGCCGGAGTGGCCATCGCGACGAAAGAGACCGCGTGGCTCATGTTGGGTGCTGCCGGCGCCGCGGTTGCCGGCCATCGGGCGATCCGGCGCGAGGTCGCCAAAGGTGCGATGCGGTGCGTAGGACCTGCGGTCGTCACGCTCGGCGCGGCGGCGCTCCTGCTCGGCGGCCCGGGGGCGCTGACCGCCCCGTTCCGGGCCTGGGCCGGTCTCGGGCTTTCGGGCGGGGAGCATGCGCATCCGTGGTGGTACTTTGGTCTCCTCGTGTGGAGCCGGCCGCTGGCGGGGGAACCGGTCTGGTCCGAGGCCGCGATCCTGGTGCTGGCAGGCCTGGGGGCGTGGCGGGGTCGCGCGCGGCCCCTCGTCGGGTTCCTGACGACGTGGACCCTGGCGGTTCTTTTCGCCTATTCCGTGATTTCCTACAAGACGCCTTGGTGCCTGCTCGGGTTCTGGTGGGGAGGGTGCATGCTGGCCGGGGTCGGGGCGGCGGAGGAATGGCGCGCGCTCGGGAGGCGGGGCCGGCGCCGGACGGTCTGGGTCGCCGTTCTCGCCGTCGCAGCCATCCATCTCGGGTGGCAGGCCTGGCGGGCGGCGTTCGTCTGGCCAGCCGACCGGCGGAATCCGTACGCGTACGCGCAATCGGTCGAGGACGTGGTCCGGCTCGGCGACCAGATCGAGCGGCTGGCCCGGGTCCACGCGGACCGGGAACGCATGCTCGTGGCCGTAGTTGCCCCGGACCCGTGGCCCCTGCCCTGGTACCTGCGGCGGCTGTCCCGGGTTGGATACTGGACGGTGGCGGACGCGGATGCCCGCAGGGCGATCCGGCTCGCGCCGGTCGTAGTCGCGACCCCGGGACTCGTCCGGCCGCCGGGCGACCGTGTCGTCCAGCACTACGGGACTAGGGCCGGCGTCATCCTCGAGCTCAGTGTCGAGAGGAAGCTATGGGAGAGGGCTGTACGCTGACCGGCGCGGTCCGGGTCGCGCACCGGGCCATGGGGTGCGAGTTCGGGATCACGATTCCCGGCGAGTCGGACCGGTCCGCGCGGCAGGCGGCGGACGCCGCGTTCGCGCTCCTGGACTCGATCGAGGCCGAGCTGTCGCCGCGGATTCCGACGAGCGACGTCTCCCGGATCAACGCGCTCGCGCCGGGCCGGTGGACCCGGATTGGGCCCGAGACGACCCGGTGCCTGGCCGCCGCTAGGGGCGCGTGCCGGCGCACGGGCGGCGCGTTCGACGTCACGCTGGGCCGGCGAAAGCATCTCGTCCTGGACGCCGCGCGTCATCGGGCCAGGATCACGCGAGCCGGCGTAGCCGTGGATCCGGGCGGGATCGGGAAGGGATACGCGCTCGACCGGATGGCGCAGGTTCTGCGGGAGTGGGGGATCGGCTCCGCGTTCCTGCACTCGGGGGGAAGCACGGCGTTGGCGATCGGTGAATTGCCGGGCCGATGGCGCGTTGCCCTCGCGCATCCGGCCCGTCCGGCGGCGACGCTGGGGACGGCCGTGCTCCGGGCCGGGGCGTTCGCGGGTTCGGGAACCGCCGGGCAGGGGCCGCACATCGTGGACCCGCGGTCGGGCCGGCCCGCCCGGCGCGCGGCGGCATGGGCCTGGGCGCCGACGGCGGCCCTCGCGGATGCGCTGTCGACTGCGTTTATGATCCTCCCGGCGAACGCGATCCGGTCGGTCTGCACGAAGGGCCGGGCGGTTGGTATCATCGCCGCGGGTGGTTCCGGGACGGTCCGGCTGACGCGATGGGGCGCCGGTCCCGGAATCGCCTTCGACCGGACGGGAAGGGGAGGGCGTCGATGATGAAACGCGCGGTGCTCGCGGTGGCCGGATTTTTCCTGTGCGGTGGCGCCGTTGCGGCGCTGGAGCCGGTTTCCGCCGAAACGGTGGCGAAGATTCAGGCGGCAGTGCCTGCCGAGGCGACCGCGAAACCGGCCCGCCCCCACCGGATCCTCGTGTTCACCTTGACGCGCGGATTCCGCCATAACGCGATTGCCGCCGGCGCGAAGGCGTTCGAGCTCCTGGGCGGAGCCACGAAGGCGTTCAACGTGACCGTTTCCGACGACATCGGGATGTTCGCTCCCGACAAGATCAGGGCGTTCGACGCCGTCGTGCTCATGAACACGACGGGGGAGCTGTTCCTGCCGGCCGACTTCGGGACGCTGGGCAAGAAGGCCCAGGACAAGGCGAAGGCGCGCGACGCCGAGCTCAAGAAGAGCCTGCTCGAGTTCGTCCGCAAGGGCAACGGGCTGATCGGCGTCCATGCCGCGACCGACTGCTGGTACGACTGGCCCGAGTTCGGCGCCATGATCGGTGGGTGGTTCAACGGCCATCCGTGGAACGAGACCGTGGGGGTGAAGCTCGAGGACCCCGCCCATCCGCTCGTGGCCGCGTTCGGGGGCAACGGGTTCGAGGTCGAGGACGAGATCTACACGTTCCGCGCCCCATGGTCGCGCCGCCACGTGCGCGTGCTCCTGACCCTGGACCGGGCCAAGACTCCGCGCAAGGGCAACCGGCTCGACGACGACTACGCGCTCGCGTGGGTGCGCGCCGAGGAGCAGGGCCGGGTCTTCTACTGCGGGTTCGGGCACGAGGTCGCGATCTTCGAGAATCCCGCGATGCTCAAGTTCCTGCTCGACGGCACCCAGTGGGTGCTCGGCGACCTGGCCGCGGACGCGTCCCCGAGCTCGACCCTGGTGGACGATTCCGTAGATCCCTACACGGGCGAGTACGAAGGGACCTATACCCGAAGCACTGGTGGAGCCGTCAAGGCCACCGGGGTGGTCTGGCCGGTCGCGGACCGGAAGTTCAAGGTGACGCTCCTGTCGGGGCCGGTCGCGGTCGAGGCGGCGGGCGAGTTCGACGGAACCGGGATTCCCCTCGCGAAGGCGAGCTCCGAGGACTACGTGACGGCGTGGGAGGTCGCGGGACCGTTCACGAAGGCCAAGATCCCGGCCGACGAGCTCCTGGACGTCGTATTCCCGCCCGAGGATCCGGCCGCCTCCGGGGTCGCCTGGAAGCCCGCGGCCGCGGAGGGGAATCCGCCCGTGGTCGATCTTTCCAGGGCCGTCGGCGGCGGGAACCGGGTCGCGTACCTGCGCGCCGGCGTGGAGTCGTCCGTGGACCAGGAGGCGACCCTCGAGATCGGGAGCGACGACGGGGTGAAGGCCTGGGTCAACGGGAAACTCGTCCACACGAACAACGCCATGCGCGGGCTCGACCCGGGGGCGGATACCGTCACGGTGAAGCTGGTCAAGGGCGCGAACACAGTGCTCCTTAAGGTGAGCCAGGGCGGCGGCGACTGGGCCGCGTGCGCGGCCGTCGTTCCGAAGACGTCACCCCTCCTGCGAGGGGTGCGGGGCGTCGCGGCGGGCGAGGTGCGCTGGACGGGCCGCATCGCGAAGGGCCGGCTCGAGCTGGCCGCCGCGCCCGGGGTCTGGGTCCTGCGCCGGGCCGTCCGCCGGTCCCCGACCGAGGGCGCGCCGGCTCCGGCGGGCGCCGTCGTGCTCCTGCCGTACGGAACGGCGCTTCCGACGATGGAGGCGTGGGACAACCGGAACTGGAAGGTGCTGCCCGACGGGAGCGTGCTCGTGAACGACGGCGACGCGAGGACGAAGCGGCGGTTCGGGGACTTCGCCCTGCACGTCGAGTTCCGGGTCCCGGTCATCCCCGACGGAGCCGGCCAGGACCGCGGGAACAGCGGCGTCTACGTCGAGGACCGGTACGAGATCCAGGTGCTGGACTCCTTCGGCCTGCCCCCCGCGCCGAACGAGTGCGGGGCGGTCTACAACACGTTCGCCCCCCGGGTCAACGCCTCCCTGCCGCCGGGGCAGTGGCAGACGTACGACATCGTCTTCCGGGCGCCGCGGCTCAACCCGGACGGGTCGGTGAAGGAGCCGGCGAAGTTCCTCAAGGTGGAGTGGAACGGCGTGCTCGTGCACGAGAAGGCGGCCGTCCTGAAGTCCACGGGCGGGGCGGCCGACGACGTCGTGCCGGCCGGGCCGATCCGGCTCCAGGACCACGGCCACCCCGTCCGCTACCGGAACATCTGGGTCGTGGAAGGGGAACAGAAGCCGTGAGGCGTTCGCGAATCACCCGCCGGCAATTCGTCACCGAGACGGCCCGGGTCGCCGCCGGGGTAGCGCTTTTCTCGATCGTGCCCGCGCACGTGGTCGCGGGCTTAAGGCGCGGCCGGAAGCCCCCGAGCGAGACGATCACGCGGGCCGTAATCGGGACCGGCGGGATGGGGATGGGCCACATCGAGCCCAACCGCGCCGGCGAGACGCCCTCCACGCTCGCCGTCTGCGACGTGGACGCCGACCACCTCGCCCAGGGGCTCAAGAAGGCGGGGAAGGGGTGCGAAGCGTACCACGACTTCCGCCGCGTCCTCGAGCGCAAGGACATCGACACGGTCCACGTGGTCACGCCGCCGCACTGGCACGCGCTGATGTCGATCGCGGCGATGCAGGCGGGCAAGGACGTGCTCTGCGAGAAACCGGTCACCAGGTTCCACCGCGAGGGGCTCGTGATCATCGAGACCGTGAAGCGCTACGGCCGGATCTTCCAGGTCAACAGCTACGGCCGGGCGGGGTACGAGAAGCTCCGGAGGGTCGTGACGAGCGGGCTGTTGGGCACGCCGCTCACGGTCCGGCTCAACCCGCACACGGGGACGAACTGGAAGGTCCACGAGTGGAGCGGCCGGACGGACCTCGTGCCCGAGGCGGTTCCGAAGGTGCTCGACTACGACTTCTGGCTCGGCCCGGCCCCGGTCAAGCCGTACCACCCGCACCGCGTACACATGAGCTTCCGCGGGTACTGGGACTACGACGGCGGCGGGCTCGCGGACATGGGCATGCACTGGATGGACCCGATCGTGTACGGGCTCGGCAAGGACCTCGAGGGGCCGACGCTCGTCGAGGCCACGGGCCCGTGGCCCCCGCATCCGGACGCGGCCGGGCTCTGGGGGTCGGTCACGTTCACGTGGGCCGACGGGACCAGGCTCCTGATCGAGAGCGACGAGTGGGGGCCCAGGGTGGACAAGAAGGCGCCGTTCATGGAGGGGCCCAAGGGGAAGGCCCTCGAGCGCGAGGGAACGATGAGCGACCCGCCCGGGCTATTCGCCCAGGCCGCGAACGTGCCGGTCCCGGTCCGGGACCGGAGCTTCGAGGACGCGGTCAAGACCCGGGACAACACGCACACGTCGAAGCCGAACGCGGTGGAGGCGCACCGGACGGCGACCCTCATCCACCTCGCGAACATCGCGATCCGGACCGGCCGGCCGGTCAAGTGGGACCCCGTGCGCGAGCGGTGCATCGGCGACGAGGCCCAGAACACGTTGCTCGATGAGCCGATGAGAAAACCATGGCATCTGTAGCCCGCGCGATCCTCCTGGTCTTCGTCGCCGCGGTCGCGCGCGCGGGGATGGTCGACGACCTGGTGGCGGGACTGCCGGCGGCGGCCACGGTGTCGCGCGATTCGGTCATGCCGGAACTGGTCCGGATGGGACCCGGCGTCGTGGCCGCCTTGGCCGCGCGGCTCGTCGAGCCGGGCAGGGGCGACGACAACGCCGCCCGCTGGGGGTTGCACGGGCTCGCGTTCTACGTCTCCCGTCCGGCCTCGGGGTCCGAAAGGGAATGGTATTGCCAAGCCATCGAGGCCGAGCTCGCGAAGCGGACGTGGAGCGACTTCAACCGCCAGTTCCTGGAGGAACAGCTCCGCTGGGTGCGGGGGATTGAGCCCGCGGCCAAGATGAAGCCGCCGGCCGACGCCGAGATACGCAAGCTCGAGAAGGTGGCCGTTTCCGCGACCGGGTTCGACCGGTGGGAGTGGACGGACGAGCTCCTGGCGGCGGGGCGGCGGCTGGCCGGGACGAACCGCGCGGGCGCGGCCGCGCTCTTCCGGCGTCTCCTGATCGGGCGTCCGGGCGAGCCGCACGTGCGGTGCGCCGCGCTCGAGGGGCTCTCCGACGCGGTCGGGGCGAAGGCTTGCCCGGATCTCCTGGTCGCGCTCACGAGCGAGGAGCCGGACGTCGCGGACTGCGCGGGCCGGGTTGCCCGCGAAGCGGCGGGGCCGGGGATCACGGGCTGGTGGGCGGCCCGGATCGCGGACCGCCAGGACGCCGCGCCGGCGCGGGCCGCGATCCTGGGCGTCCTGGCCGCGCGCGGCGACGCCGCGGCCCTGCCGTCCGTCCGCCGGTCGCTGCGCGACCCCGATCCGGAAGTGCGCCGGGCGGCCCTGCGGGCGGACGCCGCGCTCGCGGGCGCCGGAGCGGTTCCCGACCTCGCGGCGGCCCTCGCAGGCCCGGACGCGGCCGAGGCCAGGGACTGCCTGCTCGATCTCCCCGCCGATGCCGCGGGGGCCATCGAGCGCGCCGTCCCGTCCGCCGCGCCGCGCGTCCGGGCCGGGCTGGTCGCGGTCCTGGGCGCCCGCGGGGCGCCCTCGTCGCTCCCCGTCGCGCTCGCGGCCATTGCGGACCCCGATCCCGCCGTCCGCCGTTCCGCGCTCGGCGCCGTCGGCGTGCTCGGCGGCCCGGGCCACCTCGCCCTCATCGTGGGGACGCTGGCCGGCGATCCGGACGTGCGCGAAGCCGCCGCGGACGCCTTCGCCCTGATCGTGAAGCGGATGAAGGACTCCGCGCCGGCGGCCGCCGCCGTCCTCGCGACGCTTCCGGGAACGCACGACGGCGCCCGGGCGGCGCTCCTCGGGCTCCTGGCGAAGCCGGGCGGGGAGGCCGCGCTCGCGGCCGTGCGCGAGGGGCTTGCGGATGCGGATCGCGACATCCGGGAAGCCGCGGTGCGCGCGCTCGGCGAGTGGCCGGACGCGTCCCCGCTCGAGGATCTCGGGACGCTGTCCTGCAAGGCGCCGGAGCCCGTGTTCCGCGTGCTCGCCCTCCGCGGGTTCGTGCGCGTCGCCGGGAAGGCGGACGAGGGCGACGCGGTCCTGGTCGGCCGCCTGCGCGACGCGTACGGGATCGCGGAGCGGCCCGAGGACCGCACCCTCGTGCTCGGCGCGCTGGGCAAGGTCGCCCATCCCGCCGCGCTCGAGCTGGCGATGAAGGCCATGGACGAGCCGGCGGTGCGCGAGGAGGCCGCCGCGGCCGCGGGCCGGATCGCGGGCGAGCTCGTGCTGACCCGGCGCGAGCAGGCGCGGGCCGCGCTCGACCGCGTGCTCAAGGTCACGACGTCGGACGACGTGAAGGAGGCGGCGGGCCACTCGCTCAAGGCCATCGAGGCGTGCGAGGACTACGTGACCGCCTGGGAGGTCGCGGGGCCGTTCACGCGCGAGGGGCTCGACGACCACAAACTGCTGGATACCGTCTTCGATCCGGAAACGAAGGGCGCGAATGTCACTTGGCGGCTCCTGCCCCGGAACGAGGAGCAGGACGACCCCTACATCCTCGACCTCATGAACGCGGTCGGGGGCGAGCACCGGGCCGGGTATCTCCGGACGCGCGTGTTCGTGGCCAAGTCGACGAAGGCGAAGCTCGAACTCGGGTCCGACGACGCCGTCAAGGTCTGGATCGGCGGGAAGGTGGTCCACTCCAACGACGCGTGGCGGGGGACCAAGTGCGGTGACGACAAGGTGGACGTCGCGCTGGCCGCGGGCTGGAACCCGGTGATGGTCAAGGTCGTGAACGGCGAGGGCGACTGGTCCGCGTGCGTCCGGTTCCGGACCCGGGACGGCGACCCGGTCAAGGACCTGCGGGCGGAGGCCGGGGAGGCCGAATGAGCCTGCGTACCCGGTGGCTCCACGCCCGGGTGGACGACTGGGCGGCGAAGGGCCTGATCACGGGGGCCCAGGCGGAGGCGATCCGCGCGGACCTGGCGCGGGAGGCGGACGCCTCCCGCGCGGCCCCGTTCACGATCCTGGCCTCGCTCGGCGGGCTCTGCGTCGCCCTCGGGATCATCCTCGTGATCGCGTACAACTGGGAGAAGTTCCACCGCGGCTGGAAACTCGGGGGATTCCTGGTCCTGGTCGCCGCGACCGCCGAGGCATACGCACGGATTGCCGCCGCCAGGGCCACGGTGGCGAAAGCCGCCGTGGCCCTGCTGTGGCTCATGCTCCCGTTGGCGGGTATCGGGCTCTGGGCCCAGGTCTACCAGCTCTCGGGCGACGGATTCCGGCCGCTCCTCGTCTGGCTGATCTTGAGTCTTCCGCTGGTCTGGTTCTCGCGGGATTCCGCGGTTGCGGTCGTCCACGCCATCGGCCTCGTCTTCGCGATCTTCGTCGGCACCTTCGATTCGGACGCCGCGGTAGGGCTGGTCAAGCACGGCGGGATCATCACCCCGGGCGGGCTCCTGGGCATCTTCGGCCCCTCGCTGGCCGGGCTGGTCCTGCTCTGGGCCTACGCCGCCGCCGTTGGCCGGTGGCAGCTCGGCTCCCGGGCCCGCCTCTGGCTCCTGGTCGCCGGGCTCGTCTGGGCTTGGTCGCTGGCCGTGGGCGATACGCCGTTCGAGTTGCACGACACCCCGGCGCAGTTCGCGATCTGCGCCTCCCTCGTGGCCGCGTACTGGGGCCTGCGGGGCCTCGCCGGCGGTTCCGAAGGATCCGCGGAGCTGGGTGTTCTCGGGGTTGCCGTCGCCTTCTACGCGATGACGTTCTTCTGGCACGCGCACCCGGGTTCCCGCGGGTTGCTGGAGACCGTGCCCCTCGGGTACGCCAAGCTCCTCGTCGCCGCCGGCTGCCTGCTCGGGGTCCGGGCCCGGGGGTCGGCTGACGAGACGCCGGCGCTTCGCTGGGTCCTGCGCGGGCTCGTTCTCCTCCCCGTCGTGCTCGCGGTCCTCCTCGTCGCCCGGGAGTGGTACCGGCCGGTCGCGGTCGGCGCCAACCTCGGGCTCGTCGCGCTCTGCGGCTGGCTCATGGCCGACGGCGTCCGCCGCGGCGTCTCCACCCGGATCAACCTCGGGACGACGCTCCTCGGGATCCTGATCATGACCCGGTTCCTGGACTACTTCGGCACGATGCTCCAGAGCGGGGTCGCGTTCATCGCGGCCGGGGTCATGTTCATCGGCCTCGCCTGGGCGCTCAACCGGGGACGGCGCGAGCTCATCTCCCGGGCGGGGGTGAAACCGTGAAGTGGGTGCGGTGGACGCTCCTCGCCCAGGCCGTCTTCTTCGCGGGCTGGGCCGCCCGGGAGGAGTGGAGGCGGAACGCGGCCCCGGTGATCCGGATCGAGACCGCGCCCGTGGACCCGCGCGACCTCTGGTCCGGCCAGTACCTCCAGCTCCGGTACCCGATCGCGGGCGTGGACGGCCTCCCGGGATTCCCGCCGGCCCCGAAGACCTGGCCCATCGAGGTGGCCGTCCGGCTCGTGCCGCGGCCCGTGCGGGTCGCCGGCGTGCCCGTGACCGTCTGGCGCGCCGTCGAGGTCCGGGTCCCGCCCGGCGAGATTCCGGCGCGCCAGGATCCCGCGCAGGGCGTGTGGGTGGTCGGGAGCTGGAGCGGGCGTGGCCGCGGCGTCGTCTACGGCATCGAGCGGTTCTACTTCAGCGAGAAGCGCAAGGAGGGTTTCTCGACCCGCCGGTCGGGGACCCTGCACGTCGAGTGCGCCGTCGGCCGCGACGGCAAGCTCTCGATCCGGCGACTGGCGGAGTAACGGCCCGGCTCGTGCCGTTCCCGCATCTCCCGTAGGTGACTACATTGGTGGTACAATCACGGCATATGAAGACGGCAACCGTGAGAGAGTTCAAGACCAACGCCAGCAGGTTCCTGGGCGGGAGGGAAGATGTCGTCGTGACTAGGCGGGGGCGGCCCGTGGCGGTCGTGACGCCGGTGCCCGCGGGATCCATGCGGTCGCTCCTGCTCGGGATCAGGGGCATCCTGAAATCCGCCGGGGTGACGAAGCGGGACGCCCTCCAGGCTCTTCAGGAGGCCCGCCTGGAGGTCTACGGTTCGCGTCGTTCTTGACGCGAGTCTGCTGGTTTCGGCCGTGTTCGGAGGCGTGCCCGCGCGGGCGGTGGAGCGTGCCGCGCGCGAGGAGATATGGGTTTCCCGCGACGTCAGGAGGGAATGGACGGCCCTGGCCGCAAAGCTGGCGGGGAAGCTGACCGGCGACCAGCTTGCGGCCTTCAAGGTGCGGCTCGTGGCCGTCCTGGCCGGGGCCAAAGAGGCCGAGATCCGGCGGCACCTTCGGATCTGCCGCGATCCAACCGATGATGCCTATCTCTCCCTCGCGCTTGCGGCTCAAGCCGACGTGCTGTTGACGGGCGACCGCGACCTGCTTTCGATTCGAACGGAATCCCTGCGTGCCGCCGGGCTCGGCCGGCTCGCGATCCTCCCGCCGCGTGCCTATCTGGCCCGGTTCGGGTAGCCGAGAGGCAGGCGGCGGAGCCCCGGTCAGGCCAGCCGTCGGTACACGTCCTTCCGGCGGTCGAGGTAGTACCCCTTGCGCCCCCGCGCCCGGGCCTCCATGCCCTTGAGCAGGGCCGTCATCGCCTTCTTGTCCGTCAGGACTCCGGCCGTTTCTTCCGTTCCATCGGGGTCCGAGACGTGGACGAGGAGCCCCTTGGCCAACGTTGCCGAGAGCGTGCTGTCCCGGTCCAGCGCGACGCGCTTCGCCGCCTTGAGCAGCGCCGGATCGAGGACAACCGTGACCTTGCCCCTCATCGATCAGCTCCCTTCTACCCATGCTACCCAAACAGCCGTGAAGCTTGCCTCCCTCCGCTCGTACTCCATGTCGAGTGCGCCGTCGGCCGCGACGGCAAGCTCTCGATCCGGAGGCTCGCGGACCGGCCGGTCATGAGACAACAGTTGTAATGGTCTACGAGCGCGCTTGGGCGGGGAGGACCGCGAATCCCTCCTCGCGAGCCGCCGTCGCCAGCCTCCCGTCCAGGGTTACGAATTCGCGGCCCCGGGGACGCTCGGCCGACCAGATCAGCGCCGCGGCCAGTTGAAGGGCGTCCGCCGAGATGATGGGGTGGACGGCGAGGAGACGGAGGGCGCGGTCGCGGACGATCCTGCCCGCCTCGACGAGCACAAGATGATCCGACATGCGCTCCAGATGATCGAGGGCGGCCGTGGCGGCATCCGGGGATATCCTCCCGGACCGCCGCTCGCGGTGGAGGGCGGAGGCGCACTCGATCGGGGTGGCCCACCAGGTGACGACCTCCCGGTCGGCGGTCAGCAACCGCTCGCACAGCGGCGTGGCAGCCTGCCTGATCAGGCAGGGCACCAGCGCCGAGCTGTCCCAGTATCTCAACGCCCCCGCTCGCGCTCTTCGAGCAGGGCCTTGAGGACCGCCCCCCGGGGATCCACCGCCCGCTTCGCCGGGCGGCAGAGCGCCCGCGGGAGGGGCCCCTTCGCCGGCCGGATCAGTCCGGAGCGGATCATCCCCTCCATCTCCGCCGGCGTGGCGCCGGATTCAACCGCGGGGACGATACGGGCCACGGCATGCCCCCGGGCGGTCACGACGACCTCGCCGCCGTGCCTGACTCCCTGCAGGTACCGGCTCAGCCTGGCCTTCAGTTCCGCGACCGCCACGGTCTTCATGTCGTGACCATTATAGTCATGAACGGGTGTCCCCTGCAACGCGCGCGCTCCTTCCCCCGATGCTGGAATACCTCGTGCCGTAGCCTCGGCGGGCGCCCGGATCAGGAGAGCCGTCGGTATCCGCCCTTCCGGTGGTCAAGGTAGTCCACGCACACCTCGCGCTTCTGCGTTGAAACCGCGTAGATGATCCGGAGCTCTCCCACCCGGCAGCGGTAGTAGTCCTTGAGATGTCCCTTGAGGCGCTTGATCTGCGGACCCCGCGTCGGAGATCCGATGACTGCGAGCATCGCCTCGTCGATGCGGCCCTTCTTGTCGGCGGAGAGTTCCCGGTAGGCTTTGACCGCGTGAGGCGAGAAGAGCGCCCTAAATGCCACGCACCTTGGACCAGTCGGTGTAATACCCCTTGCGTTCCCGGGCGCGGGCCTCGATGCCCTCGAGCAGGGCCGTCATCGCCTTCTTGTCCGTCAGGATTCCGACGGTCTCTTCCGTTCCATCGGGGTCCGAGACATAGACGAGGAGCCCCTTGGCCAGCGTTGCCGACAGCGTGCTGTCCCGGTCCAGCGCGACGCGCTTCGCCACCTTGAGCAACGCCGGATCGAGGACGAACGTGGTCTTCACTCCCATGGACCACCTCCCGTCACCCATACAACCGTAAAGCTGGCGTAGCCGGAACCGCCGGAAATAGCGTGTTCCAAGGGCTTTCTGCGCCCCAAGGCCCCGCTACTCAGCCTGTAGAATGTGCTGGACGGCCAGTCATGCCACTAACGAGTTTCGTCCTCTCGCTCCTCCTCGGCGCCGTCCCCGACGCCCGCGCCGGCACCATCACGACGATCGTGGGAACGGGAAGCAAGTCATACTGCGGTGACGGCGGTCCGGCACTGTCTGCGTGCATCAAGTGGCCGGCGTTTCAGAGTGTGGATTCCTTGGGCAACATCTACCTGGCCGATCAGGGGAACAATCGGATCCGGAGGATAGCTTCAGAGGCAGGCGGTTTCACTTCGATACTGACGGTTGCCGGGATCGGCTCCGCCGCGTATTCGGGGGACGGTGGACCGGCTTCGCTGGCTCAGTTGAACGGACCTAGCGAGGTCTTGGTGGACGGCTCCGGGAATCTCCTGATAGCAGACACGTCCAATCATGCCATTCGAATGGTGATGGCCTCGGGGACCACGTTCACGACGATCATGACCGTGGCCGGCGGAAATGGTGCTGGGGCTACAGGGGATGGCGGGCCTGCCATATCAGCACGGTTCAATAACCCGAACGCGGTGGAAGCAGACGCAACGGGGAATATGTACATCGTGGATTTCAACAACAACCGCATAAGGAGGGTGGAGGCATCGGGAACCACCTACACCACGATCATGACAGTGGTGGGAACGGGCGTTGCAGGATCCGGAGGCGATTCGGGCCCGGCCATGTCTGCCCAGCTCAACGGACCGTCCAGCGTTGCGGTCGACAGCACGGGGAATCTGTATGTCACCGAATACTCAGGCAACCGTGTCAGGCGAGTCCAGGCTTCCGGCACGACGTTCACCACGATCACGACGGTGGCGGGCACAGGGGTGCCCGGCTCGGGGGGCGATGGAGGACCGGCTGTCTCCGCCCAGTTGAACGGCCCCGGTGCGATCATCTTCGACAAGTCTGGAAACATATGCTTCATCGATGAGTCCAACCATCGCGTACGCAGGGTCGATGCACACACTGGTGTCATTGGGACGGTTGCTGGGACTGGTGTCCCCGGTTTCGCTGGAGACGGGGGTTCTGCAATCCTGGCACAACTGTGGAGTCCGCGCGGCCTGTCCTGTGGTGCGAACGGCGACCTCTACATCTCGGACTCGAACAACGCCCGTATCCGCAAGGTCAGCTTCGACACCTGCGACCTCGAGTGGACGGCAAGGGCGAGTATGCCTTCGGCGCGATACATGCTGGCCGCAGCAGAGGCGGGGGGCAGGATATGCGCAATCGGAGGGTGGGGCGGGAGTTTCCGCAATACGAATGAAGAATACAATCCAGTGACGAATGTCTGGACTACAAGAGCCCCGAGGCCAACGACGGGACAGGGAATGGCGGTCGTTGGGTTGAACGGATTGGTCTATGCAATGGGTGGGGCAACCCCCGGTGGTGCTAGAGACACGATCGAAAGATACAATCCCGGAACTGATACATGGGTGGGAATGGCTCCGATGCTGATGAAGAGGTCGAACCTTGCCGCCGCTGTGCTGGACGGCGTCATCTATGCGATCGGCGGAGGCGACCCTGACCCGGCGACTGTTGAGGCATACGAGCCGTCAACAAACACATGGACCACGAGGGCGCCACTGCCGACGGCACGAAGTAGTCTGGCTGCCGTTGTTGTGAACGGCGTTATCTACGCGATCGGCGGGACCAACGGCGTCACCAGCTTCGCGACGGTGGAGGCCTACGATCCGGTCACGAATGCATGGACGCCCAGAGCGCCGATGCCGACGGCGCGATACGGCGTGTGTGCCGTTGTTGTGAACGGCGTTGTTTACGCGATTGGCGGGAGCAACGGTGTGACGACCTTTGCGACGGCGGAGGCCTACGATCCAATGACGAACACATGGACAACGAAGGCACCGATGCTGACGCAGCGGTATTGGCCAGGTGCTAGTGCGGTGGACGGTGTGGTCTACGCAATCGGTGGGGATTTCGGGGGCGTTCTCTCGTCTGTAGAAGCGGGCAGGTTCGTGGGCGGGGTTTTGAAGACTGCCGCTTCTGCTACCAGCAATGTGCTGCTGAAGGGCCAGTGGTTCACGGTGACGCTGTCGGTGATGAACATGGGGCAGGCGGCGATCAAGGACCTCTCGCCCGCCATCGCGCCGATCGCGGGGGGGGGACTGGTGGCCCTGCAATCCGGTCCATCACCTCCCGGGCCGATGACGCTGAATCCGGGTGGTTCGGTTAACTTCGTCTGGACCTATTCCGCTTCCGGCGCCGGGCAGGTGACGTTCACGGTGACGGCGATGGGGCTCGTGTGCATCTCGTCCACGGCGGTGGTGGGTTCCCGGGTCTCGGTCCTGATCCATGATCCCGCGCAGCAGCCCACGCTCAGGTACCGGAATCCGGAGCCACTGTACGTGAATGCCGGGGAACAGCAGTTGTGGCGGCTCTCGTTCAGCAATGGCGTAGCCGACACCTTCTTCAACATTACAGTCACCACTCTTCCCAACTCCTTCGACCAGCGGACCTACGCGGGATCGTCGTTCAGCGTGACGCTGACGGGCGGGGGAACGGTGACTCCGAGCTGGGCGACCGCACCGACGGGTCCGTGGACAAATGGCGAGCCGCCGAACGGCACGGGCGTTCCGCTGTACCTGCGCTGGGCGGTTTCCCGCCTTTCCCTGGGCAACACCGGCGAGCTGTCGTACCGCACGCTGACAACTGGGCCGGTGGTCGAAACGCTGCTGGAGTCTTACGCATCGGCGACGATGTCCTGGGATGCGGGTTTGCAGTCGAACGCGGCGTTGAGCTACAGCACAACGGCGACCGGCAAGCGCATCGCCGCGCCCCTCTCGTGGATCAAGGTCTACGACGATCCTGCCGGGAATGATGACATCGGCAGGGCGGTGGCGATCGATGGAAGTGGAAGCATTCTGGCGGCGGGATATGAAGACCGGTCGGATATCGGCCAGGGCGCCAACTGGCTGGTCCGGAAGTACGATGGCTCCGGGAGCCCGATATGGAACCGCTCCTACAACAGCCCGGCGAATTCAGGAGATGTTGCGTACGGTGTGGCTGTTGATGCAGGCGGAAACGTCTATGCGGGTGGCTCCGAGGACCGGCCAGATCTCGGTCAGGCGGGCAACTGGCTGGTGCGGAAGTATGACAGCGCAGGCAGTTTCGTATGGGACAAGTCCTACAACACCTCTGACAGTCGGGGCGAATACGTCAATGCCTTGGCTGTAGACGCTGCTGGGGATGTGATCGCGGTCGGAATAGAGCAGTGGTGGATGGCGAGTGGATATGAGAACTGGCGGTTGACTGCGTATGGCGGCGGGGGTGCTCAACTGTGGACTCAGAGCTTCAATGGGCCGGGAGCGCCCACAGGTTGTGGCTGGGATGAAGCCAAGGACGTCGTGGTTGATCAAGCGGGTAACGTGATTGTGGCGGGCCGCTCGACGCTGGGATGCGGCTCGGGAGGCGTCGGAGTAGTTCGCAAGTACAGTGGTACGGGAAGCTTCATATGGGGTGTCTCTTTCGGCCCGGGGAATCCGGTCTGCTGGGCGAACGGCATCGATACGGATGGCGCTGGCAACGTGATCGTGGTTGGCGGGGATTCCCGGGGGGACATTGGCCAGGGGGATAACTGGCTGATCCGCAGGTACGACAGCGATGGGAATCTCCAATGGGCGCGGTCGTACAACGGGCCTGCTAGTGGCGATGATGTGGCGACAGATGCGGCGGTCCGTTCGTCCGGGAACGTCCTGGTGGTGGGATACGAGACGGTCCCGGGTCAAGGGAAGAACTGGCTCGTGCGAGAGTACGACAGCGCAGGGAATCTGGTCGGTTCCTGGAGTCACGATGGCATCGTCAGCGGTGACGATCACCTGTACGGACTGAAGGTTGTGCCGGGAACCGACGATTTCGCTGTGGTCGGCGACGAGACCGTCCGCGGAGAGCAGGAAGCTTTCGCTGTCGCCCGTTACTCTGCGGCTGTGTTCAGCCCGCCGGCAGTTCCGATGAGCCTGGTGGCTTTCCCACAGGTGTCTGGGATCCAGCTTGGGTGGACTGCGGCGGTGGAGGGGACGCGGCCGGTGTCTGGGTACTTCCTCTACCGATCAACGACGGCGGGGTTCATGCCCACGTTTTCGACCAAGATCGCCGATGTCTTCGGTGCCTCGGCGACCTGGTACGTGGATGCAACGGCGCAGGGGGGCGTGCAGTACTACTACCGCATCCGGGCGGTGGACACGCTCGGCGCGGAGAGCGCGAACAGCAACGAGGCGACCGCGCGGTACGTTGAACCGTGCGATCTGGACTGGGTGACGAAGGCGGCCATGCCGACCCCGCGGATCTTTCCTGCCGTTGCGACAGTGGGCGCCACGATCTACGTGATCGGTGGACTCAACGGCGTCAACGTGTCGACGGTCGAAGCGTACGACCCGGCGACGGACACGTGGGTGACGAGGGCGCCCATGCCGACGGTGCGACGGAGTCTCGCGGCGGTAGAGGTGGGCGGCATCATCTACGCAATGGGGGGTTATAGCCCCTACCTCACAACGGTGGAAGCCTACGATCCGGCGACGAACACGTGGGTGGCCAGAGCGCCCATGTCGACGGCGCGGGAGGGTCTTGCCGCCGCAGTGGTGGGCGGTACGGTGTATGCGATCGGCGGGAACGACGCCGGCTCGGAGTTTGCCGTGGTGGAGGCCTATGATCCGGCGACGAACACGTGGGTGGCGAAAGCCGACATGCCGACGCCGCGGGGGGAGTTGGCTACCGCCGTGGTCAACGGCGTCATCTATGCCATTGGTGGCGCTGACCGGCCGGCTACGACCACCTATTCGACGGTGGAGGCCTACGATCCGGTGACGAACACGTGGGTGACCAGGTCGCCGATGCCGACGGCGCGAGGCGAGCCGGGAGTCACCGTGCTGGGCGGCAGGATCTATGTGGCGGGCGGGCGCGTCGACATGGCTGGGAACGCGGGCATCACAACCGTCGAAGTCTACGACCCGGCGACCGACACCTGGTCGACGATGGCCGACATGACGACCGGACGAGATGGCCTGGGGGCGGCCACAGTGAATGGCAGGATCTACGCGGTCGGCGGAGGATCGATGGGAGTGAATGTGCCCCCGATCGAGCAGGGGACGTTCCAGGGAGGGGTCATCGAGATAGCGGCGACAGTGACGCCAGCGGTGGTGACGCGCGGGCAGTGGTTTGTGGTTGCTCTCAACGTGTGGAACACGGGTTCGTCATGGATCAGGAATGCAACGCCGGAGATGGCAGTGGGCCCGGGGGCGGGGCTCGTGCACCTCGAGGTCGCGCCGCCGGCGGGGCCGGTCGATCTCAACATCCACGATTCGGCGACCTACTGGTGGACCTACTCGGCATCGGGAGCGGGAGTGGTCACGTTCACTCTTTCGGAGACCGGACTCGTTTGCCCCTCGTCGACGGCGGTGGTGAGCTCCCGGGTCGCAGTGACCATCGTGGAACCGGCGAAGCTCGAGGCGTCACTCGGGGCGGGACCGGCGCGCGTGTGCCCGGGGCGGAGTCTGCTGGTGACGCTCACGGTGACGAACACGGGTGCGACGACTGCGTACAACGTGAGCATGGGATCACTGGGTCTGGCGGGGTCGGGAGCGGCGAGCTGGGTGGCGGGGCCGAGCCCGTCGCCGCCTTTCACGCTTACGCCGGGAAGATCCGCGGTGTTCACGTGGACGTACACGGGAGCCGGGATCGGCGGGCTCGTATTCACGAGCACGGTGACGGGGACGGATGAGCTGACCGGGTACCTGGTCCGGGCGGGGCCGGTGGTATCGGGAACGGTGGTGGTGGCGACGGCGGGGACGCTGGCGGCAGGAGCGCGGTTGTCGGCGACCGGGATCTCGACGGCGCAGTGGTTCACGGTGACGCTGACGGTGACGAACACGGGCGGCATTGATGCCGAGGCCGTTACGCCGGGAATGCTGGTGGGGCCGGGGTCCGGGCTCGTGGTGCTGGAGGCGGGGCCGGCGCCGCCGGGACCGGTGACGATCACGGCGGGAGCGTGCCAGTCGTTCGTGTGGACGTATTCGGCGGCCGGATCGGGGCTGGTCAAGTTCAGCGCGACGGCGGCGGGGACGACGTGCGGAGGGCTGGCGAACGTCCTGGGGTCCGCGACGGCCACGGCGACGATTCAGAGCGGCGTGACACTTCGTTCTTCGCTGGCCGCCCTGCCGCCGAGCGTGTGCGTGGGCCAGAGCTTCCTGGTGACGCTGACGGTGACGAACACGGGCGGGGCGACGGCGACGGGGCTGAACGCGGGGCCGCTCCTGATCGGGGGAACGGGAGGGGCGGCGTACGTGGCGGGGCCGTGGCCGGCGATGCCAACAGTGCTGGGCGGCGGGGGATCGATCACGTTCACGTGGACGTACGGGGGCACGGCGCCGGGGGCGGTCGTGTTCACGACGACGGTGACGGCGACGGATGCGAACTCGGGGGTGAGCACGACGACGGGACCGGTGACGTCGCTGAGCGCGTTGACGGGGCAGGGGGCGGTGCGGCCGGCCGTGAGCGTGGGGCAGTCTTTCCTGGTGACTCTTACGGTGACGAACACCGGGGGCGTGAGCGCGGCGGGGATCATGCCGTCCGTCGCGGTCGGGCCAGGAGCAGGACTAGTGACACTCGCGGCGGGTCCGTGGCCGGCCGGGCCGGTCGCGCTCCTGCCGGGGCAGGCCCAGCTCTTCACGTGGACGTACACGGGGGCGGCGGCAGGACTGGTGGCGTTCACGGTGACGGCGGCGGGGACGGCGCTGTGCGGCGGGTTCCCCGTGGACGTGCCGGCGTGGGACACGGTGACGACGGTGGTGCAGACGCCTGCCGCACTGGGGGCGGCGGTTGCGATGACCCCGACGTTGTTCTGCTCGGGGCAGAACGTGGTCGTGATGCTGACGGTTACGAATACGGGACAGGCGGGGGCGACGGGGGTGACCGTCCCCGCGGTGCCGTTCCAGGTGGGTGGTACGGGGACCATGGTGAAACTGGCGGGTCCGTATCCCGCGATGCCGGCGGCCATGGCCGGAGGGGCCTCGGTCACGTTCACGTGGACGTACGCGGGCGCCGCGTTCGGGTCGGTCACGGTGACGACGACGGTTACGGGGGCTGATTCGAACAGCGGAGCCGGGGTGGCGACGGGACCGGCGACCTCGGGGCCGGCGACGGTGACGTCGGGCGGAGTTCTGGCGGCGGCGGGGTCGATGGCGACGGTGGTGTCGGTCGGGCAAGTGCTCACGATCGCATTCACGGTGACGAACACGGGTGGCGCGGAGGTGGTGAACGTGCTGCCCGCGCTCGCGGCGGGACCGGGAGGAAGCCTGATCACGGGGACGGCGGGAGCTTCGCCGGCGGGCCCGGTGACGATCCCGGTGGGCGGATCGCAGACGTTCGCGTGGACGCGGACGACGGTCGGGAGCGGGACGGTCGTGTTCACGATCACGGCCGCGGGGACCGCGTGCGGGGGAGTTCCGGTGCTCGGGACGGCGCAGGTATCGAGCATGGTGCTGTCACCCGCTCAGTTGAAGGCGTCGGTGGCGCGGCTGCCCGGGAGCGTCTGTACCGGGCAGAACGTGCTGGTCACGTTCACGGTGACCAATATGGGGCAGGCCTCGGCAGTAGGCGTGACCGCAACGGTCTTCGGGGTTCCCGCCGCGGGAGTGGGGGTGGTGGCGGGGCCGACGCCGCCGGGGCCGGTGGCGCTGGCAGGAGGCCAGCGAGTCACGTTCACGTGGACGTTCGCCGGCGGGGTGCCTGGAGCGGTCGTGTTCGCGGGGACGGCGACGGGGACGGACGTGAACTCGGGGCTCCTGGTCGTGTCCAATGCGGCCATGTCGGCGACGCTCGGCGTCACGGACCCGGGGACGCTGGCGGCGGCGGTGGCGGCGCCGGTTCGGGTGTCGACGGGCCAGTCGTTTGCGGCCACGCTCACGGCTACGAACACGGGTGGAGGCGCGGTGACGGGCGTGGCACCCGCGATTGTGGCGGGCGGGCCCGGGATCGCAACGCTCGTTGGGGGTCCGGTGCCGCCGGGGCCGGTCACGCTCGCGGCGGGACAGGGACAGACGTTCGCGTGGACGTTCTCGGCGGCGGGAAGCGGGCTCGTGGTCTTCACGGCGACTGCGTCGGGGCAGACGTGCGGCGCGGTGCCCGTGACCGCGGCGGGTGCAGGGTCGGCGACCGTGGAGGCGGCGGCGGGACTGGCGGCGAAGCTGGACGTGCTGGCTCCGAGCGTGTGCGTGGGGCAGGGGTTCATGGTGACGCTCACGGTCACGAATCCGGGAGAAGCTACGGCGGCGGGAGTTCTGGCCACGGCGCTGGTGACGGGCGGGAGCGGTGTGGGGTGGGTGGCCGGTCCATACCCGGGGTTCCCGGTGGGGCTGGCGGGCGGGACGGCGCGGACGTTCACGTGGACGTACACGGGGCTGGCGCCGGGGACGGCCGTGTTCACGACGACGTTGACGGCGACGGATGCGAACGCGGGATGGACGATCCGGCGGGGCCCGGTGTCGTCCGTGCCGCTGGCCGTCGCGGTCTCGGGGACACTGGCGGCGAGCGGATCGGCGCGGCCGACGGTCTCGGCGGGCCAGTGGTTCACGGTGACGCTTACGGTGACGAACACGGGCGGGCTGGCCGTGGACGGGGTGGTGCCGGAGGCGGCCGTGGGACCGGGGGCGGGGCTGGTGGCGCTGAAGGCCGGGCCGGTTCCGCCGGGTCCCGTGAGCGTGGCGGCGGGGACCGCGCAGACGTTCACGTGGACGTACTCGGCGGCGGGGTCGGGAAGCGCCGTCTTCACGATGACGGCGTCGGGCGTTTCGGCCTGCGGCGGCGGTCCGGTGCCCGTGTCGCGGTCCGCGACGGTGGCCACGGCCGTGCAGACGCCGGCGACGCTTCAGGCGTGGGTGACCGCGGTTCCCGGCATCGTGTGCGTGGGGCAGGGGGTTCTGGTCAGTCTCACGGTGTCGAACTCGGGGGGCGCAACGGCCTCCGGGCTCGCCGTTCCGGCGACTCCGTTCCGGGTGGCGGGAACCGGAGGCGCCACGGTTTCGGCCGGGCCGTCGCCGCCGTTGCCGGCATCGCTCGTCGGGGGGGCGGGGGTGACGCTGACCTGGACCTGCACGGGGGCGAGCGCGGGGCCGGTGTGGCTCACGACGACGATGACGGGAGCTGATGCCAACTCGGGACAGGGGCTGACTACGGGGCCGGCGACCTCCGGGGCGGTGACGGTCGAGACCGCGGCGGTGCTGGCGGCGGCCGCCGCGAGCCCGGCGTCCGTCATGGTCGGGGACTGGGTGACGGTGACGCTGACGGTCACGAACACGGGCGGGCAGGCCGCGGTCGGGGTCAATCCCACCATGGCGATCAGCCCGGGAGCCGGACTCGTGGTGCTGAAGGCCGGGCCCGCGCCCGCGGGGCCGGTGACGGTCATTCCCGGGGCGGCCCAGACGTTCGGGTGGACGTACTCGGTGGCCGGGAGGGGGAGCATCGGGTTCGCGCCCGCGGCAGCCGGGCTCACATGCACGGCCGTGGGCGTGACCGGGACGGCGACCGTGTTCATGCAGGCGCAGGCGCCGGCGCAACTGGCCGTGGACTTGCTGGAGCTGAGCCCGACGGCCGTGAACCTGGGAGCGCCGGTGACGGCACGGCTGGCACTGCGCAACGCGGGCGACGCCACGCTGCGGGTGACCGGGATCAGCCCCGTGATCGGGATCGGGACAACGGGGGGACTGGGGGCACCGGGTCCGTCTGCGCCGAGCCTGCCGTTCCTGCTGACGGGCGGCGCAAGCCAGGCAGTGACGTGGCAGCACGGCACGGGTGCCCCGTGCGGGACGGTCTACATCACGGCCATGGCGGCCGGGGTCGAGATCGCGACGGGCCGGAGCCTGGCGGTGGGACCGGTGGCGTCGAACGTGGTCGGGCTGGCCGGGGCTCCGGCGGCGATCGCGTTCACGCCCGCGGTTCCGCAAGCGGTGGGTGGGGAGCGGGTGCTCCTGACCGCGTACGTGACCGACACATGCGGGATCGGGGTGCCCGGTCAGGCGGTCGAGTTCGGGATCTCGGCCGGGGGAGGGAGCCTCTCGGCGGCGATGGGGATGACGGACGTGACGGGCCGGGTGCCGGTCGAGCTTACGCTGGGGCTGGACCCGGGGACGAACGCGGTGCGGGCCCAGGTGGCGTGGACGTCGTTGTCGGCGACGGCGCTGGTGCAGTCGCTGGCGAACCCGCTGGCGCTGGACAGCCCGGGCGGGGCGCTGAGCTCGAACGTGTTCTCGCCGGCTACGGGCGAGATCGTGCTGGCGCGGATCAGCCCCAGGAACAACGACCCGATCCTGGTCTACGTCTACACCCCGTCGGGCAGGCTGGTGCGGAAGCTGAACAGCCAGCATTTCCGGTCGATCGGGGGCGGGCAGATACTGGTGGAGTGGGACGGGAGGTCGGATGACGAGTTCCTGGTGACGCGGGGCGTGTACCTGATCCGGATAACAGGTGGCGGGCTCAGTCCCGTCGTGCTCAAGGTGGTGGTGAGATAGCGCACGGAAACCGCGGTTTCTAAGGGCTTTCTGCGTCCCGGGGCCCCGTTGCCCAGCCTGTAGAATGTGCTGGACGGACAGTCATGGCATTAACGGGTTTGGTCCTCTCCCTCCTCCTCTCGGAGAAGCCGTAGTCATGGGGTGGCGTTCGCCCGGCAGGCGAAGCGGCAGGTCCGTCCTCTTTCTGCTCGCCTTCCTCTCATGCTCCAATCTGGCGGCTGAAGGTGTGCCGGTATTCGATTGGATGCAGACCTACAACGGAGGGAGTGGGAACAATAATGATGAGTCGTTCGGGGTTGCGTGGAAACTCAACGGCAATCTTGTGGCGGTGGGGTATCGGTGGCCCGGGTCGAGTAACCCGGGGGACTTCTGGGTGATAAGGGAATACGACGTTCTCGGTAACTACGTCGGAGGCACGGAGTATGGCTCTCCCGGCAACGCCGAGGACATTGCATTCTCGATTGCTGCGGATTCGGCCGGGAACGTGATCGTGGTGGGCTCGGAGGACCGGCAGAGCGATCTCGGCCTGGGCATCAACTGGCGCATCTTCAAATACGACACAGCCTGGAATGTGATATGGACGCGTACCTACGATGGCACCGAGCACGGATTGGACCGTCCCTTCGGGGTTGCGGTGGATTCGAGCAACAACGTCTGCGTAGTGGGCGGCGAGTTTGGTGGAGTGCAAGACCAGAACTGGGCGGTCCGCGAGTTCGACGCCAACGGCAATGTTCTCTGGTCGAGATCTCACAATGGGCAGGCCAACGGGGCGGACTATCCGTGGTCTGTTGCTTTCGATGGAAGCGGGAATGTCTACGTAGCGGGAAGTGAGAACCGTGGTGACGTAGCGCAGGGCGATAACTGGCTGATCATCAAGTACGACGCGGCCGGAAACGTGCTGTGGAGCCGCACGCACAACGGGCCCGGCAACGGCAACGACAGCGCCAATGGCGTTGCCGTTTGCGCCAATGGCGATGTCATCGCGGTCGGGAGGGAGGCCCATCCCACCGAGTCCGGCAATTGGCTCGTTCGCAGGTACGACCCGAGCGGCAACCTGCTCTGGAGCCGGTCATACAACGGCCCGGGCAACGGGGATGACGGTGCCAACAAAGTCGCGATTGCCCGGAGCGGGATGATCTATGTCATTGGGAACGACACCCGAACCGACATCGGCCAGGGAGTCAATTGGCTCACGCGCGTGTATGGCGGAGACGGAACGTGCGTGGGGAGCGTCACCTACGGAACCGGGAACACGGATGTGGGAAACAGCATAGCCATTGACGGCAAGGGGAGTATCGCTACGACGGGGACTTCCGGGACGAACGGCACGTACATCTGGATCGTTCGGAAATACCACGAGCCCCAAGGCGTCATTCTCAAGAACAGGAATCCGGATCCTCTGTACGTGAATGGTGGCGAAGTCCAAAGGTGGCTGATGTCCTTCAGCAACTCAAGCATGGACACCCTGTATAACGTCGCCGTGATGACGCTTCCCGGATCGCTGGACAACCGGACTTACGTATCCCCGTCTTTCAGCGCCACGATCAGCGGGGGCGGTACCGTTGCAGCGAGCTACGCTACGTCACCGGCCGGCCCCTGGACGAATGGCGAGCCGGCCAACGGAGCGGGGTCTCCCCTCTGCTTGCGTTGGGTTGTCTCGCAGATGGCTCCGGGCAGAAGCGGGCTGATTTCCTACCGGACGAACACCCAGGCTGGAGTGGAACAAATGCTGGAAGCCTACGTCACCGCGACGATGTCGTGCGACGCCGGAGGAACAATGGGCGCGTGGATCTCGTATGCAGCCACCGCCACCGGCAAGCGCATCGCCCCGCCGTTGATGGTTGCTGCATTGCGTAACGGCTCCGCCAATGGGATCGACATGGCGAAGGGGTTGGTGATGGCACCGGGCGGAGAACCGGTGGCGGTCGGTTTCGAGACGGGAGTCGTAACCAATAGGGATTGGTGCGTCGTCAGATACGGCCCCACGCTTAGGACTGTGGTCGCCTCCACCAGCTACGAGGATCCATGGGGACCGGGGGCCCACGACGACGAGGCGCACGCCGTCACCATGGCGGCGAACGGGGACCTTGTCGTGGCCGGGCACGAATGGTCGACGATGGCACAAGGGTACTCCAACTGGCGGGTCACGAGGTACAACTCGTCGTTATCGTCGAAGGTTGGATCTGTTTCCTACAACAGCCCGGGGAACTGGGACGACTGGGCACATGCTGTCGCGATCCATCCCTCGGGGGACATCGTGGTCACGGGGGAGGAGTACTGGTCCAACTACAACTGGCGTGTGCAGAGGTACGACCCGAGTCTCACGGCGGTAGGGTCAACAGCCACCTTCGACGGTCCGGCCAGTGCGGGTGACGGATCCTACGGGGTGGCAGTCGACGCTGGAGGGAACATCGTGGTCTGCGGGTCGATCACCGCCGGTAACGCGGACTGGCGTGTCCACATATACGACCCGACGTTGGCAACGATTCTCGCATCGGATAGCTACAACGGTCCGGGGAATGGTGATGACTGCACGAATGCGGTTGCCATCGACCCCAACGGGAACATCGTCGTGGTGGGCTTCGAGACGGGGACGACGGGCGGCAGGAATTGGCTCATCAGGAAGTACGATGCCAATCTGGGGTCCGTGCTCTGTTCCGTCAGCTACAACGGTCCGGGGAACGGTGAAGATTGGGCGAAGGCGGTAGCCATCGATCCCAACGGGAACATCGTCGTGGCGGGATTCGAAACGGGGGCGACCGGTGGCAAGAACTGGCTGATACGCAAATACGACAGCGCGCTCAACCTGCTGGACTCGCAGGCGCATGACGGGATCCTGCATGGTGCGGATGAGCTTCTCGGCGTCGTGTCGGCGGGGACGAGCTCGGTCTACGTTGCGGGGTACGAGGATGTCCGGGACGAGTCGTCCGACTTCGCCGTGGCACGCTACGACCTCGCCCAGTTGTTCTCCCCGGCGGCTCCGTTGAACCTGACTGCTTTCCCGCAGGAGGCGGCAATCCAACTTGGTTGGGGCGCAGCGGTGGCGGGGACGAGGCCTGTGTCCGGGTACTTCCTCTACCGGTCGACGACGGCGGGGTTCACGCCCACGTTATCGACCAAGATCGCCGATGTCTTCGGTGCCTCGGCGACCTGGTACGTGGATTCGACCGCGCTCGGGGGCGTGCGGTACTACTACCGCATCCGGGCTGTCGACACGCTGGGCGCCGAGAGTGCGAACAGCAACGAGGCGAACGCGGAGCATGCGTTGCCCTGCGATCTGGATTGGGCGGCGATGGCGAACATGCCGACGGCGAGAGTGGATCCATCGGTGGAAGCGGTCGGCGGGAAGATCTACGCCGTTGGTGGGTATGTCATCCCAAGTTTCCTGGCCGTTACGGAGCAGTATGACCCAACCACCGGAGCATGGCTGACACGTCAACCGATGCCAGCCGTGCGGAGCAGCATGGCGTCGGCCGTGCTTGGTGAGACTCTGTATATCTGCGGGGGAGATGACGGTGCCTTTGTGTTGGCGAGGGTCCAGTCATATGACCCGGTGGCGGATACGTGGACTTCGAGGGCCGACATGCTTACGCCGAGATGGGCACCAGCGGGCGGCGCGGTCTTGGGGAAGATCCTGGTGTGCGGAGGGGGGAACACGGCAGGGAATCCCATGGCTAGTGTGGAGGAATACGACCCAGCCACGAATACGTGGCAGGCGAAGGCGCCCATGCTGGTGGCGAGGTACAACCACGCCGTCGCCGTGGTCAATGGCACGGACTATGTGTTCGGAGGATGGAACGGCTCATCGGAGATGAGCGAAGTGGAAGCGTATGACCCCGTGTCTGACGTATGGACTTCGAGAGCGGACATGCCGATCGCCCGGCACAGTCTTGCCGCCGCTGTTCTCAACGGAAAGATCTACGTGATCGGCGGAGGTTCGGGAGGCATGACGCTGGCCTCCGTGGATGAATATGACCCGTTGACGGACACCTGGAGATCGGTTGCTGGGCTGCCTTTTCCGAGGGGTGCGTCAGGGGCGGCCGTCCTTGACGGGAAGATCTATCTGGTGGGAGGGCAGGATCAGCCTCCCTATCAGGCCAGCACCAGTATCTATCAGGCTTCCTTCGTCGGCGGCGTGCTCGAGGTTGTGTCATCCGTGTCGAATGGCCAGTTGTCGAAGGGGCAGTGGTTCACGGTCAGTCTCACGGTGACCAACGTGGGGATGGAGGCGAGCAATGTCACTCCGGCCATCGCCGCCAGTCCGGCTGTCGGGCTGGTGGACCTGAAGTCCGGTCCTGCGCCGCCGGGGCCGATCACGTTGAACCCCGGCACCTCTCAAACCTTCATGTGGACTTATTCCTCCTCGGGCGCCGGGCGGGTGACGTTTACGGTTACGGCGATGGGGCTGGTGTGTCCCTCGTCCACGGCGGTGCTGAGCTCGCAGGTTGTAGTCGACATCCGGGAATGCACCTGCGATCTCCAATGGATTGCGAAGTCGAACATGCCCACAACGCGGATCGGCCTCACTGTCGCGACAGTGGGGGGAAGCGTCTACGCGATCGGTGGATGGGCCGGAGGTATCTTCCGGTCCCACGTCGAGGTGTTCGATCCCGCCACGGGTGTCTGGGCTGTCCGTCAGCCATTGCCGGCCGCAAGGAGCAGTCTGACATCGGCTGTGGTGGACGGGATCATTTATGCGATCGGGGGAGATCCGGGTTGGGCCCAGACCACGGTCACGGCGTTCGACCCGGCGGCGAATGCCTGGAGTTCCAGGGTGGGAATGCTCACTCCCCGCTGGTCCCCGGCCGCCGGGGTGATCGACGGGAAGATCATCGTGTGCGGCGGCGGCCCGGACGCGACTCGCATTCCGGTGGCCACCGTGGAGGAATACGATCCGGTGGCGGATCAGTGGCGAGCGAGAGCTCCGATGATCACTGCAAGAGAGAATCACGCGGCGGCGGTGGTCAACAGGGTGCTCTACGCGATCGGGGGATGGGACGGCGCGAAGTCGCTGGCCAAGATGGAGGCCTACGACCCGGTGTCGGATACGTGGACGCCGCGGGCGGATTTGCCCGTGGCAAGGTCTTGGCCGGCGGCGGTGGTGCTGAACGGAAGGATATACGCGATTGGCGGCCACTCCGACGGCGTAAGGCTCTCGTCCGTCGATGAGTACGACCCCCTCACGGACACGTGGAAGCCGGCATCCGGACTGCCGATGCCGAGGGAGTGCCTGGGGGCGGCGGTTGCCGGGGGCAGGGTCTACGCCGTCGGCGGCGAAGACCAGGCCGGGGCCACCGCCAGTCTCTTCGAGGGTTCCTTTGACGGCGCAGTTCTCGAGGCCGGGGCCTCGGTGTCCAGCGCGTCCGTCGACCGGGGTGCGTGGTTCACGGTGACGATGACGGTGACGAACGGGGGGCAGGTGGCGATCAGGAATCTCGTGCCGGCGGCGGGGGTCAACCCGGGAACGGGAATGGCGACGCTGGAGTCCGGACCGATTCCCCCGGGGCTGGTGACGTTGAACCCGGGCGGTTCCATCAGCTTCGTCTGGACGTACTCGGCTTCCGGGATCGGGCAGGTCGGATTCACGGTCACGGCGATGGGGCTCGTCTGCGACTCCTCGACGGCGGTGGTGAGTTCCCGGGTGGGAGTCACGATCGAGGCCGGGCCGTGCGATCTGAACTGGACGGCAAGGGCGGACATGCCGACAGCAAGGTACTACATGTCTGCCACAGCGGTGGGCACCACAGTATTCGCATTCGGTGGATGGGGTGACAGCGGTCTCCGGAGTGCGGTGGAAGCGTACCGGACAACGACGGATACGTGGACAACCAGGGCGCCCATGCCGACGGTACGGGAAGGTCTGGGTGGTGTTTCGGCGAACGGTCTCATCTACGCGATTGGGGGAAGCAACCTCTCGGTCAACCTTCGTACTGTGGAAGCCTACGATCCGGTGAGCAACACGTGGGCAACCGGAGCGAGCATGCCGTCGGCGCGAAACGGCCTGGCAGTTGCTGCGGTGAACGGTTTGATCTACGCGATCGGCGGGGACAACGGCGGTGCTCGTTCCACGGTGGAAGTATACGATCCGGTGAGCAACACATGGGCGACCAGAGCGAGCATGCCGACGCCGCGAACCGGTTTGGCGGTTGCTGCGGTGAACGGTTTGATCTACGCGATCGGCGGGGACAACGGCGGAGCTCGTTCCACGGTGGAAGTATACGATCCGCCGACCGACACGTGGGCAACCAGAGCGCCCATGCCGACGGCGCGAAGTGGCCTGGGTGCGGCAGTCATCAACGGCGTCATCTACGCGGTCGCCGGAATCAGTGGGGCTACTGACCTGGCGACGGTGGAAGCCTACGATCCCCTGACAGACACATGGTTGACCAAGTCGGGCTTGGTAACGGGACGATGGAGGCCTGGTGTCGCGGCCGTAGGTGAGGCGATATACGCAATCGGCGGCGCTACTACAGGCGTCATAGCGTCGGTGGAGGCGGGTAGATTCGTAGGGGGGGTTCTTGATACCGCGTCCTTCATTTCAAGTGGCGTGTTATCCAAGGGTCAATGGTTTGCGGTCATGATGACAGTAACGAATGTGGGGCAGGGGGAGATCGGGAACCTTTCGCCTGCCATCGTGCCGATCGCGGGAGCGGGACTCATTGCCCCGCAGTCCGGTCCCGCGCCGCCCGGGCCGGTCACGCTGAACCCCGGCGCCTCTCAAACCTTTGTCTGGACTTATTCCTCCTCCGGCGTCGGGCAGGTGACGTTCACGGTGACGGCGATGGGGCTGGTGTGCCCCTCCTCCACGGCGGCGGTGAGCTCCCGGGTCGCGGTGACCGTCGTGGAACCGGCCAAGCTCGAGGGATCGCTGGCGGCGGGGCCGGGGCGCGTCTGCCCGGGGCGGAACCTGCTGGTGACGCTGACGGTGACGAACACGGGCGGGACCACTACGTACAACGTGAGCATGGGATCGCTGGGACTCTCGGGGTCGGGAGCGGCGAGCTGGATGGCGGGGCCGAGTCCGTCGCCGCCCCTGACGATTGGGCCGGGAGGGTCCGCGCTCTTCACGTGGACGTACACGGGAGCCGGGATCGGCGGGCTGGTGTTCACGACGACGGTGACGGGGACGGATGCGTTGTCGGGGTACCTGGTGCGGGCGGGGCCGGTGGTATCGGGCACGGTGGTGGTGGCGACGGCGGGGACGCTGGCGGCGGGAGTGCGGCTGTCGGCGACCGGGATCTCGACGGCGCAGTGGTTCACGGTGACACTTACGGTGACGAACACAGGCGGGATCGATGCCGAGAACGTGATGCCGGGAATGCAGGTGGGGCCGGGGTCCGGGCTCGTGGTGCTGGAGGCGGGGCCGTCGCCGGGACCGGTAACGATCACGGCGGGAACGTCGCAGTCGTTCGTGTGGACGTACTCGGCGGCGGGGTCGGGGCTGGTCAAGTTCAGCGCGACGGCGGCGGGGACGACGTGCGGAGGGTTGGCGAACGTGCTGGGCTCGGCGACGGCCACGGCGACGCTCCAGTCCGGGGTGCTGCTGAAGTCGGCGCTGGCGGCCTTGCCGCCGAGCGTGTGCGTGGGCCAGAGCTTCCTGGTGACGCTCACGGTCACGAACGTGGGAGGAGCGACGGCGACGGGGCTGAACGCGGGGCCGCTCCTGATCGGGGGGACGGGAGGGGCGGCGTACGCGGCGGGTCCGTGGCCGGTGATGCCGGCGACGCTTCCCGGAGGTGGATCGGTCACGTTCACGTGGACGTACGGGGGCACGGCGCCGGGAGCGGTGGTATTCACGACGACGGTGACGGCTACGGACGCGAACTCGGGGGTGAGCACGACGACGGGTCCGGTGACGTCCCTGAGCGCGTTGACGGGGCGGGGGGCGGTGCGGCCGGCCGTGAGCGTGGGGCAGTCTTTCCTGGTGA